>Ga0268386_10000764_pt1 | contig 21026 bp, 16 predicted proteins | sample RVTome_15_FD_200260 | JGI IMG/M metagenome (GOLD analysis project Ga0268386, IMG submission 200260) | Soil microbial communities from uranium-contaminated site in the Upper Colorado River Basin, Wyoming, United States - RVT150D86... ...
GACCGCGGACCAGGCGCGCCGCCTCTCACCGCCCGGATCCCCCGCCGACAGGAGCCGGGCGAGGGGGAGGAAGGGGACGATCCTCCCTTCGAAGTCGATCGTTCCCCGCTTCCCCGCGCCGGCCGCATCCACCCGGAGGGTGCGGCGCACCGCGTCGAGGGGCAAGGCGGCCGTGGTGCCCGCGGCCTCGACCACGAGGGCGTCGAGGGAGGAGAGGGAGACGGGCACCACCAGCTCCAGGGTCGTGCCCTGGGCGGGGACGGTCCGCACCGCGGCCCGGCCGCCGAGCCTCGCCGCCGCCTCGCGCACCACGTCCAGCCCCACCCCCCGGCCCGAGACCTCGGTCACCCCCGCCGACGTGCTGATGCCCCCTTCGAGGAGCCGGCGGAGGAGGTCCTGGGGGTCGGAGCCTCGAGCCTCGTCGGGGACGAGCCCCTTGCGGGCGAGGGCCCGGCGCACGCCCTCGAGGTCGATCCCCCGGCCGTCGTCCCGGCAGACGAAGGCCACGCGGTCCCCCCGCCGGGCCACCTCGAGGACGACGGCGCCCTCGAGGGCCTTGCCCGCCGCCGCCCGCTCGGCCTCGTCTTCGATGCCGTGGGCGACCGCGTTGCGCACGGCCTGGACGAGGGCGGGCTGGAGGGCGGCGAGGACGTTCCCGTCGAGCCGGATCTCCCCCCCCCGCCCCCGGAACGAGACCCGCCGGCCGGTCGCCTGGGCCGCGTCGTGGGCGGTCCGCTCGAGGGGACCGAACAGGGTGGATGCCGGGAGGAGCCGCAGCCGCTCGGCGGCCCCGCGCACCTGCTGCAGCTCCTGCTCCACGCGCTCGGCGGCGCCGCCGAGCCCGCGCTCGAGGTCGGTCAGGAGGTCGCGGAGGTCGCGGGCCGCCCCCTCCCGGCCCCGGCGGGCGGCCGCGGGCTCCGCGACGAGACCGGCGAGCCGGCGCGCCCGGCCGAGCGGCGCGAGGGCCCGCCGGAGCGACCCCAGGCAGGCCTGGGTCTCCGCGATCCCTTCGAGCAGCCCGTCCACCTCGGCCACGTCGGCGCGGAGGACCCGGAACGGCTCCTCCACCGGCGGGGGCGCCCCCGCCGGCGTCGCCTCGACGGGAGGGGCGAGGGCTCCCACCCGGGCCGCGATCGTGTCGAGGAGGCCCAGGGCCCCCGCGAGCCCCTCGCGGGGGAGGGGACCCGCTTCCTCGCGGAACGGGGCGAGCCGGTCCTCGATGCCGTGGGCCAGCTCGGCGATCTCCGGCTGCCTGACCACCCGGGCCGCCCCCTTCAGCGTGTGGGCGAAGCGCAGGAGGCGGGGGACCACCTCGGCGGGGGGCCGGTCGCGCTCCAGCTCCATCACCCCCTTGACGAGCTGCTCGAGCAGCTCGCGGGCCTCGACCCGGAAGTACTTGAAGGGGTCGCCGGCCACGCTCAGGCCGCCGCCTCGGGCTTGACCAGGCGGAGCAGCTCGCGGGACAGGCCGCTGAGCTGTCGCGCGGTCTGGAGCGTCTGGTCGGAGCTGACCTCGGTCTCGCGGGTGGCCTGGGCCACGCTGGTCACCGCGAGGTTGACCTGCTCGACCGCGGTGGTCTGCTGCTGGGTCGAGAGCTCGATCTCCCGGGCGGCGTCGGTGGTGGTGGAGACGAGGCCGGCGATCTGCTTGAACGCCGAGGCCACCTCGGCGAAATGCCGGGAGCCGGCGTCCACCGCCTTGGAGCCGCTCTCGGTGGCCATGACCGTGGTGTTGACCGAGGCCCGCACGTCCTCGACGAGGCCCCGGATCTCCTTGGCCGAGCCGGCCACCCGGTCGGCCAGCTTGCGGATCTCGTCGGCCACCACCGCGAAGCGCTTCCCGGCCTCTCCCGCCCCCGCCGCCTCGATCGTGGCGTTGATCGCGAGGATGTTGGTCTGCTCGGCCAGCTCCGACACGATGTCGACCACCGAGCCGATCTGCTGGGACTTCCCCCCCAGCTCGAGCATGTGGCCGACCACGAGGTCGACCTGCCGCCGGATGGTCGCGACCGACTCGTGGGCCTTCTCCACCGTCCCCTCCCCCGAGCGGGCCGCCTGGGCGGTCTGGTCGGCGATCTGGGCCACCCGCCGGGCGCTCTCCGCGATCTGGCGCGAGGTGGCGAGCAGCTCGCTGATCGTGGTGGTGATCTCGCTCATCGCGGTGGCCTGCTCCTTGGAGCCGGTGGCCTGCTGGGTGGCCGCGGCCTGGAGCTCGGCGGAGGAGCTCTGGACCCGGCTCACCGCCCCCCCGATCTGCCGTCCCAGGGTGCGGGTGAGGACCACCGCGATCGCGATCGCGAAGAGCACGACCGCCCCCGCGATGAGCTGGACGGTGAGGGCGGCCGCGGCGGCGGCGTCGGAAGCCGCGGCGCGGGCCTCGTCCCGCTGCCGCTCCTCGTGGGCCACGTAGTCGGCGATCGCCGCGTCGAGCTGGGTCCGCCGGGGGTCGAGCAGCTCGTCGAAGGCCCGGCTCACCGCGTCGAGCGGGGCGTCGGTGCGCCGCATCGCGATGAGCCGCTCCGCGGCCTCCTGGTGAGCGGCCTCCGCGCGCTCCACCCCGTCGAGGGGGCGGCGGTCCTCCCCGGGGCCGAGCTCGGCCACGAGCCGCTCGAGGATCGCCTTGAACTCGTCCCGGGCCTGCTGGACCTCGGCGACGAAGCGCTCCTGCCGGGTGACGAGGAACCCCCGGACGGCGCTGCCCTTCTGCTCGCGGGCCGTGCGCAGGCGCTCGGCGTCCAGGAGCCGGCGGGCGTTCACCGTGATGACCCGGTCCTTGGCGACGACGACTGTGCGGAGCGACTGCACCGCCACCGCTCCGATCACGATCGTCAGGGCGGCGGTGAGGGCGAGGCCGGCGCCCAGCTTGCGTCCGAAGGTCCAGCTCGGTGCCATCGCTCAACGCTCCTTCGCGGGCCCGGCCGGGCCGGTCCGCGTCTTGATCGCCTCGGCGACGGAGGCGAGGTCGACGAGCCGCCGCAGGCGGCCCCCGGCCAGGACGGCCGGTCCCAGGTGGGGGGTGGGGTTGCCTTCCTGCGGGACGGACGGGCGCGGAGCCCGGAGGAGGCCGTCGCAGGCGTCGACCGCGAGGCCGAGCGGGTCCGGCCCGCGGACCACGACGAGCCAGCGGCCGGGCTCTCCCCGCGGATGACCGAGGAGGGCGCCCAGGCCGTAGACCGGCACCATGATCCCCCGCACCCCCGCGATCCCGATCAGCTCGGGGACCGGGCCGGGGAGGCGGATCACCGGCCGGTCCCGGTAGAGCCCGGCGAGCTCGCGGAGGCGCAGCACGAAGGCCTCCCCTGCCACCTGGATCGCGAGGAGGTCCTCGGTGGCGCCGGCCGCGTCGCCGGGGGGAGCCGCGGCGAAGCCCTGGTCGAAGGCCCGCCGCATCTCCGCCGCGGTCGCGAAAAGGCGGGGCGTCCCCGCGCTCAAGCCTTCCCTCCGCAGGCGGCGATCTCCGCCCGGCAGAGAGCGGCCAGGGCCTCCCGGCCGAACCCTCCCCCGAACATGAGGAGCCGCGCGGGCTCCTCCCGCCGGAGCAGCTCGAGGGCGTGGGACAGCTCCCGGCACGCGCCCGCGAGGTCGCCCGCCTTCCGGGCGAGGAGTCCCAGGTGGAGCCGGGGCATCGCGAAGTCGGGGTCGAGGTAGGCGGCGAGGCGGTCCTGGTGGCTCGCCCCCGGGGAGTCCCCGGAGTCTTCGCGGCACAGGGCCAGCAGGTAGTGGGCCCCCGCGTTCAGCTCGTCGACCGCGAGGAGCTCGCGGCAGGCCCGCTCGGCCTCGTCGAGCCGCCCGTCGTGGGTGAGCAGGGTGGCGCGCAGGAGCAGGACGTCGGGATCGCCCGCCGATTCCGAGGGGAGGGCGTGGACGAGGTCGAGGGCCTCTCCGAAGCGCTCCTTCTCGAGCAGCTCCACGGCGCCGGCGAGGCTCGGCGACGGTCCCCCCGGCCCGGGGACGGTCGCGGAGGGGGAGATGGACGCGGGGGGCTGCCGGGCCTCGGCGAGGGCGTGGATGCGGTCGGACGCGCGGCGGATGGTCTCGACCCAGGCCGTCCCCGTCCAGGCCGGGGCCCCGGGGGGCGGCCGCGGCGGATCGGCCCGGAGGACGGCTTCCCCCAGGGCCGGCCCGGCCGGGCCCGAGCGCCGCTCGTAGTAGAACGTCCCGTGGGTGTGGTGCAGGTGGAACTCGGGGGAGAGCCCCCGCAGGGTCTCGGCGTGCCCGAGGAACAGGTAGCCGCCCGGCGCGAGCGCCCCCGCGATCCGCTCCACGAGGGCGCGGGCGGGCTCGGGGGCGAAGTACATGATGACGTTCCGGCAGAAGACCACGTCGTACCAGGAGGGCGGCCACAGCTCGGGGTCGGGGGCGGCGAGGTTCTTCTCCTCGAAGGTGACCGAGGCGCGGACCGCGTCGTCGAGGACGAAGTCCCGCCCCCGGGGCCGGAACCACCGCGCGCGGGTCTCCGCCGGAGTCTCGCGGAGGGCCCAGCTCGAGTATTGGCCCCGCGCGGCGCGGGCCAGCGCGGGGGCGCTGAGGTCGACCGCCCGGATCGACACCTCCCACGACGGGTCTCCCCGCTCGGACGCCAGGATGGCCAGGGAGTAGGGCTCCTCCCCCGACGCGCAGCCGGCGGAGAGGATGCGGAGGCGGCGCCGGTCCTGCCGGACCCGCATCCTCGCGGGGAGGGCCACCTCCACGAAGGCCCGGAACTGGTCGGGGTTGCGGAAGAAGTAGGTCTCGCCCACCGTCAGCTCGGCGGCGAGCGCGCGCAGCTCGCCGGGGGGGGACGACGGCCCCGCCTCGAGCAGATCGAGGTAGGCGCCCGCGGCGAGCGAGGTGGCGGCGAGCCTCGCCCGCAGGACGTCCGCGAGCTGGCCGAGCCGGGCGTCCTCGAGGTGGAGGCCGAGGCTCCGGGCCACGAGGTCCCGGAAGCGGAGGACGTCGCCCTCGTCGGGGGGCGCGGTCACCGCGGGCCCCCCGCGGGGAGGGACGCCCAGAGGGCGTCGGGGACGAGCCGGCCCGCGCGCAGCACGACGAGCAGCTCCCGATCGAGGGTGGCGACCGCGGACACCGCCTCCGCTCCGGCCTCCTGGAGGAGGGGCGGGAGGGGCTCCTTCCCGTCCGGCAGCACGCGGACGCCGAGGACCGCCTCCAGGGCGAGGGCCACCCGGCGGTCCCCCGCGCGCACGATGACGAAGCGCGTGGCCGCCGGCGGCTCGGGAGAGCCGAGGAGCGCGCCCACGTCCACCACCGGCACCGGTTGGCCGCGGATCACCGAGAGGCCCGCCACGAAGGCGGGCGCCCCGGCGAGGGGGGTCGTGGGAAGGGGCCGCATGGTCTCGACCACGTGCCCGAGGGGGAGGGCGCACAGGCGGGTGCGGGCGCGCCCCAGGAGGGCGTAGGCCTCGCCGGACGCGCGCTCGTCCATCTCGGGGGCGTGCTCCTATCCCGGAGAGTCCAGGACCTCGCGCAGCTTGCGGAGGAGGGTCTCCAGGCTGAACGGCTTCTGGAGGAACGGCTGCCGGCCGGCGAGGGGGCCGTTGTGCTCGGCGGCGGCCCCCGTGTACCCGGACATGTAGAGCACCTTCGCCTCGGGGTGGGATGCGTGGACGCGGGCCGCCGCCTCGCCCCCCCCGATCCGGGGCATCACGAGGTCGGTGAGGACCAGGTGGATGGGGCCGGCGTGCCGGGCGGCCGCGTCCAGGGCCTTCTCGGGAGTCTCCCCGTCGACGACGGTGTAGCCGCCCTCCTCGAGGAGGTCGCGGATGACCTCGCGGAGGGTCTCGTCGTCCTCGACGAGGAGGACGGTCTCGGTCCCCCGGGAGGGCCTCTCGGGCGCGGGAGGGGAGGGAGCGGCCGCCCCTGTCTCCTCGGTGCGCGGGAGGTAGATCTTGAACGTGGTGCCCCGGCCCTTCTCGCTGTAGGCGACGATGTGGCCGCCGCTCTGGCGCACGATCCCGTAGACGGTGGCGAGGCCCAGGCCGGTGCCCTTGCCCGGCTCCTTGGTGGTGAAGAACGGCTCGAAGGCGCGGCCGAGCGTCTCCGCGTCCATGCCGTGCCCGGTGTCGCTGACCGCGAGCATCGCGTAGGAGCCGGGCCGGACCTCGGGGTGGGAGAAGGCGTACACGTCGCTCAGGTCGACGTTGCCCGTCTCGAAGATCAGCCGGCCCGTCCCGCCGATCGCGTCCCGGGCGTTGATCGCGAGGTTCAGGAGCACCTGCTCGATCTGGCCCTGGTCGGCGCTGACCCGGTGAAGGTCGGGCGCGAGCGCGGTCACCACCTGGACGTGCTCGCCGATCAGGCGGCGGAGCATGGACTCGATCCCCGTGACCACCGCGTTCAGGTCGAGGGGCCGCGCCTCGAGGGGCTGCTGCCGGCTGAACGCGAGGAGCTGCCGGGTGAGGCCGGCCCCCCGCTGGGCGGCCTGGAGGATGTGCTCGACCCGTCCCCGGCTGCGCTCGTCGCCGCCCATGTCCCGGAGGAGCAGCTCGCCGTAGCCCTGGATGACGCCGAGCAGGTTGTTGAAGTCGTGGGCGACCCCTCCCGCGAGTTGGCCGATCGCCTCCATCTTCTGCGACTGCCGCAGGCGCTCCTCGGCCGCCCGGAGGGCCCGCCGCTCCTCGTATTCGCGCAGGCCCCGGGCGATCGCGGGGCCGAGCCGGGCCAGGCGGCCCTTGGTGATGAAGTCGTGGGCCCCCAGGCGCATGGACTCGACGGCGTCCTCCTCCTCGATGGTGCCGGAGACGATCAGGAAGGGCAGCTCGACCTGGAGGTCCCGGCAGAGGGCGAGGGCCTCCAGGGCGGTGAGGTCGGGCAGCAGGAAGTCGGAGATCACGAGGTCCCACCCTCCCCTGCGGAGGGCGGCGGCGAGCGCGTCCCGGGTCTGCACGCGCTCGAGGGAGACCTCGTAGCCGAGGCGGGCCAGCTCGCGCAGGAGCAGCGCCGCGTCGTCGTCCTGGTCTTCGACGAGAAGGAGCCGGAGTCCCTTGGGAACCATCCTGGTTGCCGCCAGCCTCTCTCTCCGGTTCCCGTGCGCGGGGCCGGGTCCCTCCACTTGCACACCACGCCGACGCCGCTCGCGCGAGCGGAGCGGGCGGCCGGAGGAGGGAGGTGATCGCGACAATATATTCGACGTCGCTGGCCGCTGGATAAGAGCTTACCATCTTCTGTCAAATCAAACGAAATCGAAATCCAATTTCAAGGTATGCGGGATCGGGTTCCGGTCCTGCTCCGTCATCGTCCTTTGGAGATCGAGACCGCATCGCGAGCCCTTGGCCCCACGCTGTCCAGGGCCTTGACACGGTGCTCCGCTGCTGTACAATGCAGATATGAATGACAGGGCGCCCGAGCCTCTCACGGTGCAGATCATGGCCGCCCTCCACTCGGTCGAGTCGCGGCTCGAGGCGGCGGTCCAGCCCCTCGGCCTCTCCCTGGCCAAGCTCGGGGCGCTCGCGAAGCTCGTGGAGGCCGAAGAGCCCCTCCCCCTGGGGACGCTCGCGGAGCGCCTGTCCTGTGTGCGCTCGAACATCACCCAGCTCGTGGACCGGCTCGAGGCCGAGAAGCTGGTGGTGCGGGCGCCCGACCCCCGGGACCGCCGATCGGTGCGGGCCGAGCTGACCCCCGAGGGCCGCTCGCGCTACTCGGCCGGCCTGCTCGCGCTCCGCGAGGCGGAGCGCGAGGTCCTGTCGGCCATCCCCCGGTCGCAGCGGGACGCCCTGCTGTCGATGCTCCGGGCGCTGCGGGAGGCGCGTTGACGTTTTTTGACGGATCATAGTTCAGTGCTGCATCGTCCATAGCGGTACGGACGGCGCTCGTCGGATCCTCGAGCGAGCGCAACCCACAGACGTTGCCCGCAGACGGAGGTCTGCCCCGATGGCGAAGCGGATGTTGCTGATGTTGACCGGGTCGGCGTTGTTCCTGGGGGTCGTCGGGACCGTGAAGTTCCGCCAGATCGTGGCCGCCCAGGCGCAGGCGGCCTCCTTCCAGCCGCCCCCGGAGACGGTCACGACCGTGGTGGCCCGCCGCGACGAGTGGCCGGCCACCCTGGGAGCGATCGGGACCGTGACCGCCGTCCACGGCGTCACCGTGTCCGCGGACCTGCCGGGGATGGTGGACCGCATCGCCTTCGAATCCGGACGGACCGTGGAGGCCGGCGAGGTGCTGGTGGAGCTGGACACCCGGCAGGAGCAGGCCCAGCTCGCGGCCGCGGAGGCCCAGCGCGAGCTGGCCCGCCTCGACCTCGAGCGCATGCGGGGCCTGCGGGCCGAGGGGATCGTCTCCCAGGCCGACTTCGACCGGGCCGACGCCGAGGACAAGCAGGCGGATGCCCGGGTGGGGGAGATCCGGGCCACGATCGAGCGCAAGACGATCCGGGCCCCCTTCGGAGGGATCCTGGGGATCCGGCAGGTGAACCTCGGCCAGTACCTCACCGGGGGCGATCCCGTCGTCCCCCTCCAGTCCCTCCACCCGATCTACGTGGACTTCTCGGTCCCCCAGCAGGAGGTCGGCGGGCTCCGGGTGGGGGCCGAGGTCCACGTGAGCAGCGAGGGCCCCTCCGGGGTGGCCCTCACCGGACGGATCACCGCGATCGACTCGGTGGTGGACCAGGCGACCCGGAACGTGCAGGTCCAGGCCACCCTGGCCAACCCCCAGGGCCGGCTCAAACCGGGCATGTTCGTGGAGGCGCGGGTGGTGACGGGCGAGAGCCGCTCGGTGGTGGCCCTTCCCGCGTCCGCGGTGAGCTACGCCCCCTACGGCGACTCGGTCTTCGTGGTGGGCGACGTGGCCGGGCCGAACGGCCAGACCTACCGCGGGGTGCGCCAGGAGTTCGTGAAGCTCGGCCACGCCCGGGGGGACCAGGTCGCGGTCCTGTCGGGAGTGGAGGCGGGGGAGGAGGTCGTGACCTCGGGGGCGTTCAAGCTCAGGAACGGCGCGGCGGTGCGGGTCGACAACGAGGTGCAGCCCGGCAACGACCCGGCCCCCCGGCCAGAGGACAACTGATGAGGTTCACCGACCTCTTCGTCAAGCGGCCGGTCCTCGCGATCGTCGTCAACCTCGTCATCCTCATCGCCGGCCTCTGGTCGATCCGCTCGCTGAGCGTGCGCCAGTACCCGAGGAGCGACATCGCGGTCATCCGGGTGTCGACGGCCTACGTGGGGGCGAACGCCGACCTCGTCCGGGGCTTCATCACCACCCCCCTCGAGCGGGTCATCGCGAGCGCGGACGGGATCGACTACATGGAGTCCTCGAGCGCCCAGGGCCTCAGCTCGATCACCGTCCACCTGACCCTCAACTACGACACGAGCGCCGCCCTCACCCAGGTCCAGGCCAAGGTGGCCCAGGTCCGCAACGACCTCCCGCCGGAGGCCGAGGCCCCCGTCATCGAGCTGGAGACCGCCGACAACCAGTTCGCGGCGATGTACCTGGGTTTCTCCTCGGACGAGCTGGACCAGAACCAGATCACCGACTACCTGACCCGGGTCGTCCAGCCCCGGCTGTCCGCGATCAGCGGCGTGCAGCGCGCCGACATCCTCGGCGACCGCACCTTCGCCATGCGGGTCTGGCTCAAGCCCGAGCGGATGGCCTCCCTCGGCATCGCCCCCTCCGAGGTCCGGGACGCCCTCGCCCGGAACAACTACCTCTCCGCCCTCGGCAAGACCAAGGGCTCGATGGTCTCGGTCAACCTGATCGCCAACACCGACCTCCGGACCGCCGAGGAGTTTCGGCAGCTCGTGGTCAAGGAGAAGGACGGGGTGGTTGTCCGGCTCGAGGAGATCGCCGACGTGGTCCTCGGGGCCGAGAACTACGACGAGGACGTCCGCTTCGACGGCCAGACCGCGACCTTCATGGGGGTCTGGGTCCTCCCGACGGCCAACTCCCTCGAGGTGATCGGCCGGGTGCGGGAGGCGATGCCGGGGATCGAGGCCCAGCTCCCCGCTGGGATGAAGGCGGGCATCCCCTACGACTCGACCCTCTACATCCAGGACGCGATCGACGAGGTCCTCAAGACCCTGACCGAGACCCTCGTCATCGTGGTCCTCGTGATCTTCCTCTTCCTGGGCTCGGTGCGCTCGGTGCTCGTCCCGGTGGTCGCGATCCCGATCTCGCTCGTGGGGGCGGTCTTCCTGATGCTCGTGGCCGGCTTCACGATCAACCTCCTGACCCTGCTCGCGATCGTCCTCGCGGTGGGCCTGGTGGTGGACGACGCGATCGTCATGGTCGAGAACGTGGAGCGCCACCTCCACGAGGGCAAGGCCCCATTCCCGGCGGCGATCCACGCCGCCCGGGAGCTCGTGGGGCCGATCGTGGCGATGACGATCACCCTCGCCGCGGTCTACACCCCGGTGGGGATCCAGGGGGGACTCACCGGGGCCCTCTTCCGCGAGTTCGCCTTCGCCCTCGCGGGGGCGGTGATCGTCTCCGGGGTGGTCGCCCTCACGCTCTCGCCGATGATGGCGGCGAAGCTCCTCCGGGCGGGGGACACCGAGCGGGGCTTCGCCGGCTGGGTGAACCGCCGGTTCGAGGGGGTGCGCCGCCGGTACACCCGGCTGCTGTCGGGCACCCTCGCCTACCGGCCGGTGGTGCTGACCCTCTGGCTGATCGTGGTGGCGATGGGGGTGCCCTTCTACCTCCTCTCCCAGCAGGAGCTGGCCCCCGCGGAGGACCAGGGGGTCGTCTTCGGGATCGTCCAGGCCTCGGCCAACTCCACCCTCGACCAGACCAAGCTCTTCTCGGCCCGGGTCAACCAGGTCTACGAGTCGTTCCCCGAGACCGCGAACACCTTCCAGATCACCGCTCCCACCGGCGGCTTCGGGGGGATGGTCACCAAGCCGTGGAGCCAGCGGACGAGGACCACCGAGCAGCTCCTCATGGAGTCGGCGGGGAAGCTCGCGGCGATCCCCGGGGTCCGGGTGATCCCGATGACCCCGGCCCCCCTCCCGGGGGCGGGCGACTTCCCGGTGGACCTCGTGATCGCCTCCACCGCGGAGCCCGAGCAGCTCGTCGAGATCGCCCAGCGGCTCGTGGGCAAGGCGTTCGCGAGCGGGCTCTTCATCTTCGCCGACGCCGACCTCAAGTTCGACCAGCCGCAGGCCGAGGTGGTGTTCAACCGCGACAAGATCCGCTCCCAGGGAGTGGACCTCAGCCAGGTCGGGCGCGACCTCGCCACCCTCCTCGGGGGGGACTACGTCAACCGGTTCAGCATCCAGGGGCGCAGCTACAAGGTGATCCCCCAGGTGAAGCGCCGCGAGCGCCTCACCACCGACCAGCTCGCGGAGATCCACGTGACCGGCCCCGACGGCCGGCTCGTCCCCCTCTCGACCTTCGCCACCGTGGAGACCTCCACCGAGCCCCGGGAGCTGAAGCGCTTCCAGCAGCTCAACGCCGTGCGCATCCAGGGGGTGATCCCGCCCCCGGTGTCCCTCGACCAGGCGCTCGGCTTCCTGGAGGACGAGGCCCGGGCGATCCTGCCTCCCGGCTTCACGATCGACTACGCGGGGGAGTCGCGGCAGCTCCGGACCGAGGGGAGCCGGTTCCTCGCCACCTTCCTGCTCTCGGCGATCCTGATCTACCTCGTGCTCGCCGCCCAGTTCGAGAGCTTCCGCGACCCGTTCATCATCCTCGCGGGCTCGGTCCCCCTCGCCCTCTCGGGGGCGCTCCTCTTCTCGTTCCTCGGCCTCACCACCCTCAACATCTACAGCCAGGTCGGCCTCATCACCCTGGTCGGGCTGGTCGCGAAGAACGGGATCCTGATCGTGGAGTTCGCGAACCACCTCCAGGAGGCCGGGGCGGACAAGCTGCGGGCGATCGTGGAGGCGTCGGCCACCCGGCTCCGGCCGATCCTCATGACGAGCGCGGCCACCGTGGTCGGCCACTTCCCGCTCATCCTCGCCACCGGGCCGGGGGCGGGGGCGCGCAACAGCATCGGGATCATGCTCGTGAGCGGGATGGTCATCGGGACCGTGTTCACCCTGTTCGTCGTCCCCTCGATCTACATGCTGGTGGCGCGGGCTCGCCAGGCGGTGGCGTCCCCGGAAGGGCAGACCGCCCCCGCCGAGCTGGCGGAAGCGACCGCCTGAGCGAATCGTCACCCGGGGATGGGAAGCTCGGCCGCCCGGACGGGCGGCCGAGCTTCCCCTTCGCCGGCCGATCCGGGGCTTCCCGGGAGGCGGGTGGATCGGCCGACGGACGCGACGACGGGACCGCGGGCACGCCTCGGCGAGCTGGCCCGCCTCTTCGTCAAGCTGGGGACGACCTCGTTCGGGGGACCGGCCGCCCACGTCGCCCTCATGGAGGACGAGGTGTGGCTCGTCCTCGGGGGCGGCCTCGTCGGGCTCGCCCTCCGCGGCTAGCGGGCGGGCGTCACTTCGCCACGCGCAGCTCGTACGCGCCGGCGTCGGGCTCGGCGAAGCGGGCGAGGGCCTCGGCCTCGGCGGCGACGGCCCGGCGCGTGGCGGGGGAGAAGGGGGCGAACGGCTCGACGACCACCGTGGCCGTGCCTTTCTTCCGCTCGAGCTTCCAGGTCCCCGCCGCGAAGCCGTCCACGAGCACGGTGGCCGCGATGCGAAGGGCGGACAGGAAGACCCGGGGCCGGTGCCGCCGGGCGACGACCCGCTCGTCGGCCCGGGCGGCGACCAGGTTGTCGTACTCGGGGACGAAGCGCACCGGGGCCGGGACGTCCGGATCGGGCCGGGGCGCGCCCGGGAGGTCGAACAGCTCGCGCCGCCCTCCTTCGTCGCGGAAGGCGCGCAGCCGGGGCCGGAGGCGCTCGACCGCCTCCCGGAGCCCCCGCAAGCCCGACCAGGCCTGCACGTCGGCGACGCTGGCGGGGCCGTAGGCGGCCAGGTAGCGCAGGACGAGAGCGTCCGGCGCGGCCGCTTCCGTGGGGACGGGCCGGCCCAGCCACTCGTCGGCGAGGGCGAAGCGCGCCTGGGCGGGGAAGGCCCAGGGGGCCTCGGCCCCCACCGGGACCTGGACGAGGGGAAGCAGCATGCGGACCGCGTAGCCCATCGCCCGCTCGTCCGCCCCGGGCTCGGCGCGCAGGAACGCGTCGCGGAGGTCCTCGAACGTCCGGGGCCCGCTCGCGAGGATCCTCCGGGCCCGCTCGAGCAGCCCGTCGACCTCCAATCGGGCTCCCCGGGCCCGGGCGATGGACTGCATCGCCCCCGCGAGGGCCGGCTGGACCGCCGGGCGCAGGGCCAGGAAGTCGCGGGCGGTGACGAGGTGGAGGGTGGCCCGCAGGAAAGTGGCCCGCACCACCTGCCGCCGTTCGAGGAGCTTCGTGAGGTCGGCCCGGGCGAAGCCCTCCAGGCGGCTCCAGAGGCCGACGAAGGGCGGACGCGGCCACTGCGCCTGCATCGCCACGAGCCGCTCGACCGCCTTCAGGGGCGTGGCGCGCTCGCGGGCCAGGAGCATCTGGCGGGCGAGGGTGGCGCGGTTGAGCCGGCGGAGGCTCAGGGTCTCGGACCCCGAGGCCGGCGCGGTCCTCACCATGCCCCGGACCGGCGCGGGAAGGGGGAACGGGGGAGGCGGACGACGGCGGCGGGTGGGCGGTCCAATGGAGGCTCCCTGATCGCCCATCCTAGACTGGTTGCCGCCTTCCCGTGCCGCCCTCGAGGCGGTGCGACCCCGGCGGGGGCCGGTGTACCCTGGGCCGATGAAGCACATCGGCATCGTCGCGTGCAGCGCGGAGGGAGCCGCGCTCTGCTATCAGGCCATCTGCCGCGAGGCCCTCTCGGCCGTCGGCAAGAACGACCACCCGCGGATCACCCTCGACTCGATCGCGATGGCCCGCTGGCTGCCCGCGTTCGACGCCGGGGACCACGCCGGGGTCGCCCGCATCATGCTCGAATCGGCGCGGCTCCTCGCCTCCGCGGGGGCCGACTTCGCGATCTGCCCCGACAACTCCGCCCACCTCGCCTGGGACCACGTCCAGGCCGGGACGCCGATCCCCTGGCTGCACATCGCCCGCGTCGTCGGGGAGGAGGCGCGCTGCCGCGCGTTCCGGCGGGTGGGCGTCCTCGGCACCCGCTACACGATGGCCGGGCCCGTCTACCGCGACGCCCTGGGGTCCCTGGGCATCGAGGCGGTCGTCCCCGAGGCCGCGGACTTCGAGACCGTGGACCGCGTCATCTTCGCCGAGCTGGTGGACGGGGTGTTCACCGACGAGTCACGCGGGGCGTACAACCGGGTGATCGCCCGCCTCGCGGAGAAGGGCTGCGATGCGGTGGCCCTGGCCTGCACGGAGATCCCCCTGCTCGTCCGCCCCGCCGAGGCGCCCCTGCCGACGCTCGACTCGACGCGCCTGCTCGCGCGGGCGGCCCTGCGCGAAGCCCTGCAGGGGTGACCGGCCCCCGTCGGCCCCGCCGGCCGCCCATGATTCCGACGTCGGCCGCCCCTGTCCATGCCCACCCCGTTTACGTAGCAGGGCACGTACCTACGGGACCAGTGGCACTTCATCCGGGAGCTCCGCGCGGTCACCGGCGAGTCGCCCCGGCGGTTCTTCGGCGCCGGCGACCACTGCTGAGCCGGGGGCCCCCGAAGGCCCTCCTCCTCGCGGCCAGGATCGCCCTCGCGAACGCCTCGTCCTCGACGGCCCGGGCGAGGACGAGCGTGCCGACGAGGCCCGCCCAGGTCGCGATCGCCCGCTCGTGCCTGGCCCGGGCCGCCCCGGGCAGGGCCACCCTTCACCCTGCCCTCTCGCGGAAGCAGGACCCGAGGCGACGCAGTCCTTCCTCAATGCGCGCGGTGGGGATGGCGCCGTATCCCAGCACGAGCCCGGGCCGCGCCGCCGCAGCGAGGGCGAACGTCGAGAGGGCCCGGACCTCGACCCCGGCGGCGGACGCCCGGCGCACCAGGGCCGCGATCTCGTCCGCGGACGCCCGACGGGCCAGGGCGGCGACGTGCAGTCCCGCGGCCGACGGGACGACCTCGAGGTGATCCGCGAGGTCGTGGGTCAAGGCGTTCGTGACGATCTCGTGCCGGACGCGGTAGACGGCTCGCATCCGGCGGACGTGCCGGGCGAAGCCGCCGTCCTCGATGAAGCGCGCCAGAGCCGCCTGGACGGGCATCGACGTGTGCCAGTCGCTCACCTGCTTCGCCTTCTGCACGGCGGCGCGCAAGGACGGCGGGGTCACGACGAAGCCCACCCGCAGCGTGGGCAGCATCGACTTCGAGAACGAGCCGACGTAGACGACCCGGCCCCCGGTGTCGAGGGTCTGCAGCGGCTCGATGGGCCGTCCGTGGAAGCGGAACTCCGCGTCGTAGTCGTCCTCGACGATCGCGGCGTGGCTCCGCTCGGCCCACGCGAGCAGCCCCTGTCGCCGCGCCAGGGTCATCGCCACCCCGAGCGGGTACTGGTGGGAGGGCGTGACATAGACGAGGCGGGCCGTCCGCCTGAGGGCGTCGACGACGAGCCCCTGGTGATCGACCGGCACGCCGACGACGCGGGCGCCGAGTGACTCGAACAGCCATCGCGTCGGCGGGTAGCCGGGATCCTCGACGGCGACCCGATCACCGGGGGCCAGGAGGGTCCGCCCCACGACGTCCAGCGCCTGCTGGGTGCCGCTCACGACCGTGACGTCGTCCGCGGATGCCTCGACTCCCCGCGCGACCCCGATGTGCCGGGCGATCGCCTCGCGGAGGCCGCGATGGCCGGCGGGGTCCCCGTACACCCCCGCGCGGGGGGCTTCGGCGCGCAGCTGGCGGGCCATCAGTCGGCGCCACCGGTCGTGGGGGAACAGCGAGGCATCGGGAAGGCCGGTGCGGAAGTCGAACCGGGCGGGCCGGGCGAAAGGCGCGAACAGCGGGATCGAATCCCAGATCGGCAGGGGCCGCAGCGCGCCCTCGAGCGGGCGGCTCTTCGCGGGGCCCCGCGCCGGGGCCGCGTGCTCGTTCACGAACGTGCCGGCCCCCACGCGGGCGGTCACGAAGCCCTCGCCCGCGAGGCGGTCGTAGGCGACGGTGACGCTGGTGCGAGAGACGCTCAGCCCGCGGGCCAGCTCGCGGCTGGCGGGCAGCGGCGCGCCGGGCCTGAGCCGACCGTCGACGATGGCCCGCCGCAGCTGCCGATAGATCTCCCCGCTCAGGTCCGAGCGACCGATCAGGCTCACGTGGAGCTGCACCGGCCGATCATAGCCGACTCGCGCCGAAAGTGGACTGGTCGAAGAGGGAGAAATTGGCTCTTGTGCTGGTCCTCTTCCGCTCCTATCTTCGAGGGTGTGGGGCTGCCGGGGGGCCCGCGTCGGAGGCCGACCCCGCCACCACGCCGTCGGAGGATGGAGGACCTGCGGCCCCGGCCGTCGCTTCCGGACCCCCCCGTTCGACGTGTAGATGGAGACAGGGCCCACGCCCCGTCCCACCTCGAGAAGCCGGTGGCGTCACCGGCGGCGGGCGCCCCCGAAAACCCCGACCCGACAGGACGGTTTGCCATGAGAGGTGGTCGCGATCGTGCCCACGTCAGCCGAGGGAAGGACCCCTGCCATGCCGAGTAGCGCGGTTCCTGCGGGACGCCGCCTGCACCCGGCGATCCTGGTCCTGGCGGGCGGGCTCGTCGCGGGGACGCTGGACATCGTCTACGCGTGCGCATTCTGGGCCCTGAAGAGGGGCGTGCCCGCCACGCGGATCCTCCAGTCGGTCGCCGCCGGCCTGCTCGGCGAGGCGAGCTTTCGAGGGGGGGCGGGGAGCGCGGCCCTCGGACTGGTCCTCCACTACTTCATCGCGGTGTCGATGTCCGTCGCGTACTACCTGGTCGCGAGCCGCTGGCCCCTGCTCGGGCGGCGGCCCGTCCCGTGCGGGGCGGCGTACGGCCTGTTCCTCTACGTGGTCATGAACTACGTCGTCGTGCCCCTCTCGGCGGCGGGGGGGGGATCGAAGGACCCGCTCTGGATCACCCTCAGCATCGCCGCTCACGTGGTCCTGGTGGGCATTCCCATCGCCCTCTTCGCCCGGAGCGCGCACCGGCGATGACGGCAATGCACCCGCCCGGAGGAGGGCCGCGGCGGCGGGCCCCCCGAAGGCCGGAGGTGAGGTGATGGAACTCTCGTTGGAGAAGACCTGCTGTCCATGACCGGGGTCCACCGGATCCTGGACGTCCACCGCGAGGCGGCGGAGGCGTTGGCGGCCTTCGGGCGGCTGCCGCAGTAGAACAGGCGGTTCCCGAGGCACGTCGCCGTGCGCGGCCGCCCGGCGGTCCGCGGCGGGGGGGCAAGCGCCGGGCCGGGGGGTGGAAGAGTTTACAAAGCGGAGCCCTTGGAGACGGTGCTTACTTCATGATCTTCTTCACCACGAACACGATCGAAAGGACGAGCAGGATGAGGAAGAGCAAGCCAAAGAGGCGCTGGGCCGCGAAGTAGCGAGCGGCGGGGCTCCCGGCCTGGGCAATGATCAGCATCGAAAGCGTCGTGAGCATTGTGTATTGACCCTCCGTTGCCGGTTGTCCTGCAAGAGGCGAGCCCGCCGGCAGGTGCGGGCTCTTCAGGGGCAGCCAGCGGCTCGATGGCGACCGTAGCAGCTCCGGCCGGACCGCTGATCGGACTCGGTCATCCGGAGCGGGTCCGACGACGCGGCCCCCGCGCGGGCGGTCGCCGCCGCCTCCGGGGGGCCGTCCTCGAGGCGGGCGGGCGGCCTACCCGACTCCCCAGTCGGGGTGGTGCCTCGGCCCCGTCGCTCGCCCGGCCGTCCAGGGCGGAGTCCACGCGCTTCGCGAGCCGCGCGGCGGCCCGGGCCACGGCCGCCTCCATCCCGCCGTTGATCGCTTCGGCCTGGATGTCGCCGCTCACCTCCAGCCACGCTCGCATCCGGCACTGCTGATCGACGCCACCCAAGGGGTTCGCCGGCTCCGCCAGGCACACCGACACCTTCCGTACCCGCGGACCGAAGCGGCTGAGGGCCAGCAGCACGCGCCTCACCACATTCCCGCGCAGGACTTGGGAGTGGTCGACCTGGACGCCCGTCACGTCGATCTTCAACGTCGGGCCGCTGGCATGGTCGTGGAGCCTCCTCGCCGTGAATCCTCAGTCTGGAGCCTGGCCGGGATGCGGTCCAATACTTCCTCGGGACATGATCCATAGGGCCCGTTCGATGTATCTTCGACGCGTGGAGACCCTCAACCATCACCACCTCTTTCACTTCTGGACGGTGGTCCGCGAAGGTGGCGTGACGCGGGCGAGCGAGAAGCTGCACGTCTCGCAGCCGACCATCAGTGGTCAGCTCCGGGAGCTGGAGGAAGCGCTCGGGGAGAAGCTGCTGGCCCGCTCCGGGCGCACGGTCGTCCTCACCGACATCGGGCGGACCGTGTACCGCTACGCCGACGAGATTCTCGGCCTCGACCGCGAGCTGCTCGAGGCGGTGAAGGGTCGGCCGACGCGTCCCGGAAAGCTGGCGGTGGGGGTGGCGATGGTCGTGCCCAAGCTCGTCGCCTACCAGATGCTCGAGCCGGCCCTGCGCCTGCCCGAGCCGATGCAGCTGGACTGCGTGCACGAGAGGCCGGAGCGCCTGCTCGCCGAGCTCGCCATCTACGGCCTCGACGTGGTGCTGGCGGACGCGCCGGCGCCGCCCGCCGTGAAGGTGCGAGCCTACAGCCACCTCCTCGGCGAGTGTGGGGTGTCGGTGTTCGGGACCGAGACGGTGGCCGCGGCCCACCGGCGGGGCTTCCCACGCTCGCTGGACGGCGCGCCGTTCCTGCTCCCGAGCGAGGACTCGGCGCTACGGCTCTCTCTCGAGGAATGGTTCCGGAAGCAGGGGGTCCGGCCCCGCGTGGTGGGCACGTTCGAGGACAGCGCCCTTCTCGACGCGTTCGGACAAGCCGGGGCGGGGTTGTTCGCGATGCCGGCCGCGATCGAGAGCGAGGTGCGGCGGCAGTACCGGGTCCGGGTGGTGGGGAGGCTCGACTCGGTCCGGCAGCGCTTCTACGCGATCACCGTCGAGAGGAAGCTCCGGAACCCCGCGGTGATCGCCATCTCCGAGCGCGCGCGGGCGCTGTTCGGCTGACGGGCCGGGATTGCGCCGGCCGGCCCTCGCGCCCATCGCGAGGGTGGACCGCTCCGCGGCGTCGTGGATCACCGGCGAGGGCGAGCCGCCCACTTATCGGCTGCAGTCTATGGGTCGAAGGGGGAGAACGTATTGGTCTTCTCCCTGGCCGGGGGCCAGACTGGTCGAGAGGAGGCGTCCCGATGAAAGTACGTCCGCTTCACGACCGCCTGCTGGTGCGTCGCATCGAGCAGAAGGAGACGGCCAAGGGAGGAATCATCATTCCCGACACCGCCAGGGAGAAGCCCCAGGAGGGCGAGGTGCTGGCCGTGGGCAACGGCAAGACGCTGGAGAACGGGACGAAGGTCGCCCTCGACGTGAAGGCGGGCGACCGGATCCTGTTCGGCAAGTACTCCGGGAACGAGATCAAGATCGACGGCGAGGAGGTGCTCATCCTCCGCGAGGACGAGGTCCTGGCCGTGCTGGCGTAGCCGTTCCGAGGAAAGACAGAGGCTCGAAGCAATGGCGAAGCAGATCACGTATGGCGACGACTCCCGGCATGCGGTCCTGCGCGGCGTCAACCGGCTGGCGGACGCCGTCAGGGTGACGCTCGGACCCAAGGGCCGGAACGTCGTCCTCGAGAAGAAGTTCGGCGCCCCCCTCATCACCAAGGACGGCGTGACCGTCGCGAAGGAGATCGAGCTCAAGGAGCCCCTGGAGAACATGGGGGCCCAGATGGTGAAGGAGGTCGCATCCAAGACCAGCGACGTGGCGGGTGACGGCACGACCACCGCGACGGTGCTGGCCCAGGCCATCTACCGGGAAGGGAGCAAGAACGTGACGGCCGGCGCCAACCCCATGGCGCTGAAACGGGGGATCGAGAAGGCGGTCGCCGCCGTGGTCGAGGAGCTGAAGAAGCTCAGCAAGCCCGTCAAGGGCAAGATGATCGCCCAGGTGGGGACGATCTCGGCCAACAACGACGAGACCATCGGCACGATCATCGCCGAGGCCATGGAGAAAGTGGGGAAGGACGGCGTCATCACCGTCGAGGAGGCGAAGTCCATCGAAACGTCCCTCGAGGTGGTGGAGGGGATGCAGTTCGACCGCGGCTACCTCTCTCCCTATTTCGTCACCGATGCGGAGCGTATGGAGGTGGTGCTCGAGAACGCGCTCGTCCTCATCCACGAGAAGAAGATCTCGAGCATGAAGGACCTCCTGCCGGTCCTCGAGCAGGTCGCCAAGCTCGGACAGCCGTTGCTCGTGATCGCCGAGGACCTGGAAGGGGAGGCGCTGGCGACCCTGGTGGTCAACAAGCTGCGGGGGACGCTCCACGTCGCCGCGGTGAAGGCGCCGGGCTACGGGGACCGCCGCAAGTCCATGCTCGAGGATATCGCGATCCTGACCGGGGGCAAGGCCATCACCGAGGACCTCGGAATCAAGCTCGAGAACCTCAAGGTGGACGACCTCGGCCGGGCCAAGAAGATCACCATCGACAAGGACAACACCACGATCGTCGAGGGGGCGGGCAAGTCGAAGGACATCGAGGGACGGGTGAAGCAGCTCCGCACCCAGGTCGAGGAGACGACTTCCGACTACGACCGCGAGAAGCTCCAGGAGCGGCTGGCCAAGCTCGTGGGGGGAGTGGCGATCATCAAGGTGGGCGCCGCCACCGAGACCGAGATGAAGGAGAAGAAGGCCCGGGTCGAGGACGCGATGCACGCCACCAAGGCCGCCGTCGAGGAGGGAATCGTCGCGGGCGGGGGCGTCGCGCTCTTGCGCTGCACGCAGGTCGTCGAGGCCGTGAGAGCCGACGGCGACGAGGCGGTGGGCGTGAGCATCATCCGGCGCGCCCTGGAGGAGCCACTCCGCCAGATCGCGGGGAATGCCGGCCAGGAGGGAGCGGTGGTCGTGGCGAAGGTGCGGGAGATGAAGGCGGACGAGGGGTTCAACGCCCTGACCGACTCGTACGAGAACCTCGTGGAGGCCGGCATCATCGACCCGACCAAGGTCGTCCGCTGCGCGCTGCAGAACGCCGCGTCCATCGCGTCACTCCTGCTCACCACCGAG
>Ga0268386_10000765_pt1 | contig 21018 bp, 21 predicted proteins | sample RVTome_15_FD_200260 | JGI IMG/M metagenome (GOLD analysis project Ga0268386, IMG submission 200260) | Soil microbial communities from uranium-contaminated site in the Upper Colorado River Basin, Wyoming, United States - RVT150D86... ...
CCACACCGACCAGCTCAGGGAAGCGATTGATGAGACCTGCGGCCAGCGTGCCTCGGGTCTGGCCCCTCCCCGGGTGGACCACCACGCCCGGGGGCTTGTCGACGACGATCACGTCGTCGTCCTCATAAAGGACATCGAAAGCCACTTCCTCGGCCACCATCGCCATGGTGCGCTCGGGTTGGGCGCATGTGATCATCTGGCCCCGTGTCACCCGATCGGCCGGTCGCACCGCGACCCCATCGACGGTGACACCCGACTTCATCAAAACCGACGCCCCGGCCCGGCTCAGGTGGAGGAGCTCGGCGATGGCCTTGTCGACACGGGCCCCGTCGAGTGAGTCGGGGACTTCGAGCACTATCTGGTCCGCCATGCGTGAACCAGAAGTAGAGCGACTGTCACCGTTATCGAGGCATCGGCGATGTTGAAGGTGGGGATGACCCAGAGATCGATCCAGTCGATGACCGAACCGTCGATGATCCCCTCACCCCGGGCGAACCGGTCGACCAGGTTGCCCAAGGCCCCTCCCAACACGAAACCGAGGGCGATCGTCTCCAACAGGGGCCGTTCCCGACCCAGAGCGACGATGACCACGATCGTCACCACGACCGCCGCCAGGGCGATGATGGTCCCACCGTTCTGGAACGAGCCAAAGGCGCCGCCTGGGTTCTCCACATAGGTGAAGCCGAGGAATCCCGGGATCACCTCCACCGGGTTGCCCGCGAAGTTCAGGGCGGCGTATCGCTTGGTGAGCAGGTCGGCGACGACCACCGCGGCGGCGACGCCGAAGCCAGTCAGATAGCGGCGAATCAAGAGGAGCGGGCGGCGTCCTCGACGCACAGGGTCGAGTACGGCAGAACGTCGAGACGTTCGACGGGGATTGGGTTGCCACACACCTCGCATATCCCGTAGGTGCCACCGTCGACCCGCTCGAGGGCATGATTGACCTTGCTCAACAGGTCGAGCGTATTCTGCTCGATGGAAAGCTCCTTGGCGTATTCCAGCTTCATCGAGCTCGCCTCGGCGTTCCCGGGATCCGGACTGCGATCCGATGAGCTCTCCGTGAGCCGAGCCTCCTCGAGATCGCGCTCGTAGTCCTCGATCTGCTCCTCGAGACGCTCCTTTTCCTCCTCGAGCCTCTTCCGAAACCGCTCGAGAGTGGTCTTGGCCAGTTTTCTTGCCACTTCTCACCTCACAAAAAGGCGGGGAACCCTACCAACGACGGGCGGTACAGGCCAGGTTTCCGGCGGAGAGTATCGACGCCCGCCGTGGAGACCTCCAACACTTTCGACACGTCTGGCATTCCCGTCTGAGGAAACGATCACCACACAATTACCCTGCCAGTCTCAATGACGCCCGCAGACCGGTCTCCGCTATTTCGCACGCTCCCCAACCAGCCCGACCACGACGCGCTGGAACGAAACATCCTCGAGTGGTGGGAGGCCAACGGGATCTTCGACAAGCTCCGGGCCAAGAACGCGGGGGCCGAGGCCTTCAGCTTCATCGACGGCCCGGTGACCGCGAACAAGACCCTCGGTGTTCACACGGCGTGGGGACGAACACTCAAAGACGTCATCCAGCGATACAAGGCGGCACTTGGGCACGACCTTCGTTATCAGAACGGCTTCGATTGCCAGGGTCTGTGGATCGAGGTCGGGGTCGAGAAGGAGCTCGGCCTCAACTCCAAGAAGGAGATAGAGGAGTTCGGCCTCGAGGAGTTCGCCCGACGCTGTCGGGCCAAGGTGGCCTGGTCGGTCGAGGAGCTCCGCCGCGGGTCGCAACGTCTCGGAATGTGGATGGACTGGGACAGCGACTACCTCACCTTCTCGGACAACAACATCGAGTACATCTGGAAGTTCCTGAAGACCCTCGACGACCGGAGCTGGCTCTATCTCGGCCACCGCTCCACCGAGTGGTGCCCCCGCTGTGGGACCTCCATATCCCAGCACGAGATCACCGGGCAGTCGGGCGTCTACCAGGAGAGGACCGACCCATCGCTGTATGTCAGGTTCCCGCTGGTCGATCGTGAAGGCGAGTCGCTGGTCATCTGGACCACCACACCGTGGACCCTTCCCGCCAACGTATCCGCCGCGGTCCATCCCGACCACCGGTACGGCCGACGTCCCAGCGGTGAGTGGGTGGCCGTGGACCTCTTCCCCGACGACGAGCTCAGCGAGACCAGATCCGGCTCCGCCCTGGTGGGTTGGGCCTACCGGGCCCCTTTCGAGGATTTCCGCGCCGGGGCCGGTATCCCCCATCGCGTCATCCCGTGGGACGAGGTGACCATGGACCAGGGCACCGGTGTGGTCCACATCGCGCCTGGGGCCGGCTCTGAGGATTTCGAGCTCGCCGCGGTGCATGGTCTCCCGGTGTTGACCCCGGTCGACGGCGCCGGGCGCTTCTATCCGGAATACGGCTGGCTGGCGGGGATGTCGACGGCCGAGGCCCGGCAGCCCATCATCGACGCCTTGGTGGAGAAGGGGGTCCTCGTCGAGGCCGGAGAGTACGTCCATTCCTACCCGCACTGCTGGCGGTGTGAGACCCCCCTGATCTTCCGCGTCGCCGACGACTGGTACATCTCAGTCGAAGAGATCCGCCAGCCCCTGAAGGACGCCAACGCCTCGGTGGCGTGGACTCCGCCGTACATGGGCAAGTTGATGGACGACTGGCTGAACAACATGGGCGATTGGAACATCTCCCGACGTCGTTACTACGGCCTTCCGCTTCCGTTCTACCCCTGTGACTGTGGCGAGGTCACCGTTATCGGCTCCAGGGGGGAGCTCGAAGCCAAGGCGACGTCGGGGTTCGATCAGCTCGAAGAGCTGCGGCGCCCCTGGATCGACCGGGTGACCATTCGCTGCGACCACTGCGGGAACACCGAGCTCACCCGCATCGAAGAGGTGGGTGACGTCTGGCTGGACGCCGGGATCGTCCCCTTCTCCACCCTTGGCTGGGAGAACGACGAATGGGTACCGGGGGGGAATGCCACGGGGGCAGCCCGGAGCCTGACCAATGCCGATCTCCCCGACCACCCGTATTGGGAGAAGTGGTTCCCTGCCGACTGGGTTTCGGAGATGCGGGAGCAGGTGCGGCTCTGGTTCTACTCACAACTCTTCATGTCGGTCGCTCTGGTCGGCCGGTCGCCCTTCCGGTCGGTGCTGGGGTACGAGAAGATGTTGGCCGAGGACGGCCGGGAGATGCACGGCTCCTGGGGCAACCTGATCAGCGCCGAGGAGGCCTTCGAGCGGATGGGGGCCGACGTGATGCGCTGGATGTATTGCGCCCACCCCCCCGATCGGAACCTGCTGTTCGGCTATCAGGGGGCACACGAGGTGCGACGCCGGCTGCTCACGTTGTGGAACTCCGCTCGGTTCCTCATCGACTACGGAAACATCGAGGGCTTCGTCCCCACCTATGCCGACCTCGACGGTGGGCCCCGCCATGTGGAGTTGAGTGTCAACGATCGCTGGCTGCTCGCCCGTGCCGGTCAGGCGGTCGCGGAGGCAGAGGAAAGCCTGGACCGGCTGCGCACCGACGAGTTGATCACCGCCTTCGAGTCCTATCTCGACGACCTATCCAACTGGTACATCCGCCGGAGCAGGAGACGCTTCTACGAATACGACGAGGCCGCCTTCCGCACCCTATGGATCGGCGTGGTCACCGCCCTTCGCATCGTCGCCCCGGTGATGCCCTTCCTCACCGAGCACCTCTGGTCGACCCTGGTGGCGGTCCCCTGTGCGGACGCCCCAGAGTCGGTGCATCTCGCCGGATGGCCCACCCCGCCTGGTGCCCTCGACGAGGACCTCCTGTCAGAGATGGCCGCGGTCCGTCAGGTGGTCGAGGCCGGGCGTCGCGCCCGCATGGAAGCCAACATGAAGCTCCGTCAACCATTACGACGAGTCGTGGTGCGGGGAGCCGACCGAGCTGCGGCCCATGCCGAGGAGATCCGCGACGAGCTGCGGGTCAAGGAGATCAGCTTCGACGAGGACACCACTATCGAGGTGACGATCAAGCCCAACTTCCCGGTGGCCGGGCCCCGGCTCGGACCCAAGATCAAGGAGGTGGCGGCGGCCCTGGCCCGCGGCGACTACGAGGACCGCGCCGACGGGGGCGTCGTCGTCGCCGGCGAGGAGCTCGGCCCCACCGAGATCAGCCGCACCGAGAAGATGATCCTCGAAGGATGGGTGGTCGCCCACGACGGGAACGTGAGTGTTGCCGTGGACCCCACACTCGACGATGAGCTGCGTCTCGAGGGCCGGGCGCTCGAGTTGGTTCGATTCCTCAACGAGGAGCGGAAACAGGCGGGCCTGGAGCTCACCGACCGGATAGTCGTCCGGCTCCCCGCCGAGCACTCTCCCGTCCTCGACGTCTACCTCGACTGGATCGCCGGAGAGGTCCTGGCGACATCTATCACAATCGACGACAACATCGACCGAACCGTCCTCGCCCTGGACTCCGAGCACTCTTGACCGGCACGCACGTTTCAACACCTTCACCTGCGGGTATGCGCGGCCACGATGAGCGACGAGAGCAGAGATCGGGCAATACGCCTGACGTCCGCGTCCCTGGCAGCCATCGCCGGAGGCGTGTTCGCCATGGTCACACTGGCCCTTCTGGTCTATCTGGTCGCCCAACAGGCGAGCACCATCCTGGTGTCGACACTCCTTCTCCTCGCCGGAGCAACCTTGATCGGCGGGTTAATGGAGCTGCGCGACGCGTCCCGATACCGCGAGTGATGGCCGCACAAGCCACTTCGGTTCAGCCGCCGTAACGCCGATACGATCCCGAAGTGCTAACCGATCTCACCGACTCTCTGGGACGTATCGGCGCCCGACACGGCAGCAAGCTGATTCGCTTCGGGGCCGTCAGTGCATTCAATGTCATCTTGGGCCAGCTCCTCCTCTATGGAGCGCAGGTCGTCCTGGCGTGGTCCCCTGTGATGGCGAACACCTTCGCCCTCTGCCTCGGAGCCGTCCCGGCGTACGTCCTGAGCCGCTACTGGGTGTGGGAGAAGCGCGGCAAGAACCAGATCATGGCCGAGGTGATCCCATTCTGGACTCTCACCATCATCGGATTCATCCTGTCCACCGGTGCGATCTGGTATGTCGACACCCGATGGGACGCGGCACCTCTGGTCATCAACCTGACCAACCTCCTCGCCTACGGGTTGGTGTGGGTCGTGAAGTTCATGGTCCTCGACCGGGTGCTGTTCAAGCCGACAGAGGTGCCTGCCTAGGCTGCCTCAGGACTCGTCGTCGTCGTCGTCTCCGTCGTCGGGGCTCTCCACTTCGGAGGCTTCTTTTCCGAGCTGGAGGTCGGTGGCCACACCGCTGAGGAGGTCGTCGAGGTGGTCGGTGCCGTTGGTGGCCGATGCCGTGTCGGAGTCGTTGGAATCGCCTTCCCCCTCTCCGGTGCCCTCGTCACTTCCGTACTCGTCAGGCTCCTCGTCTTCGCCGGCGTAGCCGATCTCATCCCCGTCGTCGTCTTCTTCGTTCTCCCATCCACCGCGCTCCATCGAGTGCTTGCCGGCGATGACGGCATCCATGTCGTCGAGCTTGTCGGCGACCTCGTCGGCGAGGACGGATAGCTCGGAGCGGACGCTGGCCACCCGCACGGTGAGTGATGCCATCTCGGTCTCAGCCGCGGCGCGTTTGGCTTCCTTTTCGGCCTCCCATGTGTCGGCTTCGCTCTTGGCGTCGTCGACGATCTTCGAGGCTTCGGTCTGGGCGTCGGCGAGCAACTGATCGGCTGCGGTCTGTGCCGCGACGAGGGCACGACCGATGGCCGACTCGTCGACTGCCGGTGCCTGTCGGGCCGGCTCCGCCAGGGGCTCGGGTGTCGGAAGCGTTACCGGCGAGGTCGGTCGGTCCGCCGCCGCGGCCTGAGCAGCCTCGAGCTGCTCGCTCAGCTCGCGGATGGTGGACACGATCTCATCGAGGAAATCGTCCACCTCATCGAGGTCGTATCCACGCAGGGCCGTGGAGAAAGTCTTCTGTTCAACGTCTGCTGCGGTGAGCATCTCATGCACCTCTCGATCTAGGCAGGGCAGGTTACAAGCCCGGCCCTGAAGATCAGTTGATGATGCCGATGAGGATCTGGATCCCGATGAGGAGAATGATCGGAGACAGGTCGAGGGCGCCACCACCGATGCGGATCGGCGGGATCACACGACGCAAAGGCAGGATCACCGGATAGATGATCCGATCGAGGAACATCTGGACCCGGCCCAGGGGATGCGTCGAGGAGACCCTTATCCATGAGAGGATCACCCACGCGAATATCGCGTAGAAATAGATGGTGAGGACGGTGACGAGGAGCCCGCGCACCGTCAGTCGATGTCGTCTAGCTCGTAGGCCCCGAGTGTCGACAGACGTCGTTTCTCGTCACGACTCAGCGTGACTCTCGGGGGCAGCACGAGCACGAGACCGTCGCCGACGCGACGCATCGAGCCGTCCAGGGCGTAGATGAGACCGGAGGAGAAGTCGACGACCCTGCGTACCAGGTCAGCCTCGGCTTGACGCATGTCGAGGACGACGGGAACCCGATCACGAACCCGATCGGCGAGGACACGGGCGTCGGAGAACTCCTCCACCACCAGGATGTCCGAGTGGATCTCGACCGGGCGCACCATGGGGCCTGCGGCCGGGGGCTCCACCCGACGGCCGGGCTCGACCCGGGTCGCCTCGGCTCGGGCCTGGGGCCGGGTGGCCGCTCGTGCCGTGGGCGGCGGCTCCACGCGGCGCCCCTCGCTCAAGGGGTCGGTCGAGCGCGGCTGGACCGTGGGGTCGGCCTGATAGGTCACATTGTTGGCTAGTTCGACGGCCTCCGCCTCGATCTGGTCCTCGTCGACCAGCCCCAGATAGACGAGTGCTTTCGAGAACAATGAAGACATTCACGCTCCGGTTGAGTTGCGTGGGCCAAAGATAGCCCGTCCTATGCGTATGATCGAAGCACCCTCTTCGATGGCGACCTCGAAGTCGTCGGTCATCCCCATCGACAGCTCACGCAAAGAGGGGTGTTGCACCACCAAGCGGTCACGTAGGTGGCGCAAAGCCCGAAAGTGGGGTCGGCTGTCCTCGGGGTGCTCGGGTAGCGGGGGGATCGCCATCAATCCGCGGACGTCGAGGCCCATGCCGAGCATCCACTCCAGGGCCTCAGGTAGATCACCGGCCGAGACTCCTGACTTCTGCCCTTCGTCACCGACGTTGACCTGAGCGAGGACGGGCGGGGCGTGGCCCCGTCCTTTCATCCAAGCCACACCGAGAGACTTGCGGTCCATCGAGTGGAGGAGGTGGGCGATGGGACGCATTTCCCGGGCCTTGCGCGACTGCAACGCCCCGACGAAGTGCCAGCGGATGTCGGTGGGCAGCTCCGGCGCCTTATCGGCCAGCTCCTGAGCGCGGTTCTCCCCGAAGTCACGATGCCCCCGCAAATAAACATCGTGGATCTCGGCGACACTCATGGTCTTGGATACGGCGACCACCGTGACGTCGGCGGGAGCTCTTCCGACACGCCCGGCCGCCGCAACCACCCGTTCCATGACCGACTCATAGCTCATGGGACCCACCCCAGCGACGCCATCCGCCGTGGCGTTCGATCCCGCCTATGGGAGAACCACCCCGGGTCATGACCGGTGCATGACCCCGAGGCCCACACCTCGAGACCGGATAGCTGTGCCCGCAGCAGCCTGGGGATATCGACCGAGGTCGTGCCCCAGCCGGTCATGGCCACCGACTCCGGGAACTGGACGGCCACCTCTGCGCCCACCTCGAAACAACAAGAGCCGATACCGGGCCCGATGCCGGCACGGGATGGGGGGTGGCCGGCCGCAGTCATCGCCTCGCGCAGCGTGGCGACCACTCCGGCTCTGGCGCCACGCCACCCGGCGTGGGCGACCCCCACGGCGCTGATTGCCTGGAGGACGACGCCGAAGCAGTCGGCCGTGAACACCGCAAGTGGCAGAGCCACCACGTCGGTCCACAGGGCGTCGGCGTCACCCGACTCGCCAGGATGATCGACCCTGACCACTTCGCTGCCATGCACCTGGTGGACCACGGCCCATCCGCTGCCGATCCCGGCGGTGGCGGCGAATGTGGCGCGGGCGGCCTGGTCGGCTCGCATGTCACCGTCGGAGGCCTCGCTGAATAGCACCCCGTCCCAGCCGGGGGGTCGGATCATCCCTGAACGAAGGTGGGGATGTCCAGGGTGTCGTCGCCGGAAGTACCGAAAGGCGAGTCCTCGGAGACCCGTGACGCGGGTCGATTGGGGCGTCGCCGGCCTTCGAACCCGGCCGCGATCACCGTGACCTTCATCTCCTCACCGAGATCGTCGTCGATTATCGCCCCAAAGATGATGTCCGCTTCGCCGTCGGCATGGTCAGAGACCACCCGCGCCGCCTCGGTCGCCTCGTGGAGCGTCATGTTGGACGGCCCGGAGACGCTGAGCAACACGCCTTTGGCACCGTCCATCGAAGCCTCGAGCATCGGTGAGGCGATGGCACGCTCCGCCGCCTGGCGGGCCCGGTTCTCCCCGGTGGCCCTGCCGATGCCCATCACCGCCGAGCCGGCGTCGGACATGATCGTGCGCACGTCGGCAAAGTCGACGTTGATGAGCCCCGGGGTGGTAATCAGATCGGTGATGCCGGTCACTCCACTCATGAGGACTTCGTCGGCGAGCCGGAATGTGTCGGCCATCGGGGCCGTGGGATCACCCACGTCGAGGAGCCGGTCGTTGGGAATGACGATCAGGGTGTCGACGGAGTCCTTGAGAGAATCGATGCCCTGCTCGGCATGCACGGCCCGTCTCCGTCCCTCGAAACCAAAGGGGCGGGTGACCACGCCAACGGTGAGAGCGCCGACGGAACGAGAGACTTCGGCCACGATCGGGGCCCCCCCGGTGCCGGTGCCACCACCTTCTCCGGCGGTGATGAAGACCATGTCGGAACCCTTGAGAACCTCCTCCAGCTCGGCGCGGTGCTCCTCGGCAGCGGCACGCCCGATCTCGGGGTTGGCTCCGGCACCCAGACCACGGGTCACCTCGCGACCGATGTCGAGCTTGACGTCGGCATCGCTCATGAGCAATGCCTGGGCATCGGTGTTGAGGGCGATGAACTCGACTCCGCGGACCCCGGCATCGACCATGCGGTTGACGGCATTGACACCACCCCCACCGATGCCCACGACCTTGATCACGGCCAGATAGCCGCCACTTCCATTGCTCACCAAAACCTCCGGTAGTCGATTCGAATCAAAGGCTGAAGTAGAGGTTTACCGTTAGACAAATTCAATGTAAACCCCAAAAGATTAAGCCTCTACTCAAGGTTTAGACATTCTCTCAGTCATCTTCTGCACTTCCCTCCGCATTCCCCACCGTGTCGTCGGACCTCGTCGCATCGTCAGCCGCAGCAGTTCCGTCATCAGCGGAGCGGTCGGCCGCCGCCGGGGTCATCACCGCCGGGTTGGTGGGGGCGATGAGAACTATCGTCGACCCGGCCGGGACGTCCCTGGCGAGCACGGCCTGGAGACTGAGCGCCTTCTCCATCATCTCCACGCCCCGGCCCAGCCTGACCTGATAACCGGCGACCGTGGCCCACAACTCCCCCTCGTGCCTGGTCACGACGGTCCCCGGGTGGAACCTCGAGTCGAGGGTGTCGAGGAACTGGAGGGCGCCGATCAAGTCAGGGGTGGTCGGGGCCGCAATCTCGGCCAGTTCCGGCATCTCGATCCACGCCATGGTCTCATCGGGGGTGTCCGACGAGGGCAGGGCAACCCCGTCGAGAGCGCGCCGCGACCATCCGGCCTCGGTCCGGGCCCAGGCGACCGAAACCCGTTCCACGATGTCCACGGTGACCCGGTTGGGCCAATCCCTGGTGACCGTGGCCGTGGCGACCCAGGGATCCGTGAGCAGGGCCGACTCGGTGCCGGCGATGCTGATCCTGATCATCGGCGTCCCGGCGACCACTCCACGGTCGGCGAGGACGGCATGGGCATTGCTGGCGGAGATGCCGGTGGTGCTCACCTGGCTGACACTCAACCATGGGGAGAAGAAGAGCCAGACGAGGCCTCCCACCCCGATGAGGACGGCGAGCAGCCTGAGCAGCCTGCCCACGTTTCGCTTGGCGTTGTCCTCGGCGACGGTCTTGCGTCGCTCCATCAATCTCGGGTCGATGTTCATGACTCGAATCCCACGAACTGGATCTCAGGCTCCAGCATGGTCCCGGAGCGCTCGAATACCGTGGCTTTCACCAGCGTCACCAGGCGATGGATGTCGGACGCGGTGGCCGCCGGGCCGGCGACGAAGAAGTTGGCGTGCTTCTCCGAGACCGAGACCTCCCCCACCGACAGACCTTTGAGACCGAGACGGTCGATGAGCTCACCGGCGGTATCACCCGGCGGGTTCTTGAAGACACTCCCCGCATTGAGGGTCCCCCCGGGCTGATTCTCCTTGCGCCATCTCGTGATCTCGCGCATTTGACGTCTTCCCTCCTCCGGATCACCGGGGCGCCCCTGGAACCGGGCGAGCATCACCAGCTCGTGGGGGGCGAGGCGAGAATGCCGGTAACTCAGCTCCAGGTCCTCGGGAGTCACGAGCGCGACCGAGCCGTCCCGGAGATCGACCACCTCGACGTCGATGAGCCGATCGACCGTCTCGGTCCCGAAACAACCGGCGTTCTGCCGCACCGCACCACCCACGGATCCGGGGACGCCCACGAAGAACTCGAGCCCGAGCACCCCGGCGTCGACCGCGGCCCGAGCCACACGGGGCAATGGCGTTGCCCCCCCGGCCCGCACCCGAGCGCCTTCGATTGTCACTTCTGCGAACTCCTGGCCGAGGCGGATCACGAGGCCATCGAATCCGGTATCGGAGACCACCAGGTTGGAGCCTCGCCCCACGACGAGGATCGGCTCATCGGCGGTGAGGCCACTCCGGATCAGAGCTTGGAGGGCGGGCCGGTCTTCAACGGTGGCCAACAGCCGGGCGGGCCCTCCCGCCTTGTAAGTGGTGAAGGGGCCGAGAGCAACATCTCGCTCGACCAGCCCGCTGGCGAGTAGTTCGTCGAGGGTGCTCACCGGCGCACCCCGAGCATTGGAGCCAGCTCGGTGTGGAGCAGGGTGATGTCGCCCGCACCGAGACTGATCACGAGGTCGCCGCTCCGCACCTTGGGCGCGAGGAAGTCCGCGATCTCGTAACGACGAGCCACATAGTGGACGTCTCCGCCGGCGTCTCTCACCGCTTCGGCGACCAGCTCGCCGGTCACCCCGGGCACCGGCTCCTCCCGCGCGCCGAAGACGTCGGTGACGACCACGACGTCGGCCACGGCCAGGGCTTCACCGAACTCTTGGCTGAATCGCTCCGTGCGTGAATAGAGATGCGGTTGGAACACGGCCCAGATGCGACCCGTGGCCGTGTCCGCCGCAGCCTCGAGGACCGCCCGCACCTCCGTTGGATGGTGGGCGTAGTCGTCGTAGAGAACGACCCCGGCCACGGTCCCCTTGTGCTCCCAGCGTCTTCCCACACCGCGAAACGCTGCCACACCCGCCGCCGCAGCATCCAGGTCGTGTCCCAGCTCGACACACAGGGCCACCGCACCGGCGGCGTCGAGAGCGAGATGACGCCCCGGCTGGGAGAGGGCCACTCGCGCTGATCGCCCGTCTCGGTCCAGCGTGAATCTCACCCCGCCGGCGGATGTGGAGAAGTCGCCCAAACGCCACCCGACGGGCTCGGTGAACCCGTAGGTGATGGCATCGACCTCATCGGCCACCAGGCGGGCGCCCGGATCGTCGCCGCAGGCCACCACCGGCCCGTCCACCCTGCGGGCAACGCCGATGAAGCTGTCGACCAGCTCCCCGGCACTCCCGAAGTGATCGACGTGCTCGTGCTCCACATTGGTGATGACGAGACCGTCGAGATGGAGGCTCTCGAAGGTGCGAAATGCCTCGTCCGCCTCCAGCACCAGGAGCTGAGATGCTCCAAGGTGACCGTTCGTCGCCAGATCGACCAGGTCGCCGCCCACGATGAACGACGGGTCCTCTCCAAGCTCGCGGAGAATGGTGACCAGCATGGCGGTCGTGGTGGTCTTGCCGTGGGTGCCGGTGGCACCGATGGTCGGCGTTCCCGCCGTGATGGCAGCCAACACTTGGGGCCGGCGCCACACGGGGATTCCTTCTTCGCGAGCGGCAGCGAGCTCCTCGTCGTAGTCGGGGACGGCCGAGGAGGCCATGACCAGGGCGGCACCGGGCACCATCTCGGGGTGATGGCCGATGTGAACGTCGACGGCGAGATCGGCGAGGGCATCGAGAGCTGCGCCGCCTCTCAAGTCCGATCCAGAGAGGGTGTGACCCTGACCGATGAGGAGCCTGGCGATGGCGCTCATCCCGGCGCCACCGGCGCCGACGATGTGAATACGCCCATCGGGAAGGGTCATCTCGTCGCTTCGATCATGGCGCGAGCGATGGTAAGTGCGGCTTGCGGCTTGGAGATGTCACGCGTGGCCACGGTCATCTCCTCCCTCGCCACCCGATCTGACAGCAGCTCACCTACCACCCTTCCCAGATCGCCCAGGGACTCCTCGGGGACTACCAGGGCGGCCCCGGCGCCCTCCAGGGCCCGTGCGTTGCCCTCCTGATGGCCCGCCGACCCGAATCGACCGGGCACCAGGATCGAGGGGGTGGCCGTGGCGGTCAGTTCCGCCACCGCTCCACCGGCCCGAGCGACCACGACGTCGGAGACGGCGTAGAAGAGCTCCATTCTGTCCTCGAAGCCCAACCGCAGCCACCGCACCCGCTCCGCGCAGGGTCGCCCCATCAGGGCGTCGATATGAGGCGCGCCCGTCAGATGGACCACTTGGAGTGGAAGCCCGTCCCAGGACGCCACGATCGCTGCGATCGACTCGTTGATGACTCCCGCCCCCAACGATCCGCCAAACACCCCCAGCGTGGGCATGGCGTCGCTCATGCCGTAATGATCCAAGGCCCCGGGGCGCAAGGTATCCCGATCGAAGTCCCAGAAGACCCGCCGCACCGGGTTGCCCACCCAGGTCGCACCGGGGAGACCGCCAGTATGCGGGAAGGACACGAAGGTCTCCCGGGCCCATCTTGCCGCGATCTTGTTGGCCAGACCCGCCTCCGCGTTCTGCTCGGCGTTGAAGAACGGAACGCGCCGGGAGCGGGCGGCCAGGACGGTGGGGATGGTGACGTATCCACCCATGCCCAGCGCCACCCCGACACCGGCTGTGGCCATCTCGGTGGCGATCCGGGCCCGAGCCCTCATGACCACAGCAGGGATCCTGGCGTTGCGGATGGCGAGCGAGCGCTTCAGCCCCGCCAGCTCCACCTGGAGGAAGCGAAAGCCGTGGGATGGGTACACCTCGGATTCGAGACGATCACCGCCCACGAACATGATGTCGTGTTGGGGGACTCCCAGCTCGAGCAATGCCTCACCGACCGAAAGGCCGGGGAACACGTGACCACCGGTTCCCGCGGCCGCGATGAGAAAGGTCATGTCTTCTTGTCGACCCCGCTCTGCGCGATGTTCACCAGGATGCCGACGGCGCCCATCGAGACGGCGAGGGCGGTGGACCCGTAGGAGACGAATGGCAAGGCGATGCCGGTGATGGGGATCACCCCCAACACACCACCGATGTTGACCAGAGCTTGAAAGGACAGCCAAACCGTGATCCCTGCGGCCACCATGCGGCCGAATCGATCGGGAGCCCGAGTGGCCACCACCCACCCGGCGACCGCGAGCGCGATGAACAATCCGATCACGGTCAGCCCGCCCACGAGACCGGTCTCCTCTCCAATGATGGCGAAGATGAAATCGGTGTGCGCATTGGGCAGATAGAACCAGCGGGCGCGCGATGCACCCAGCCCTACCCCGAGCACACCGCCGTTGCCCAGTGCGTAATAGCCCTGGATCACCTGATAACCGTCGCCGGAGGGGTCGGCGTACGGGTCGAGGAACGACGTCATCCGATCCGACCGGTAGTCGGCTTCGAAGGCGAGGTAGGTCGTGGCGAGGATGGCCAGGACACCGAGGACCAGCACGAATTTCATAGGCACGTCGCTGGCCACGATCACGGCCATGGCCGCGGCCCCGATGATGATCAACGTCCCCAGGTCCGGTTGGCGGATGACGAGAGCACCGATCACGCCGAGTGTGGCCACGACTGGGACGATGAAGTGCCCGAAGCTGGTGAGGAGCCTGGCCTTCTTCTCCAGGAGGTACGCGAGGACGAAGACCACCGCCACTTTGGCGATCTCAGACGGCTGAAACGAGGTGAGCCCCGGAATGCTCAGCCAGCGCGTGGCACCTCCCTCGGTGATCCCACGCAGCTCGACCATGACGAGGAGACCGACCGTGAGCAAGAAGACGGGAAAGGCCAGCCGCCGGTACATCCGATACGGGATCCGGGACGCCACCAGAAGGGCCAGCGTCCCCAGGCCAACCCCAACCAGTTGCCTCTTGAGGAAGTGCCACTGATCCTGGGCCTCGGTCTGGTTGAGGGCAACCGCCGAGGAGGCCGACATCGTGACACCGAGACCGACGACGACGAGGACCACGACGAGCACGAGGAGAGTGGTGGTGGTCCGATCGTTCACTTTCTGGCGGGCGATCCGGTCCCGGGCGGCCGCCCGCACCTTGGCCAGGGAGGTCACATTGGCGGTCATCTTCGGTTTGCCCCCAGTCGCTCTGACACCAACTCGGCGAAACGCTCGCCTCTCGCTCCGTAGGAATCGAACTGATCGAAGCTGGCGCACCCCGGTGCGAGCAGGACAGTGTCCCCCGGCCGGGCGGCGCCACCGGCCACCTCGACGGCGATCTCCAGCGTCCCGGCGAGACGTCCCCGCTCCCCCGCAGCTTCGACGAGTGCAGGGCCGGCCTCCCCGATCCCCACCAGCATCCGCACGTTCTCCTCACGGGCAAGCGGGGTCAGGTCGATGCCCTTCGCCAGGCCGCCGGCGATGAGCACGACGGGCCCATGGGCCCGGATCGAGGCCATGGCCGCGTGTGGGTTGGTCGCCTTGGAGTCATCGACCCAGCGGATGCCACCCGCCTCCCCGAGGAAGGCTCGGCGATGCGCCCCTGGGCGATAGCGGATGGCACCACCAGCCACGCCCTCCGGGGTCGCACCCATGCGAAGTGCCAGTGCTCCGGCGCATGCCAGATTCACCAGGTGCACCGGATCGTGAGAGGTCAGCTCCCCGGCGTCGACCACGACATCACCAATCACGAGGTTGTTCCCGTCGAAGCCTCCGCCGTCCTCCGGGACCCTGGATCCGGAGACCGGGAACAATTGCGAGGGCGCTGCGGCCGCCAACTCGGCGGCACCCTCGTCGTCGACGTCGTAGACGAGACGGTCAGTGGACGTCTGGTTGGCATAGATGCGCGCCTTGGCGTCCCGATAGGCGTACGCCGAGCCATGCCAGTCGAGATGATCCAACGCCACATTGGTGATCGCGGCTGCCTCGGGGTGGAACTGCTCGGTGAAGCGCAGCTGGAAACTGGACACCTCGACCACCAGAACGTCATACCGGTCCTCGGTGAAATCGGATAGCGGCGCCCCGATGTTCCCGGTGGCGGGGGCGTCGAGGCCACTGGCGTCGAGCATGGCTGCGGTTGCCTCGGTGACACTGGTCTTGCCATTGGTCCCCGTGACTGCGGCCATCGGGGCCGAGATATGCCGGAAGGCGAACTCGACCTCGCTCCAGATCGGTATCCCGCTCTCCAACACCTCGACCACCGGCAGCGACCGCTCCGAGAAACCGGGACTGGCGACGACAAGATCGATACCGGTCAACAGGACAGGGTCCCAGGAGCCGGTCGCCACCCCGAGCCCGGTCTCCAAAGCCTCGGTCGAGGCTACCTCGTCGTACAGAGTGACACTCATGCCGAGCTTGTGGGCGAGTCGGGCCGCGGCGAGACCCGAGATTCCCGCCCCCAGGATCAGAGCCCGGCTCACAGGATGCCCTCGAAGCGGAGGAAGTCGGCGTAGAAGAGGCCCAGACCCAAGGCGACACCGATCCCGGTGAGAATCCAGAACCGGATCACAACGGTGGTTTCCGGCCAACCGCCGAGATCGAAGTGGAAATGCAGGGGCGACATGCGCAATACCCGCCTGCCGGTCAGTTTGAAACTCGCCACCTGGATGATCACGGACAGGGTTTCGGCGACGAAGATGGCGCCGATGAGGGCGAGCAGGAGATGAGTGTTCGTGAGCAGGGCCAACGCGGCGAGCAGACCCCCGATCCCCTGGCTTCCGACATCACCCATGAAGATCTTGGCCGGGGGCGCGTTCCACCAGAGAAACCCGAGAAGGGCGCCAAACATGGCGGCGGAGATCATCGCCAGCTCGAGCGGTGAGACCGCCTCGTAAATCGCCTCCGCTCCCCGAAACCCCTCCGAGTTCCGAAACTGCCAGAAGGCGATGATGGTGTACGCCCCGACGACGAGGGCCGAGGACCCGCCGGCCAGTCCATCCATCCCATCGGCGAGATTCACCCCGTTGGCCGCCCCGGTGAGCATGAGCAGCACCCATACGACGAAGAAGACTCCCAGGTCGATGCCGAGGGGGCGCACGAAGGAGATCTCGGTGACGATGCCCGCATCCGTTGCCAGGTAAGCGAACAAGGCGGCGATGCCCAGCTGGCCCCCGAACTTCGTCGCTTTGGAGAGCCCCAAGCTGCGTTGCCGGGAGTATTTGACCCAGTCGTCGAGAAAGCCCACCAACGCCATGCCGACCAGGGCGATCACCGCCAGCCACCCTCCCGGCCCGAACTCCCTCGTAGCGAAGGTGAAGCCGGTGCTCGGCGTCCAGAACTGGAAGTGGGCGAGAAACCAGCCGATGACGGCTGCGCCCACGAAGACGATGCCACCCATGGTCGGGGTGCCCTGCTTGTGGGCATGCTGGCCTTGGATGTCCTCCTGGATGAACTGGCCGATCTCCCGGCGGCGCAGCAGACGGATGGCATACGGTGTGCCGAAGATCGACATGAGCAAGCCCAGGGCGGCGGCGATCAACAGGGCGATCACGGCGAAATGCTCCCCGATGCGGGCCCGGGATCACTGGACCCTCGTCTTCGGAGAAGGGCCTCCCTGGCCACCACCCTGTCGTCGAATGGGACCTTCTCCTCTCCGATCTGTTGAAAGGGCTCGTGACCCCTGCCCATGATCAACACGATGTCACCGTCCTCGGCGGCCTCGATGGCGATTCCAATGGCGCGGCGACGATCGACCTCGATCACGTGTTCGCGGTCGGATCGGAGACCCGAGGCCACGCTGGCGACGATCTCCTCGGGATCCTCCGAGCGCGGGTTGTCACTGGTCACCACGGCGAAGTCGGCTTCGGAGATGGCTGCACCCATCGCCGGGCGCTTGGCCCGGTCACGGTCGCCCCCTGCTCCGAGGAGCCCGATCACCCGGCGCCTGGTGAGTCGTCGCCCGGCTGTCACGGCCCGGGTCACACCCTCGGGCGTGTGGGCGTAATCGACGATGACGGTGATCGGGTCGTCGCCGGAGACGACCTCGAACCGCCCGGGGACTCCGGCGACACCGGCTAAGGCATCGACGACGTCGTGGAACGCGATCCCTGCCGCCACACTGCACGCCACCGCTATCACCAGGTTGGACACGTTGAAGTCGCCGGTAACCGGGGCCTCGACTCGAGCGACTCCCCACGGCGAGGCGACGCTGAATCGAGTGCGGCCGGGAAGAGGCTCCATGACTTCAACCGTGAAGTCCCCTCCGACCCCGACCGTGAACAACTCGCCCCGGTAACCCGAGGCGATGTCGGCACCGGTCTCGTCATCGATATTGATCACCGCGGTCCCCACCTCGTAGTCGGTGAAGAGCCGCTCCTTGGCGGCGCGGTACGACACCATGTCTCCATGGAAGTCGAGATGGTCCTGTGACAGGTTGGTGAACGCCGCCACGGCGAACCTGGTTCCGCGCACCCGCCCGAAGGCCAGACCATGCGAGGAGATCTCCGCGGCTGCCAGCGACACACCCCGTTCCCGCATGTCGGCGAGGAGACGCTGGAACTCACAGGCCTCGGGAGTGGTCATCGTGGCTGGCGACTCCTCGCCTGCGATCCGCGTGTGGATCGTGCCCACCAGACCGGTGACACGCCCGCTCTGGTTTCCGATGGAGTCGATGTAGTGGGTGACGGTGGTCTTACCGTTGGTGCCGGTGACCCCGATGACGTCCATGACATGAGACGGGTGGTCGAAGAAGGCCGCAGCCAGGTCGCCGACCACGGCCCGTGTGTCGTCGACGACCATCTCGGTGACACCGCACGACGTCTCGTGCTCGACACACACCGCGGCTGCTCCCATGCGGACGGCAGTGGCGACGAAATCGTGCCCATCGACATTTGACCCGCGCAAGGCGAAATAGAGGCTCCCTGGTCGCACCGTGCGGGAGTCGTCGGTGATTGCGGTCACCAAGGTTGCTGCATCGCCAATGACCCTGGCAGCCACGAGCTCTGCCAGTTCGGACACCTGCTTACCCCTGCTCGCCATCGGGGCTCACTCCAAGACGATGCAGGGCCTGCTCCATGATCTCCGCGAACACCGGGGCAGCCGCCGAGCCTCCGGTCCGATACTCGGACGAGGGGCCGTCGACGACCACCGCTACCACCACCTCGGGGTCGTTGATCGGGGCCATGCCGACAAATGACGCTCTCGTCTCATCGGTGTAACGACCGTCCGCGCCGAGTTTGTTGGCGGTACCCGTCTTGCCGCCCACCCGGTAACCGTCGACCGATGCGTTGCGACCGGTGCCCTCTTCGATGACGGAGGCGAGCAGCTCCCGCATGATCAGAGCCGTGCCGGGACTGACCACCTCGTGGGTCTCGACACCGGCGACGTCGGTCTCGCCTCGTGCGTCGACCCGCGACTTCACGATGTGTGGCGTGGTCCAGATGCCGTCGTTGCCGATGGAGGCGTAGGCGGCGGCCATCTGCAAGGGGGTGACCGCCACCGAGTAACCAATTGCGGCCGAGGCCCAGCACGTTTGACAGCCTGCGTCGAAGCGCAAGATCCCCTCAGCCTCCGCGCTGTAATCGACACCCGTCGCCGCACCCAGGCCAAACGCCTCGATGTAATCGATCATCTTGGGCTCACCGAGCTTCTCGGCGACCTTGATGGTTCCGATGTTGGATGACCTGGTGAAAATGTCGCGGACCGTCATGTCCTGGGTCTCGTGTTCGTCGAAGTCCTCATAACAGCCGTGGACATCGTCGTCCCCGTCGTCGCAGGCACCGGTGAGGAGCTCGAACTCGTCTGCGACATCCTCGATCAGGGTGCCTACCTGCACCACCCCCTCCTCGAGTGCGGCGGCGACGGTGATCATCTTCTGGGTGGAGCCCGGCTCATAGATGCCCCGGACCACGAAGTTGGAAAAGGCTCGACAAGTCTCCGGCGTCTCCGTGCCCTCACAGTCGGTGACGGTCTGTCTGGTCTCCGGATCGAAGACCGGGGCTCCCACCATCGCCAGGATCTCACCGGTCTCGACCGAGAGCACCACCGCCCAACACGAGTCGGCCGACGTGCGCTCCACTGCGGTCATGCAGGCGTCCTGTGCCTTGTACTGCAGCGGCAGATCGATGGTCGTGATCAGGTCACTTCCGGGGAGGGCGGGGACGATGTTCGTGTAGCCCTGGGGGATGATGTACTGACCGGCACGCTCGTACTCGGCGTACCCGGGTGTTCCCCTCAGGACGTCGTCGTAGACGAGCTCCAGACCCTCCTGACCGTCTCCATCGATGTTGACGAAGCCGGTGACGTGCGACGCCACGGAGCCGGCGGGATAGATTCTCGTCGGCTCGGGGAGCGAGAAGACGCCGGCCATCTCGAGGTCGAGAACCTGCTTCGCGATCACCCCGTCGACCTGCCGCTTTATGTAGACGAAACCGGTGTCGCTGATGAGCCGCTCGTAGAGGGCCTCAGAGTCGACACCGAGGAGCCCGCCGATCTGCTGGGCGACCCACAGCGGCTCGGTGACCTGGGCGGGGACGGCGAAGATGCTCTTCGACTCGACAGTCATGGCGAGCAGATTCCCGCTGCGATCGAAGATCTTCCCCCGTTGAGGGGCCATGTCGCGTCGCACCAGTCTTTGCTTGAGGCCCTGCTCGGCAAGCTCGGGAGCCCGCACCACCTGGATCTCGAAGAGGCGATAACCCATGCCCAGCCACGCCGCCACCACGACGAGAACGATCAGCGACATCCGGGCTCTGCCGGCGTTGTCCTTGCGCGGGCTAGTGGCCGCCACGGGCACCGACTCTCCGGCTGGGAGTCCGGAGGGGCGGGGACCCGCACATCAACCCGGTTCCAGCGCGTCCGCGGGGATTCATTGGTTGGCTCCGCTGCCTTCGGTCTCCGCCACCACCGGTGACGGGACATCCAGGTTCACCAGCAGCTGATTGGTCTCCGATGGGATGACGAGGCCCAGTTCGTCGGCGAGCGGAGCGATCCGCGCCGGGTTCTCGAGACGGGCGACTTCCAGACGCAGCTGTTCGTTGATGGCCATCTGTGCGTCTATGGCCTTGTCGAGCTCGGCGAGGTCGAAGGCCGACCGGTCCAAGCTGGTCCGGGCGAAGCCAAGGCCGAGGAACGCCGCCACCGCGATGATGACCATGATCATCCAGGGCGCGATCGAGGGCTTCCGCAGCCGACGGCCCTTGAGCACGCGCAGACCCTCGCTGGGGCGAGTCTTGCGTAGTGGGCGGGCGGTCACGACGCCACCTTCTCGACCGCACGGAGCACGGCGGACCGGGCGCGCTTGTTGTCCTCCACCTCGACGTCGCCGGGACGGATCGGCTTACGGGTGAGGACCCGCACTTCGCTGGTATTGCCACAACCGCAGACCGGCAGGTCGGGCGGGCAGGTGCATCCCCTGGCCCGCTCGTTGAAGCGCTGCTTCACGATCCGGTCCTCGAGGGAGTGATAAGAGATGGCCACCACCCGGCCACCCGAACGCACCAGATCGACCGCCTTGTCCACACCATCGGCCACGGCCACCAGT
>Ga0268386_10000767_pt1 | contig 20984 bp, 19 predicted proteins | sample RVTome_15_FD_200260 | JGI IMG/M metagenome (GOLD analysis project Ga0268386, IMG submission 200260) | Soil microbial communities from uranium-contaminated site in the Upper Colorado River Basin, Wyoming, United States - RVT150D86... ...
CCCGGGAGCGACAAATTGGGCCGGCAGGTCCGTTGGTACCAGCGGGGTCGGATCTCGGATCGGAGGTCGGCGGTTCGGGAGCGACCTTGGTGCGCCGTTGGGCGTGACCGTGCTCGGGTACCCCAGCGCCGATGCATGGCCACGACCGGGATCGGCCGAGCAACCCGCGGACTGCGCTCCTGCTCCGGCCTCCGCCGGGAGGATCCGCTGGGCTGTCCTGCTCGCGCATCGATCCGGCCGAGCCCGACCCCGTCCCGGACTTCGAGTTCGATCAGTCCTGGCCCGACGACCTCGACCCCTGAGCTCTCGGCCGGCCGTCGGATTCCCCGCCGCCCTCACCTCCAGCGCCAATCCACACATCCCGGCGGCCCATTCCGGATTCCTGACGCTCTTCAGCCCACCTCGCCTCTCGCAGCCCCCACCCGGCCCTCGCCCCTCACCTTCGCAACCCGCCGACCCTCGCCGGGCCACCTCGCCTCCCGCCTCCGCAGCCCCTTTGGATGCCCTCCTAGCCCAGAACGGGATGGATACCGCAATAAGGATGAGGGCCCTGAGGTTGGTCGATTTCGATTCCCGGGATGCCGTGGTCACTCGTCGGTCCTGTCTCACAGCTATCCGCGTAGCGACGGGATCCGGCTGCTTGCGTGGAACACCAACGCCGACCGCTAATTGTCCTGCTTCACCAGCTGCCGGAACCCCTCGTGATCCCGGAGGCGGTGCCAGCGGGGGTCTACACGCAGCAGCGGTATGGTGACAGACTCAGCCGGGATCGAGAGGAGGTACCGGAGACAGTCCACAGCGTCGTCTTTGCGCCCCACGACAGCGTAGACCTCGCACTGGTCCCTGACGGCGCGGGTTCCATAGAATGCATCATAAGATACTGGGAGCAGCTCGACCGCCTCTTCGGCGAGACGTACGGCCTCTTCGTCTTGGCCAAGATAGGCGTGCGCTACCGCGAGGTTGCCTATTACGCTGCTCCTCTGCGTCACGTTCTCTTCGGCGATGCGGGCGAGCGTCCTCTCCTGATGGGCTCGGAGCGTGTCCGCGTATTCCGTGGTCAGCTGCGTGTGCACCGCACCGCTCGCTACTCTAAGAGCCAGACGGTGGATAAGCTCGCGGTCCGGCAGCGCGCGGAGGCGCTCGAGAGCCTGTTCCGGCCGGCCGGAATGCAGGTCCACAACGATGCGCGAGACCTCCGTCGTCTCCGGTGTGAGTCGCAGTGTGGCGGAGTCGACGACGCTGCGGGCGGCGGCTGTATCGCCGGCCGCCAATCGCGCAAACATGAGGAAAGTGTAGAGCTGCGGGTCCAGGGAGAACGCAAGCTTCGCATACTGTTCCCCATCCTTGAAGCGTCGCATGAGCGTGTAGGTCTGGGCCAACGTGGCTGCCCCGCTGGCGTCAGCGGGATCCAGTTCGATGCCTCGCTCCATGGTTCGGATCGCGTCTTGCCAGCGGCCCAGGCGCCGGTAGAGCGCGGCCTGGTAGCGGATCACCTCGAGGTCGTCGGGCCGCAGATCGCTGACCGCATCGAACTCTCGTAGCGCCTCCTCGTAGCGCTGCACTCCGTAATACAGCCATACCCCCCGGGCCATGCGGGTTTCGTAGGAGAGAGGCGCGATCGCTTCAAGGCGGTTCAGGGCTTCTCTGGCCGAGGTCCGCTCCTCCGCCTCTCCCCAATTCCAAGCGAGCCACAGGCGGGTCTGGACGAGGCGAGCCCACGCGGCGGCGAAGCCCGGGTCCAACTCGACAGCCCGTGTGTAGGCCTCCGTTGCGGCCCGGGTTGCGTCTCTCGTCCACATACCACGGAAATACTCGTGGCCCCGAAGATAATGGGCGTAGGCCTCCAGGTCATCGGTCGGCCGCCGGGCCAGCTCCGCCCGCTCTTCAGGTGTGAGCACTCCCCGAAGCGCCTCCGCGATCCGCGTCGCCACGTCGGTCTGAATGCGAAATATGTCGGAGATCTCCCGGTCGTACCGCTCGGCCCAGAGGTGCTCGTCTGTGGCCGCATTGATCAGCTGCGTTGTCACGCGGACGCCGTCGCCAGCCCACTGCACGCTGCCTTCCAGCACTACCGTGACTCCCAGCTCCCGGGCAATTTCAGCCAGACTCTTGTCTGACCCCTCATAGCGGAGAACCGATGTCCGCGAGCTGAGCCTTATTCCGGCGATTTTGGAGAGCTGGGTGAGGATCTCCTCGTGAATGCCCGCGGCGAAATAGGCGTTGTCTTCGTCCGTGCTCAGATTCTGGAATGGAAGTACTGCCAGCGATGAAGGCGGGCGCGTGGTGTTCGCCGGTCGCGTGAAAGCGCCGCCAGCGAACAGGAGAACAGTCGCCACCACTCCCCACAGTGCGAATGCGGACACGCCGCCGAGGACAGCATTTCGCCAGCTGAATAGTCGCTGGATGGTGACTCCCTTCGAGCCCTTGCCCTCCGACGGGCCCGTGGTCCGCCGCGAAGCAATCGCCGGTTTTTGCGAGACGATGGCCTTCGGACGCAGCGGCTCCCGCCCAGGAACGCCCTCCTGGATGAACGCCGTTGCCAGGACGATGGGAAGTCCCATGATGAGAAGAATCAGACCCAGGGCCGGCAATGACTTCGGGAGGCCCGCCACCTGTGTGATACCTTCGACTGCCTCCAACGCGGCCCATGACGCTGCCAGATATACGCCGAGCACCTGCCAGAGTGAACGGCGATGGATCTCGCTGATGATTTTGTGAAGGCGGCGCACGGGAGTCTCCATGGCCTGCCGCGAGGTCGGTCAAGCCGGCAGGCAGGCCGAGGCTTTGAAGCCCCTGGAACGAAAATGACGTGGCCAACCGCGCTGAGCAAGCTTGTTCAGAGATCGTAGCCGCCTGGCGAGCGGATCCGTCGCGCTTCGTCGTGGGCGGCGGCAGCGCAGCCTGCGGGCAGGACCACTTGAATATGCTCGCGCTCGCGCGCGCCGCCGGCATCGATCCTCGTCGCATCCGCTACGTGCCATTCGACGGAGGCGGCGAGGCGCTGACGACGCCGCTGGGCGGGTTATCCAGGTCTTCTCCGGGGATGCATCGGAGGCGCTCGCGCAGTTGGAGGCGGGCAACCTCCGCGTCCTGGCCGTCTTCGCAGCGGAGCGTGTGCCCGGCGCATTCGCCGAAGTGGCGACCGCACGCGAGGTCGGCTTCGATGTCGAATGGGTGACCTGGCGCGGTTTCTGCGCCAGCCGGTATCTTCGACGTAGACGATGACCGGTGGGTCGACGCGCTACGTGCGCTCGCGAGCTCACCCGCCTGGGAGCGCGTCCGTGCGCGCTCCGCGCTCGGACGCTTCTACCGCGGAGGCGAGGAGTTCACGCGTTTCGTGGACGACCAGGTGCAGACCCTCCGACTGCTCTCGTCTGAGCTGGAGGTCGTGCGATGAGGTCGCGACTGACGTAACGCGGCGCCGTGCTCCTGCTCGTGCTCGGTGCTGTCGTGTACTCGTTGCAGGCGCTGACGTTCGACGTCGCGTTCATTGCCGATCCGCTCGGGCCGAAAAGCCGCGCCACTGCTGCTCGCGACTGTGCTCGCGGCAACTGCGCTCTTCATCCGGCGTCCGGGTGACGACCCCGCATGGCCCGGGCGCAGGAATTGGGCGAGGATCGGCGCAGCAGTCGTGAGCTTCATCCATTGCGCGACCCTGCTCGAGGCGCTCGGACTTGTGTTGACGACGACGCTCACGATCGTCGGGCTCGCGCTCCTTCTCGGCGGACGCGCGCTTCCCGCTCTCGTCACGGGGCGCGGTGTTCAGTACCGCCGCACACCACGCCTTTGTGTTCGCGCTCGACGTGCCGCTGCCGATCGGCCGCATCTTCTCATTCCGCGGCGGCTGAGGGGAGGTCCTCGAGCTGCTCGGCGGCGGCTTCGCCGTCGCGCTTCGGCCGCTCCACCTCGCCCTCGCCGCTGGCGGCGTTTTCCTGGGCACGATCGTAGGAGAAGCCAATCCCAACAAGCCGTCGTTTCGGTCGAGCAACCCGCCGACTGCGCTCCTGCTCCAGCCTCCGCCGGGAGGATCCGCTGGGCCGTCCTGCTCGCGCGCATCTACGACGTGTTGCCGCTCATGTGTCCCGCGTGCGGCGGCGAGATGAGAGTCCTCGCCTTTCTAACGATCCGCCCGTGGTCTCCGCCATCCTCCTCCACCTCGATCTGCCCCACAAACCCCCGCCCCTCTCGCCCGCCCGCGGACCACCCCAAAGCGATCTCCGCGCGGCGCTCCACACACCCCGGCGGCCCATTCCGCATTCCTGACGCTCTTCAGCCCACCTCGCCTCTCGCAGCCCCCACCCGGCTTTCGCCCCTCACCCTCGCAACCCGCCGCCCTCGCCGAGCCTCCTCGCCTCCCACCACCGCAGCGCCTTTGGATGCCCTGTCCCTGACTGGATCGACGTGGACGGGCTCGAGGGAGACCTGGAACGCGGACACGAGCCTGAGCATGCGAGGACTTCCTGCACGCCATGTCATCGACGATGATCCACGGCGTGGGGCGAGACGCGGAGCGCATCGCGGACGTTGTTGCGGCGCGCGCCCACGAGATGCGGAGGCCGATCAGCGGCGACGGACCCTCCCCAGGTGCACGCCGAGTGCGAGCCCCGCATACGACATCTCCGGATTGACGTTGGCGAACGCGGTGGCACCGAGGCCCAGGATGCCCGCCGGCGTCCACACGGCCTCCGCCTGGAACGCCAGCCCGGGGTGGTACGACTCCTCCAGTTCGTACAAGCAGAAGAAGAGGACGCAGTCGTAGGGATCTCCGTCACGCGTGACCCGCACGAGAGCCGGCCCGACCGCGGCACGCAGCCACCCCGCCTCCCCTTCGCGAACGCGCCCATAGAGAAACGCGAAGTCCTCCGCTGTATCGCTGGGCGATAGGATTGTGAACTCGCTGGCGCCTGACGCCCGGGCAACGAATGCGTTCCGCGACGAATGCACCGAGAGGGAAAGCACTCCCCCAAAGCCCGACGAGGCCACGCCGAGGCCGAGGGCGCCGAACACGCCGACGCCGGACGCAGCGGTCTCCGTCGGTGGTGCCGCAGCGTCCTGTGCTGCCGCGGGCGCGGCGGCGGCCGCCGCGAGCGCTACGAGCGCATAGCTGTAGAGGGAATGACGCATCGTTCCGATCCGGTTCGGGTCGTGTGGGCGGTACGATGGGACCTGCAGGAGGGGTCGCACCCTCCGTAAGGTTACGTAGGCCGGGACCGGCGAGACGTAGAGCGATGCCCTGGCGCCCCCCCGTGGCGCGCCGCAGTATAGGCTCTCCTCAGGGAGTCCCGGATGTTGGACCATCGCGCAGCGCTGACGTCGTCACTGGCGACGACGTTCCTGCTCTCCTTCGCAACGCCCCTGCCGGCGGAAGGGGATGCGGAGGGGGCGGTCGTCCGTTGTGAAACGAGCGACGTGGAGCTCGCGCGGCGATCCATCGCCCGGGCGTGGGCAACCGGTCTGGCCGTGACGTCGACCATCTCGGACGACCTGATCGCGACCGGCGCGTTGCCTACCATCGAGCCGTTCGCGTCGGGCGATCTCCAGGCGGACAACCCGATGCTGCGCGCGTACGACGGGCTCCTGCGCGGCGCGCTCCTCGAGGCCGACACCGTGCGGATGGGCTTCGTCACGTGCATCGAGGCGGGCACCGTGGGGCTGGAGGCGATGGCCGCGGAGGCGAGCATGCTCGCCGGGATCGCCTGGCTCGTGCTGGCCGAGACGTTCGACGACTTCCGGATCGATCCGCTCGCGGTCCCGTTCGGGCCGGACTCGATGTTCGTGGCCTACGACGCGACGATCCAGCGGCTCTCCGAGGCGATCGCCCTGGCCACCACGGCCGGCGAGACGGACCTCGTCCGCGCAGCGACCGCCGTGCGCGCCCGCGCCCACTTCGGAAGGGCCCTGTGGACGAGCCGCAGGGCCGGATATCCCGATGGCCCGCTCGTCGCATCCGCGAATGCCGTCGCCGATGCCCAGAGCGCCCTCGGCCTGAGCTCGATGCCGACCGGACCCACACTTACCACGCGGTTCGATCTGTGGCCGGATCTGATTCCGTCGGACGCCTACGCGACCCTCACGTCCGCCGGTACGCTGGCCGCCGCTCTGACCGACCCCGTGGACGCGACGGTGGTGGCCTCGCTGCAAGACAGGCTGGACGAGCTGTTCATCGACATCACCGCGGAAAAGGACCTGCCGATCGTGACCCGGGCCGAGCTCCGGCTGATCGTCGCGGAGCATGCGCTGGCGAACGGAGACGCAAGCGGTTTCCTGGCCGAGATCAACGGCCTGCGCACCGGTCAGGGCCTTACCCCTTACTCCGGCGGGACGTCGGCTGAACACGAAGCGATCCTGCGGCACCACCGTCGAGCCGAGCTCTTCCTCCTCGGCCGCCGGCTCGCGGACCAGTATCGGTTCTCCGTTGCGACACCCGAGTGGACGACGACCCCGACGACGCTCCTCCCGCTCCCCGCCGGACTGACCCCCGCGAGCACCGACCACCTCACCGTGTCGGGCGTCCCCGGTCCGTTGCCCGTGGTGGCCCTCGTCGACGCACGCGTCGGCTGGGGCTGCGTCCGCAGTGGAGCCTCCTTCGCCGTCGGGGGCGTCGCCGAGCTGCTGCTGGATGCTCCCACGAACGTGCTCCCGCCGGCCGGGTGCAGGTCGGAGGCCGCGCTCTTCTCCTACCGGGAACGCTTCGTGATCGAGCCGGGGCTCACCGGCTGGACCACCGCGCTCGGAGACGCGCAGCCCCTGACCACGGACGCGCCATACGCGATCCACCTGTGGGTACGTGGCCCCGCTACGGCCGAGTCGACCGCCCAGACCCACCTGGCCGTGGCCAACGGGATCTTCGCGCTGAACCGGCTCGGCGTGCGGCTCACCATGACCTTCGAGGTCGATCCGGCAGCACCGATCAAGGTGTGTCGCTGCCCGGGCGAGACGGGTCCAGTGGACACGGACTGCACGTGGGCACCGGGATCGTTCCCGACGCCGGCCCCCGACGGCGCCCTGGACGTCTATTACGTGGATGAGTCCTCGTGGAACGGCACGGGAAGCTACTTCGGGCATTACTGCGAGCGCGCACCCGGCTCGCACGACGACCTCATCTTCATCTCCGCCACCGCCGCATCCAGCACGCTCGCGCACGAGATCGGACACGCGCTCCTCCGCCAGGGCGACGCTCGGGAGCACGTCTTGACCGGGCCCGAGGACGGATTCGACGAGACGAACCTGATGGCGAGCTTCGCGGGCATGGACACGGTGAAGTCGGAGGCCCGCGACCGCCTGACCCTCGGCCAGGTATATCGGGCCAACGTCGACGACCGCTCCTGGCTCAACCACGCGCGCCGCTACGATTCGGGCACCGCCAGTATGCTCACCGACCCGGTCCGGGACGACCCGACGCGAACCTGGCGCTGTCAGTGCGATTGGCACTCGGCGGTTCCGTGTCCGCCGCTCTCGCTCGACCTGGCGGGTCCTCCGGATCACACGCGCTCAGGTACCAACTTCGTCCCGGTGTGCAACGACTCCATCGGCCACGAGGTCCCGTGGGCGTGGTCCGGCGGCGACCCGCAGGACTGGGCCGTCGCGATGGTCGACGGCCGGCTGAGCGACGGCACGTGCGTCGACGACCTCGTGGTGGCTTCGCGCTGGCGCCCGGTCACGGGGAGCTTCATCTTCCCGGTCGGCAACCTCGACGCGACTGCGCCGTGCCCCGGGCCGGAGTTGTTCGTCTTCTCCCGCTATCACGGGATGCTCCACTGGGCGGCCGCGAGTCCCACGCCGCTGCCCTGGTCCTCCGCAACCGGCGACTTCCTCGATCTGACCGTGGCGGCGCCGGGCAGCATCGTCGCGCCCCACGCCGTCGACGTCGTGTACCGCCTGATCGGGAGCGCCTCGTTCGCGGATTTGGAGGCGGGAGCCGACTACCTCGAGCTCGCCTTCGACCGCGCGAGGGTGGGCGTGGACTTCACGCCCGCACCCGGCAGCGCTCCCGCACCGCTCCTCGGTCCGCCGAGTCCTATGCCGTGCGCTCCGAGCCCCGGTCCCGACTACACGGCGGGCGTGCTCAACGTCTACTACACGGACACGCTGCCGTCGGGCATCACCGCCGAGCCGTTCGGCGCCCTGTGCGGAACGGACGGGAACATCCTCTATCTGCTGAGCCCGGGCGCCCCCGAGAACGAGCTGGCGCACCAGGTGGGGCACGCGTTCGGCCTCGAGGACCTCACCACGGGTGACCTCGACCCGGCGCGGCTGGTGAACAACCTCATGCGCGATCCTGCCGACGGCAGCCTCGGAGCCAGGGCGGAGCTCACGGTGGGCCAGGTGTTCCGCACGTACTGGCGAAGCACCTCACACCTGCATGCGCTCGTCGCCCCGGGGCCGCCGCGGTGCGACGCGCCGTTCGACCCGACGACGTGCCCCTACCTCGGCGCGGACGTGCCCGGACGCTGACGTGTGCACCCGAGCTGCCACCGACCGTCGCGCCGCGCTGGCGCTCCTGGTGATCGCCGCCGCCTGTCGTCCAACCGAGGAGCTGCCGCGGGACGAGGTGCTGGCTTGGCTGACCTGCATGGACTGCATCGACGGGGAGGCCGCGGACGTGGTCGGGCTCGGGGAGGAGGCCGTGCCGGAGCTGCGCCGTGCGCTCGATGGACCGCCCGCCATGCTCGCCGATTCCGTACGGGCGCGCTCGCTCCACGATTGGGAGCGCACCGCCCGCTTCTCGATCAGTGAGGGGCAACCCGTGCCCATGGGGCGCGACGAGTTTCTCGACGAGGAGGTGGAGCGCTTCGCGACCGCGTATCGGATGCGTGCAGCCGATGCGCTCGGACGGATCGGCGGCTCTCGGGCCCGCGCGGCGCTCCTCGGGGCCACGGCCGACGGAGAGCGGGATCCCGCGTTCCCGCCCCTGCTCCTACGAGCCCTCGGCCGGGCCGTCGCGAGAACCGATGGCGGATGATGCGCGGCCGGGCAGCGGGGACTCGCCGGAACCCAGCGACCGCTTGCTGCATCACCTCGGCGATCGGTACAGGCTGATCGAGTGCATTGGCGAAGGCGCGTCAGCGGTCGTCTACCGAGCCGCGGACCGCCTCTCGGGCGAGGATGTGGCGATCAAGGTGCTCAGGCCCGAATTCGCCGCCTCGCTCGCCGGGGATCGGTTCGCACGGGAGGTACGTCTCGCGCACGCTCTTCGACATCCCGGCGTGCTGCCCGTTCTGGATTCCGGGGGATCGGGCGACTGCCTCTACTACGTCATGCCCTTCATCGCGGGGCCGTCGCTTCGCGATCGGATTGCGAGGGAGGGTCCGCTTCCCGTGGACGAGGCGCTACGGATCACGCGGGAGGTCGCGGAGGTCCTGGCGCTCGCCCACGAGCAAGGCCTGGTGCACCGCGACATCAAGCCTGCGAATATTCTGCTTGCTACGGAGCGGACGATGGTCGCGGACTTCGGTCTCGCCCGCGCGGTGGAGGAGGCCGGAACCGATCGCCTCACGGAAAGCGGGCTCGCGGTGGGCACGCCTGCCTACATGAGCCCGGAGCAGGCGGGCGCGTCGGCGGACGTCGATGCGCGCAGCGATCAGTACTCGTTGGCGTGCGTCCTGTACACCATGCTCTCCGGTGAGCCCCCCTTCACGGGCCGGACCGCGTGGGCCGTCATCGCCCGCCACCTGAGGGAGCGCCCTCCCTCGCTCTCCATCGTCCGGCCCAACCTCTCGGACTCGATCGAGATCGCCGTCGACCGCGCCCTGTCGAAGGTTCCGGCCGACCGGTTCGAGACCGTCGAGGACTTCGTCGCCGCCCTCTCGGATGCGTCGCTCCTCCACCCCTCCGCCCCACGTCGCTGGCCCTGGGCGGCTGCGCTCGTCGCGGCGGTCGCGGCGACCCTCCTCGCGGTCCTCACCCGGCCACCCCCGCTCAACGCCTCGCGTGTCGTGGGATTTCCACTGGAAGATCGAAGCGTCGACCCGAAGGGGCCGACCGGGGCCGACCTGGCCATGGTCATGGGCGTGGGCTTGGAGCACGCTCCGGTGAAATGGTACGACGGGTGGAAGTGGCTCCCGTCCGATCTCCGCTCGGCGGGCCTGGTGGCACCCGACGTAGCATCCGAGATCGCACGCTCCCTCGAGGCCCGCTACTACCTCACCGGGACCGTACGCGTCGATGCCGACTCCGTGCGGGTCGTCGTCGAGCTTATGGACGTGCTCGGTGACTCACTCGCGCAGCGGGCCAGCGAGGTCGCGGCGACCGGTGACGCCGACGGGACGCGGCTGGCGCTGCGGGCGCTCGTGCGGCTGCTGCCCGCCCTGCTCGGCACCGACGGACCGCGTGTGGACCTGTCCTATCTGCTGGACCGCGATCCGAGCGCGCTCGCGTTCTGGATCCGCGGAGACCAGCACTACCGGTCGTCCCGCTTCCGCGAGGCGCTGGCATCGTACCAGCAGGCGTTGGACGTCGACCCGCAGCTCGCCTTGGCCGCGCTTAAGGGAGCTCAGGCCGCGAGTTGGATCTACGCGGCGCCCGACGCCCGCTCCCTGGTCGGTGTCGCGTTGGCCCACGAGGAGCTCCTGCCCGATCAGAAGCGCCTCTACGCGCGTGGGCTCCAAGCCTACCTCGTCGGCGACGCGGACCAGGCTGTCGAGCTCCTCAGGGAAGCGGTCGGCGTGGACGCGGCCTGGCCGGAAGCTTGGATGACGCTCGGTGAGGCGATGTACCACCTCGTTCCCTCGAGCTGGTCCGGCCCGGGGGCGCCCGACTCCGCGTTCGCGCGCGTGCTCGAGCTCGACCCCGGGTTCACCCCTGCGGCGATCCACCTCGCCGAGGCGTATACCCGCGAGAACGACGCCGCGAGCGTGGCCGCGCTGATGGATCGTCTGATCGACGGACAGGCCGACCCAATCGTGGTCCGGCGCGTCCGCTGGCTGCTCGAGTGCCTCGAGAGCGGATTCCCCGAAATGGAGCACGGAGGGGCCCGAGCTACTCCAGGCCGCCTTCGACGCCGGTCGGTCCCTGGGCGCGTCCGGCGCACACCCGGAGTGCGCCGCCCAGGCGTTCGAGCACATTCTGGACGACGACGACGTCGGTCCCGACGCCACCTGGAGCGCCCTGCTGGCGCTCTACGGGGTGCGCGCGGCGCAGGGGCGGACGGACGACGTGGAACCGCTCATGGACTCCCTGTACCAGGCGGGTCTCACCTCCGTGGGACACCTGTACATGCTCAGCGACGCGTTCGGAGATGGCCTCGGAGTACAAGCGTCTGCCTTCGAGGGCTTCGTGACGGACATCTACCGCGAGCGCTTCGGGGACGACTACCACCGCATGGCGACCATGACCACCCTGTGAACGCTGGCGGTCTGGTACCACGCGCACGGCGACTCCGCCGAGGTCGGCACGATCGCGCGGGCGGCGGAGGCCCGAGCCGCCGACTCGGCCACGCCCCAGGATTCGATCGCCAGCGCGGCGATCGGAGGCTGGGGGCTCCTGGCGAGCGGCGATACGATCGGCGCGATCGAGCGTTTCGCGTCCCTCCGCCCCGCGCTCCCGGGCTCCGCCCTGGCATGGGACCTGTGGGGGAGTCTTGCGTCTGAGCGCATCATGCTCGCGAGGCTGCTCCTGGCGCGGGTCGACCCGGCCGAGGCGTATCGGATCGCATCGCAGTTCGATCACCCCCAGCCCGTCATGTACCTGCCCCACCTGCCCGTGAGCCTCGCGATTCGCGTCGAGGCGGCCGATCGTCTCGGCATGGGATTCGCCGCACGGCAGGCGCGAGAGCGGCTGACACGGCTGGGGGCGGAGGAGGTCGCCACCCTTCTCTCCCGAGCTCGCTGATTCGTCTTCACCCAAGGAGCACACGATGGAACCGCAAGTCCACATCATCATCCAGAGCTACCTCGTCATCGGCCTGCTGGCGTGGATTGTCTACGCCAACCATCGCTGCTGCCGTGAGGCACAGGAAAAGCTCGCCGCGTTGAGCGCCTGGCTGTACGCGCACTGGGAGTACGAGAAGAAGCTCATAGAGGCCGTATGCGCCATCGAGGCGGTGCTCGCGGGTGAGACGGGTCAGTACGATACGACCAAGCGGATCTGCCCCGACGGCGGTGGCGACGGCTACGGGCAGGGATCGCCTCCCGGGATCTGAAGCCTAAGGTGCCCTCCTGGAGCTCCGCCTCGATCCCGCGCCCGTGACCGTCGAGGGCGTGGACGTGAGCGTCGAGGAAGCGATGTCGCTAGGCGGACGGAAGGCAATACGTCCCGATCGTCGTCACGCCGCCGCTGGAGCCGCTCGCTCCGGATTCCCGGGCAGCTGTGTCAGTGTATCGGTCAACCATGTCAGTGCAACACTTGAGTGAGGGGATACAAGGGTCGTAACGTCCTTGCGATGTCGGACGAGAGCCCCCCCTCCGAACGGCCCGGCCCAGGCGGAAGCGACGACCACGACGCGCGGTCGATGCGGGCGTTGCAGGCCGCGCTCGGCGACGCCTTCGAGATCAAGCAACGGCTGGGTCGCGGCTCCATGGCGGTCGTCTATCTGGCCAAGGAGCGTGAGCTCGACCGCTTGGTCGCGGTCAAGGTGCTCCATCCCGGCAAGGCGGCGGACGAGACGGCGCGGCGCCGCTTCGAGCGGGAGGCCCGGGCCGCCGCCGCGCTCGCTCATCCGAACGTGGTCCAGGTGTTCCGCTTCGGTCGCCTCCCCGACGAGACGCCCTACCTGGTCATGCGCTTCGTGAAGGGCAGGACGATGGAGGACCGCCTGCGTGCCGAGGGCCAGCTTCCGCTCGACCTCGCCCGCCGTGTCCTCACGGACGTGACGGCCGCGCTCGCGGCGGCACACGCGCACGGCATCGTGCACCGCGATGTGCGACCGGCCAACATCCTATGGGACGAAGAGAGCGATTCGGCGCTGCTCTCCGACTTCGGCATCGCGGCGCTCCTGGCGACGAGCGGCGAGGAGGTCACGCGCCTCACGCGCACCGGTCAGATGGTGGGCGATCCGCGCTACCTCAGCCCGGAGCAGCTCAAGGACGAGGATCTGACTGAGCTCGCGGACATGTACTCGCTCGGCGTGCTGGGCTACGAGCTGTACACGGGTGAGGGTCCTTACGAGGCACGGACCAACGCGCAGTGGATCACGGCACACTTGAACGCGGAGCCTCGCGACCTCACGGCGATGCGCCCGGGCGTGGACCCTGCGGTCGCCGCGCTCCTCCGTCGCTGCCTGAACCGCGTGCCCAACCATCGGCCCCGCGCCGCCGACGCTTCCAGGGTGCTGCGCGGCGAGGTGGTCGCGCCACCCGGCGCCGCGGCCGCGGGTGGCGTCGAGGACGCCGCCGATCTCCAGGAGCTCATCCGACGCAGGGTGCCGCAGATCGTGATCGTCGCCGCGGCGGCGATGTTCGGCTTCTTGGAGCTCGTCGGGCTACTGGTCGAGAGGGGCACGCTCCCCCAGGTCGCCTGGGAACTGAGCCTGCCGTTCGCCGCATCGGCCGTGGCGGCCTCCGCGGTGGTCGCGTGGTTCCACGGCGAACGGGGGCGGCAGCAGACGAACGTCCTCGAGTGGATGCTGCTGAGCGTGATCGGCGTGGTCTGGCTGACGGTGAGCGGATGGATCGTCCTCGGGCCGGGTGGGTGAAGCGGCGCGCGTCCGATCGGCCCCGACGCCGCGGCCGCTCCCGCACCGCCAGGGCGATTGCCACCGGTCCCACGCGGCAGGTAGCTTCCGGCCCGCCGTCCGGGGCGCTGCGGTCTCGCCGCGCCCGGCGACGACGCCTCCGAGCGCACGCTCCCTGGCAGGTCCGCTCCGATGAAGTCCACCGTTCTCGTGCTCGCGCTCCTGGTCGCTCCCGCCGCCCTCTCCGCCCAGGAGCCACCGGCGATTCCGGCCGACACACCCGCCCGGTAGCGGATAGGGCATCCAATGGGGCTCTCGTGGCAACAGGGGAGGTGGGGCGCTCGTGCCACCTATCGATCCCGTGGCCGGACCCATGGAGGAAGACGAGCCGTCGGGCGCCGAGACACCGCGCTCGTCCATCTCCCGTCCGTGGTTGATCCGCGCCCCCTCAGCCGAGATTCCATCCGTAGATCCGGTAGGTGGGATGCCCATCGCTGCCTTGGCGATATCCGCCGCAATCTGGCCCATAGCGACGGCCTTCTGCGCTTAGGTCTGCAGGTTCGTACTCGCGATCCTGCCGGCCTCGGTCGCGACGCCCAAGGTCTGCCCGAGAGCCCCTCAGCGAGGGACTGGCTGCCGGCATCGCCGAACCGGTCGACGCCCAGTCGCCCGCGACGTACCGCGCCTGCTACGTTCCCCAGGTCGGCGCGATCTACCTCCTCGACCTGACCGGCCTGCCCACCAGCTGTCTGTCCAACGATCACGAAGAGATCAGCTGGAGCGAGGGAGGTGATCCGGCGGACGGCTCGATCACGACCGCGGATCTCGCGCCCGGCACCATCTCGGGCGTGGCGGACGGATCGATCTCGACGGTCAAGCTCGCGGACGACGCGGTCACGGGGGCGAAGGTGGCCGACGGGTCGATCACCACGGCCGACATCGCGCCCGGAACGATCACCGGGTCGCGGACGGTCGATCACGTCGGCCAAGCTCGCGGACGCCGCTGTGACGGGGGCGAAGCTGGCCGACAACTCGGTCACGGCTGCGGCGATCGCCCCCAACGCCGTCGGTCAGAGCGAGCTCGCCAAGAACGTCGTCACCACGGCACACATTCTCGACAACTCGATCACCGCGTTCGACCTGGCCCCCAACTCGGTGACGGCCTCCGAGCCCGCCATCAACTCCGTTTTGAGTGCGGAGATCGGGGACGGCTCGATCACGACCTCGGACCTGGCGTCCGACGCGGTCACCGGACCTGACATCGCCGACGACGCCGTGCAGTTCAATCACATCGCCAACGGGCAGGTCCAGACGACGCACCTCGCGAGCGGGTCAGTCACCTCCAACGCAATCGCCACCGGCGCCGTCGGCTCCCTCGAGATCGCCGACGGGAGCGTGCGGGCCATCGATCTCGACCCCAACGCGGTGACGCTGGGCTGGCAGCTCGTCGAGGGCGCGCTGCTCGCCATTCCCGGGAATGGCACCCGGATACAGACGGTGTCGTGCCCATCTGGATTTCAGGTGACGGGCGGGGGCTGGGACTACTCGGGCGGCGCTGCCAATGACTAGCTGTTTGCGTTGGACAGCTCCGCGCTGGACGGAGATACCTGGTCCTTCCGCTTCTTCCTGAATACGGCGACAGCGGTGTCGGTGCAGACGCGGATCGTCTGCATTCGCGTCACGCCGTAGCGGTCGCGGCCTCCTCACGACGCCGCGCGGCGGAAGCGCGCGGGCGGGCTCGTCGCCGCCCGCGCGCCTTCGCCACTGCTCCTCACCGCCACCCCTCCCCCCGCCCACACCGGCGTCGTGCGCTCCGACATCCGCTCGAGCTTCGCGAAATAGCTCGGACGCGGCGTCAGCCCCCGATTCGCAGGGCCGCGACCCGCTCGCGGAAGTCGGCGAACGTGTCTTCGTCCGTCTTCCAGGAGCCGCGGTCGATGAGACGCACCGCCACGATCTGCTCCTCCGGCACGACGACGAGCCACTGACCGAGCCAGCCGTCGCCGTACCAGCCTTCCACGCGACCGTCGTCGTCGCGCATGAGCCACCAGAGGTACCCATGCCGGGGGTGTAGGTCATGCTGCTGGGCGGTTGCGTTCCGCATGAACTCCGCATCGATCACACGCTCGCCGTTCCACACGCCTTCCTGCAGGACGAGCTGGCCGATCTTCGCCAGGTCGCCGGCACCGATGACTAGACCGGCCATCACGTAGGGACTGCCGGCTGGATCTCGTATCCAATCGAAGTCGACGATGCCGAGGTCGGCGAAAACGGTGGACGCCAGGTACTCGTCCAGCGCCATCCCGGTGAGCGTCTCCACCACGAGCGCCAGCAGGTTCACGGCCTTGTTGTTGTAACGGAACGCGGCGCCCGGGTCGGCCTCGAGCTCCGCCGCGATCGCGAGGCGCACCGCATCGGGCGCCGGCTCGATCTCCAGCCCCGCGTTGGAGACATCCTGGATCCCGCTCGTGTGCGTGAGCAGGTGCCGCACGGTGATGTTGCGCTTGCGGCCCTGTCGCCACTCGGGCACGAGCTCCGCCACCGGGAGGTCGAGTCGCTCGAGCGTGCCGTCCGTGAGCATGCGTCCGATGGCGAGCGCGGCGACCGACTTCGTCACCGACATGACGTGGACGCGCTCCGGACCGTCCGCGCTCCGGTGGTCGAGGATCGGCTCACCGTGGTGCAGCACCACGGCCGCATCGGTATGCGTCGCCCGGACGCGCTCAGCGAGCTCGCAAAGCGGCCGGGGGGCCCCGTTCATCCGAATCGCGGGGTCGCACGTCTCCTGTGCGGACGCCACGGGTGCCGGCAGGAGACAGAGGGCGGCCGGAACGAGCAACAGGCCGGGGTGCACGCCTCGATTGCGTCGTCGGGTCATGCCCGTTGAGACGGAGCGTGGCATTCGATTGTTTGAAGGCGAGGCGACCATGACCGCCGACCGTTCCGCCCCGCATCGAGGAGCGCGTGGGGGCGCTTGAGATGAAGCCCGCGGATACGCCGTGGGGCGCGCGGGCCTTGCGAATCGAGCACGACGCCTCGCAGCACAACCTGGTGGGCATCCAGCCGACCATGCCGACGAGCCGCACGATCGAGGGGGTGCGCGGGGGCCGCGACGAGGTGCTGGGGCGCACGTTGGAGGTGATCGGGCGGTAGGTGGGTCAGATCGACGACCCCGGCTCCGCGCCCTGGGCGCCTCCGCCGCCGGATCGCACCAGGCCCCTGCCCGCCCACAGCAGCACGAGCCACGCCGCCATCGAGAGCGGCGTGAATGCGTCCGGCATGGGTCCGTGCACGGAGAGGATGGGGCTCCAGTCCACGACGAAGAACGCGTAGAGCGCGGTGATGAAGGCGCCGGTCACGGTGGCCACCACGACGCCGCGGCGGATGCCCGTCGCGATGAGCGGTGCCACGACGCCCCCGACGTATTGGACCGCGAAGCCGGGGGTGAGGAGCAGGAACAGCACGAACCCGAGCGCCACGAGCTCGTAGGCGTCGAAGCGCGCCTCCCCGTCCCGACGCGACCGGGTGAAGTGCCACCACGCGAAGGCAGCCGAGGCGATGAGCACCAGCTCCCCTCCGTGCGCCCCGTACACGCCCCCGAGGATGCGCACGATGTAACCGGGGACCTCGCTGACGGTGTCGGCGAGCGCCCGCGTGAGCCGAACCCACATCTCCACGCCCCAGTTGTCGGGGAAGGACCGGTAGGCGAAGACCGACCCCAGAAAGGCGCGTCGGGCATCGGTCCCGAACGACAGATAAGCCGCAATGAACGGCGCCGCACCCAGCGCGCCGCCGAGCGCGTAGCGCCCGATGTCGCGCACACGCATGAGGCGCGACGCCAACGGCAACGCGCACACCAGGGGAATCAGCTTGACGTTGAGCGCGGCGCCCATGACGAGTCCGGCGCCGAGCGGGGACCGGCGCTCCTCCATCAGATACGCCGCCGCGAACACGAGACAGAAGTAGACGGCGTCCGTGTTGCCGTGATATCCGCTGATCAAGATCGCGCTGAGCGCCAGCGCGTACGCCGCCGCGGCGGCCAGGCCGGTCTCCACGTCCCGGCGGCGGTGCCAGACGCGATAGAGCAGAAGGCCCGTGACGAGCTCTGCGGCCAGGGCCGGCAGCTTGAACAGCCTCGCGAACTCGATGCCCGTCGCTTCGGAGAGCCGAAAGATCCACGAGGCCAGGAGCGCCATCGTGGGAGGATGGTTGAACGGCGACTCCTCGCCCTGGAACCGGACGTACGTCTCGCCGAGCCCGACATCCGAGACCGACGAGGCGAAGATTCGCCATGCCACGACGTCGTAGCTACCGAGCGACACGAGCCAGAGCGCCAGGCGCAGGCCGCAGCCCAGGCCGATCAGGCCCAGAAGCGGACGGATTCGGTTCCTCGAGCTTCCAGGCCAGAAGGGTGGCATCCGGGTCCACGTCGATGTGGGGTCGTCGCTCGTGCCGGAAGGTAGCCGCGGCTGGTCGGGGGTGAAGGCTCGATCTGCGAGGCGGGGCGTTCCAGGGGCGCGAAAAGTGTCGGGTCGCCCACCTACGTGAGCATTCCGTCGCCCGCGACCTCTACTATTCGGTAGACCAGCCTGAGCTAGTCGACCTCCGCGACCGTTTGGACGATAACGGGAGCAAGTGGAGACCCGGATCAGCGCCTTGCCCGCTTCGATGGTTTCGCCTACCGCAACGGGCGGCTGAGCGACTACATCGATCCGAGGCCGTCGGACGTCCACGGTCCCTATCTCGCATCCGCTGCTGGCGGCCATCGCGAGATGCCACAAGAGCAGCAGGGCGCCAGCGAGGGGATCCTCCGCGTCCCCACCGGGGCTCCCATTCGCCGAGGCCAAGCCCATTTGTGCGTGCCACAACCTGATGGTATCATATGGCGTATGCATGATACCACTCCACGCCGCCAGGCGCCCTCCGGCCGGTTCCTGTTGCGGGTGTCTCCGGGCCTCCACGGGGTCCTTCGTCGCGCCGCGGACGAAGCGGGGCTCTCGCTCAACGACTACTGCACCCGGAAGCTGGCCGCCCCGGGCGGAGCCGTGGGAGGCCCGGGCACCGACGTGATCGCTCGGGCCGCCGAGCAGTTCGGAGAGGACCTGCTCGGCGTGCTGGTGTTCGGATCCTGGGCGCGGGGAGACACGGTCGAGGAGTCTGATGTCGACCTCCTCGTCGTCGTCGGTCCCGATGTCGCCATCGTCAGGGGCTTGTACCGGGCGTGGGACGAGGCGGCACCAGCGCTCAGCTGGGATGGTAGGCGGCTGGAGGTGCATTTCGCTCACCTCCACCCGGCCCAGGAGACGCCGACCAGCCTCTGGGCCGAGGCGGCGCTGGACGGGTTGGTGCTCTTCGAGCGGGGATTCGAGCTGTCGCGACGGCTCATCGACATTCGAAGACGGATCGCCAGCGGTGCCGTCCTCCGTCGCCGAGCGCATGGACAACCGTACTGGGTAGGAGGAGGCTGAGCGTGCGCAATCCCGACCTGGCCCGCGACTACGTCCGTCGGGCAGAGATCCGTCTCACGGCGCTGGACGTGCTGTTCGATGCCGAGAGCTGGGCCGACGTCGTGCGTGAATCGCAGGAAGTGGTGGAGCTGGCCCTTAAGGGCCTCCTACGTGCCCACGGCGTCACACCGCCCAGGGTGCACGACGTCTCCGACGTGCTCGAGGCCGAGCGACACCGGCTCCCCGACGCTCTGGAGCCCGAGATCGCCATCCTGGTCCGGGCTTCCCGTCAGCTGCGCCGTGACCGGGAGCTCGCGTTCTACGGCGCGGAGGACCTCACGCCGTCAGGATTCTACGAGCGGGCGGACGCCGAGGAGGCTCGGGCGAGTGCACGCCACACGGTGGAGACGGTCAAGCCGCACGTGCTGGGATGACGCTGGGGAACGGACCCGTTCCGCCATGGCTCGGAGCGTGCGAGCGAGTGTAGAGTGACCGCAGACTCCCGGCACTGGAGATCGCGATGACCACGACCACCGAGCCCCTGACCCTCCAGGCTTACGCGGCCATGCGCGAGTCGGACGCGAGGTTCGTGACCGAGCTCGTGCGCGGACGGATCGAGCGGGAGCCCCGACCCGCCCGGTTGCACGGCCGCGTCCAGGTCCGTCTCGGACACGCGTTGGACGCCTGGGCGGCAAGGCCATGGAAGGCCTCAGGGGCGGAAGACCCGCTCCGGACTCGCCTAGCTGCCTAGCTGCCGATGGCCGAGCAAGGTGAGCGGATCGCGGCCATCGCCGTCTACGGAGGAGCGCTGAAACAGGCGGGCGCAGTCGAGGGTTTCGGAGCAGCTCACGGCGGGGTCGGGCAGATGCAGGTCGAGCGGTTCCTCACGCCGCGACTTGTGCGACGCGAGCATGTTCAGGCAGATCCGCGCGACGACCGTCGTCAGCCATCGGCCGAGGTTCTCGATCGCCGCGGCATCCGAGCCGCACAGCCGGACCCAAGCCTCTTGCACAGCGTCATCCGCCTCAACGAGCGATCCGAGCATTCGGTACGCGGCGGCGCGTAACCGCGTCCGATGAGAATCGAAGCGTTCTGCCAGCCGCTTGGCTCAATCCATCGGTCGGCCTCTGCCCGGGTCACCGCGCCGCCGACACGGCAACGCATCAGTCGTCGATATCCTTGACTGTTCGAACTACCCGCGCTCGATTCTGAACATGTAGCAGCCGGCCTCGGTGTTGCGGGCGTGGAGATAGTCCACGTCGGGGCGTTGCAGCAGCTCGGCGATCGCCCCTTCGGCATCGCCGTGCGGTTCCACGTGGCGAACCTCCCGGAGTTTCCGCCCGCGGCCATAGGCGTTCAGGGTCGTGGGAATGAAGCGCAGGTCGTCCGGATAGCCGTTTCCGCCCTCGTAACGGACGCAGACCTTTTCGTGGAGATAAACGGGACCTGGAAGCGGCAGCGACTCGAGATCCATGAAGGGGTCGTAGGTGAGGAGGAGTCGCTCGTCGACTCCCTGGTTCAACGTCCGCAGGCAACTGCGGCATGGGCCGTACCCGGCGGCAACGTCTCGGTGAATCGGATGGCCGTAGCCCGGGGCCTTGTGTGTTGCGCGGGCTTCTGCGCATACGGTGTCGGGTAGTGCGACAACCCTGAATGTCATGGCGATTCCTTCAACGCGCGTTCGTGTTCGAGCAACCGGCGTTTCCGGTCCTCCCGCCAGCGATAGCCGCCGATTGCCCCATCCGAGCGAACGACGCGATGGCATGGCACGACGAGCGCAGCTCGATTCGACGCACAGGCCCGAGCGACTGCACGAGCCGTGCCCGGGCGTCCGATGGCGGCTGCGATGTCGGCGTAGCTGCGCACCTCACCGATCGGTATCTCCTGGAGTGCCTTCCAAACGCGCATCTGGAACGCGGTACCCACAG
>Ga0268386_10000768_pt1 | contig 20968 bp, 16 predicted proteins | sample RVTome_15_FD_200260 | JGI IMG/M metagenome (GOLD analysis project Ga0268386, IMG submission 200260) | Soil microbial communities from uranium-contaminated site in the Upper Colorado River Basin, Wyoming, United States - RVT150D86... ...
ACCACGCCCTTCGGTCTTCCCGGCCCGCCATCCGCGCGCCCGCAACGGACCACGATCCTACGTCGAGCCGAATGCCCGCGCCGGGGGGCTCGGGCAGATCGAACCCAGACGGAGGAAGCCGCAAATGAGCCGGTCCGTGAACAAGATCACCCTGATCGGGAACGTCGGTCGCGACCCCGACATCCAGCAGACGAAGAACGGCACGAAGGTCGCGCATTTCTCGGTCGCCACGAATCGGCGCGTTCCGGCCGGGAGCGAAGGAGAGGAGCGCACGGACTGGCATCGCCTGACGCTCTGGAACCGCCAGGCGCAGTTCGCGGAGGACTACATCCGGACGGGTGACCGCGTCTACGTGGAGGGGCGCATGGAGTACGACTCGTACGAGCGGGACGGGGTCGTGATTCCCACGGCCGAGATCACCGTTCGCGAGATCGTGCTGCTGACGTCGAAGGGCGGGGTGAGCGCCGACGACGGCATGGAAGAGGCGGCGTAGCGCGGGTCGGCCAGGACCGAGGCGGTACGGCTCCGTCGGGCGGCGCTACATCCAGCCCCCGAAGCGCTGCGCGACGGAGACGACCGCCTCCCATCCGCCACCGCGCACTCCGTGCGCGACGTCGAGGAACATCGTGTCCCAACCGATCGACAGGCCCACGCCCACCGATCCACGGAGCCCGTCGGAGTCCACGAGCGGCCAGTCCGGCGGGATGTCCACGGAGCCGAGGTGGGTGGCGCCGACCACCCCGAAGGCGCGCACCCCGACATAGGGTGGCCGCACCGGGACGGTACCTTCCGCGCGAAGGAGCCAATACCCGTTCCCGAGGTACGCCCGGTAGTCGTGGCCGGGCAGGGTGTGGCGGCCGCCCAGGAGGAACATGGTCTGCACCGGCGCCCCGGGATTGGTGACGCCGCCCTCACCGTGGATGCGCCCGCTCCAGGAGGCCCTGCCAGGCCCGATCTCCCACTCGAGCTCGCCCAGGGCCGAGAGCGCGGTGCGACCAGAGAGGCGGCCGGCGGTCGTGGTCAGGCGCGCGCGCCCGTCCGCCGGGACGGCGAAGCCGACCGCCAGGTCGACGGCGCCGTACTCGCCCTCGTGCACGGAGCGTACGGGCCGAAAGTCCGTCTCCGAGCTGTCGGTGACGACGTCGAGCGCGCTCTCGTGCCGCTCGTAGCGTACCCCGACCGACGCTCCCCCGCCGACCGACGCCGACCCGAAAGACAACCGCACTCCGCGCCTCAGGTACGGATCGAGGTAGTCGACATCTCCCGACAGCGCGCTGATCGTGTTGACCAGAGGCGTGGCGCCCGGATTGCCGCCGATGTCGCCCATCTCGTCCCAGAAGAGACGCACGCTCGGCGCCATCGCGCTCTCGCCCAGGCTCGCGGTGACCACCGCCGTCGCGCCGTCGCGTCCGAACGCGTAGCCCGCCGAGGGGCGGACCCGCAGGTCCGCCCAGGGCCGGACGGTCAATCCGGCCCCGAGGTACATCCCTTCCGCCCGGTTGTAGCGGGCGAAGTCGGAGAGCCCGTCGAAGTGCAACCGGATGGGGGCGAGCCCGCTGAGTGTCTCGTCCTCGACGACCTCGCGAACCTGGGTACGGACCTCCTCCATGGTGGTCGAGATCGTGAGGCCCTCGTCGTCGATCTCGTCGAAGAGCCCCCGCTCGAAGCGGAACGCGCGGCGTTGCGCCGGAGAGACCGCGCTCACACCGCGGATGGCGAAAAGCTCGTCGGCCAGGGCAACGTCGAAATCGTACGCGCGGATCTCGAAGCGGCTACGGATGACGCTCCCGGCCGAGAAGTCGAGGAACGGCATCTCACGACGCAGCTCGACCTCCTGCCGGTAGGGTAGCCAGTAGCGGCCGAGCCAGAGCGAGTTGTCCAGCGAGATCCGGATGTAGTCGAGATACGGATCGACGTAGGAAGCCGGCGTGAACGAGAAGTTCATGCGCACGATCGCCCCCGTCGCGAGGTCGAGGAACACCGTGCCGATGAAGCCGGGCAGGTCCAGGCGCTTCGGTCGCACCTGCACCTCGTAGACCCGCACCTCGTCTCCCGCGGTGCCATATGCGAGTCGGAGCGAGTCCACTAACTGGAAGTCGTACACCTCGCCCGAGCGGGGCGCGACGGGATGCGTGACCGCTCCGACCTCGTCACCGTCTCCGAGCCGGATCCGGTCACCGAAGTCGTCTTGGACGACCGTGAGGTGGTCGAGGTGATATCGGATGCTGGTGGGGAGGACCTTCTCGTCTCGCAGGCCGACGATCCGCTGCCGCGTGTCGTTGGGCGCCCGCCAGAAGACCTCCAGGGCGACCTGGTCCGCCTTCACCAGGACGTGGTCATCGCTGTCCGGCCGATCGATGTAGAAGTAGACGTAGCCACGCGCGTCGGCCTGATACGACGCGATGCCCCGATCGGTCGCCACGGAGCTGCGCGCCTGACGCGCCCGGTCGACGAGCTCCAGCGCACGGGCGTCGTTCCAACCTGTCGGCGACTGCGCGGCGATGGAGGGGGCGGCCGGGCCGACGAGTAGAGGCGCGTACAGAACCGCGCGCGCGGCGTGGCGGGCGAGCATAGGGGTGGTACGCGGTCGCGCTCGGAGCGGTTCCGGTGGCCCGCGGGCGGTGGCCTGCTACTGGAGCTGATGACCGGTCACGGACCGACTAGCCGCGGGACGTCGGCTCCGACGTCAGTTGGCGTTCCAGAAGCCCGACAGGGACTCGCCGTGCGGGCTCTCCTTGAGCTTCTCGAAGGCGCGGTTCCGGATCTGGCGGATGCGCTCGCGAGTCACGCCGAGCAGGGACCCGATCTCCTCGAGGGTGCGCTCCTCGCCGTCGTCGAGCCCGTAGTACAGGTACAGGATCTTCCGCTCGCGCTCGGTGAGGTAGCTCTCGAACATGGACTCGAGGAAGTCACGCCGGGCGATCGCCTCGACATCTTCCTCGATGTCTGACGCGGCCGCCCCCGCGAAGCGCTCTCCGAAGCTGGCGCTGTCGCGATCCCCGCGATCGATCGGTGCGTCGAGGCTCAGCTCCGAGGCCGCGACTCGGCGAAGGGCTCGGATCGTGTCGACCGGCTCCTCCATCTCGTCGGCGATCTCCTGATCCGTCGGAGAGCGCCCGAGCGACTGGGTGAGCTGGGTATTGGTCCGCGCGAGCCTGGCCAGGTTCGAGTTCTGGTTGAGCGGGATGCGCACCGAGCGCGTCTGCTCGGCGAGCGCCTGGAGGACGGTCTGGCGGATCCACCACACGGCATAGGAGATGAACTTCACGCCCTTGTCGGGATCGAACTTCTTGACCGCCTTGAGCAGCCCCTCGTTGCCGATGCAGACGAGCTCGGCCAGACCCAGGCCCCGGCCCTGGTACTTCTTCACATAGGAGATGACGAAACGGAGATTCGCCGTGACGAGCCGTTCGGCTGCCTCCTTGTCGCCCACGCGCGCGCGGCGGGCGAGCTCGCGCTCCTCATGCGGATCCTGAATGAGGGGGTACTTCTCGACGTCCTGCAGGTACTGGTCGAACGAGTCCAGACCACGAGAGGCAGAAAACATTCGTTTCTTCCGATCCTCGGCTACGGGGTCGTAGAAGCGCTGGCACGGCGAGTCGAGTAACTCACCAAATCCGCCCGGGGGTTGGGTTTAGGGGGGGGACTTGGGTGGCCAGCCCGGGTCGTTCAGGGGTGACTGTGAAAGTACAAAAGGGTGTTTCCGGGGTCAAAGGTTTTTTTTCGGGGCGAGGAACTCCGCCTCGAGACTCGCCACGCTCGGCCCGTTCAAGCTGAAGAAGACACGCGAGGAACCGCCTTCGTTGACGCTGAGGTCCACCTCCAGGAAGAATCCGCGCTCCACGACGGCGCTGGCATCGAGCGCGCCGAGGGCGACCCGCTTCAGGGATCCCAGGCGCCGGCGGACCAGGAGCGCTGATCCGCCGCGAATGAGGATCCATCCGGTGACGAAGCGCGGAAGGCCTGGGAGCCGATATGCGCCGACCGGGCTTGCCCTCACGGCACCTCCCGGGGCGAGCGCGTCGCCGCCGAGCGAGGCGCGAACCCGTGCCGGCAGCTCGTCGGGCCAGAGCCACCGCCGCTGCGTGAGGGGCTCGAAGACGCGCGCGACCGCCAGTCGTATGGCGAAGGTGAAGGCCCGGAGGTTGGAGGGCGCCCAGGGCAGGGACGCAAGCGCGAGCGGCAGCGCCCCGGCGGACGCCCATCCGGGCAGGTCGAGCGTGAGCGCGACGAGCCCAATGACGAGCCCGTCCTCGAGGAGTGAGACGAGCAGCACGCTCGGCGTGGCGATTGCCCCCAGCCATCGGATCACCGCGCCGCCTGACCTCACGGCGTGCACGACGGACGACAGCAGCGCGGCCAGCATGGCCCCGGATGCGACGACGACGATCGGGTGGCCGTCGAGCAGCAGGAGCGCGAGCAGCGCGCCGGAGAGCGGACGGATGATCGAGTGAAACGCGTTCCAGACGAGCGCCGTGGGCGGATGGCGCTCGGCCGCGAACTCCAGGACGTACATGGCGCCGACCATGAGGAGCACGCCCGGGGAATCGAGGTCTCCAAGCGCCCCGGGGAGCGGCGGCCACAGCCCCAGCGTCGGTGAAGCACCAATGAGGAGGAGCGTCAGATAGAGGTCGATGCCCGCCGCCACGGAGAGCGGAGCGAGGAAGAGGAGCTCGGGCGGGATCGTCGACATCGCGGGGGCTGCTTAGCGGGACGGGTCGATCAGGCGGAGGTCGACGATGCGGAGGTCGATGATGCGGGGCGCGATCAGGGGCCGGTCGATCAGGCGGGAGCCGTCAACAGGAGGACGGCGTTGATCCCTCCGAACCCGAAGCTGTTCGAGAGCGCCGCGCGAATGACCCCGTCGCGTCCGGGCCCCGTCACGAAATCGAGATCGCACCCCTCCGCGGGCTCCTCCAGGTTCAGCGTGGGGGGGATCCACCCGTCTCGGATCGCGAGGCAGGTGATACCGATTTCGATCGCGCCCGAGGCCCCAAGCGCATGGCCGTGGTAGGGCTTCGTGCCGGTGACGGAAACGCTGTCCGCGTGCGCGCCGAGCGCCGATCGGACCGCGAGGCTCTCGGTGACGTCGTTCAGCGAGGTAGAGGAACCGTGGGCGTTGACGTGATCGATGTCGCCGGGGGCGAGGCCGGCCGACTCGATGGCCATCGCGATGCAGCGCGCCGCCTGGGACGCGTCGGGCCGTGGCGCCGCCATGTGGTACGCGTCGATGTTGGTGCCGTACCCGGCGAGCTCGGCGTACACGCGCGCCCCGCGCGCGGCCGCGTGCGACGCCTCCTCGAGCACGAGGCTGCACGCTCCCTCGCCCATCACGAAGCCGTCGCGGTCCTTGTCGAAGGGCCGGCACGCCTGCTCGGGCCGGTCGTTGCGCGTGCTCATCGCGCGGATGGAGGCGAAGGCACCGTAGCAGACGGGCGCTAGCGGCGCGTCGACCCCTCCGGCGATCGCCACGTCCACGCCGCCCTCCCGGATCAGCCGAGCGGCCTCGCCGATCGCCATCGCGCCCGCCGCGCAGCTCATGGCGTTCGTGGAGTTCGGCCCGACGAAGCCGTACTCGATCGCGACGTGACAGCTCGCCGCCCCCGCGAACGTGGTGGTCGCGAGCCGCGGGTCGATGCCACGGGTGCTCCCTTCCAGGAAGCGGCGAAGCTCGGCTTCGGCATGCGACAGCCCGCCCATGGCGGAGCCCATCTGAACGGCGGTGCGCGTGCTCTCGAGGTCGTGTCCGTCGAGGGATGCGTCCTCGAGCGCGAGTCGCGCGCTCGCCATGGCGAACTGGACGAACCGGTCGAGCCGGCGTGCGGGCTTGGCGCCGAGCAGCGCGACGGGATCGAAGGCGCTCACCTCGGCGGCCATCGTGCTCCGGAACGGCGCGGGGTCGAACGCGGTGACCGTGGCGACCGGCGAGCGCGCGGCGCGCAACGAGGCGGACAGGGCCTCCACACCGATTCCCGCGGCGGTTACCGGACCGATTCCGGTGATGACGACACTTCGGCTTGGTGGAGTCAATTCCGCGGCTACCTTTCGCGATTCGGACGGGTGGACCTCGCGTCTACCCTTCCTGGCGCCGCGCGGTCCCGGGCCGGCGTCGAGGCCCGGCGCGGAGGTTTGACACCGCATCCGGGAGCCTTCTAGGATCCGTCTCCCTTCTCAACCCCGAGATCCACCGTCCATGGCCGATCGCCGTCAGGAAGCCCTCGCCTATCATGAGAAGGGCCGCCCCGGCAAGATCGAGGTCGTTCCCACGAAGTCGGTGGCCACGGCCCGTGACCTCTCGCTCGCGTACTCGCCGGGCGTTGCAGAACCCTGCCGCGAGATCGAGAAGAACCCCGACGACGTGTTTCGCTACACGGCTCGGGGCAATCTGGTCGCGGTCGTGTCGAACGGGACCGCGGTCCTGGGGCTCGGCAACATCGGGCCCCTCGCCGCCAAGCCCGTGATGGAAGGCAAGGGTGTCCTCTTCAAGAGCTTCGCCGGGATCGACGTCTTCGACCTTGAGATCGCGGCGCAGGACCCGCAGGACGTGATCCGCTTCTGCGAGATGCTCGAGCCGACGGTCGGGGGCATCAACCTCGAGGACATCTCGGCGCCCGAGTGCTTCGTGATCGAGCGGACGCTGAAAGAGAGGCTCGACATCCCGGTCTTCCACGACGACCAGCACGGGACGGCGATCATCGCCGCGGCGGCGCTGCTCAACGCGCTCGTGGTCACCGGCAAGAAGATCGAGGAGGTCCGCGTCGTCTTCAGCGGGGCGGGGGCCTCCGCGCTCTCGACCGCGGAACACTTCCGGCGCCTGGGCGCCACCGCGGACCACATCCTGATCGTGGACTCGACGGGCGTGTTGTATCGCGGGCGCGAGAACGGGATGAACGAGTACAAGGAGCCCTTCGCGGTCGACACGGAGAAACGCACGCTCGCCGACGCTTTCGAGGGCGCCGACGTCTTCGTCGGCCTGTCGGTGAAGGGGTTGGTGACGCCGGAGATGGTCGCCTCGATGGCGGACGACCCGATCATCTTCGCGCTGGCCAATCCCGATCCGGAGATCCTGCCCGAAGACATCGAGGCGGTGCGCTCCGACGCGCTCATCGCGACCGGCCGCTCGGACTACCCGAACCAGGTCAACAACGTCCTCGGCTTCCCCTTCATCTTCCGGGGCGCGCTCGACGTGCGCGCGCGCTCCATCAACCACGAGATGATGCTCGCGGCGACGCACGCCCTCGCCACCCTCGCGCGCGAGCAGGTGCCCGACGTGGTGCGCGGGGCATACGAGGACTCGGAGATCAGCTTCGGGCGGCACTACTTGATCCCGAAGCCCTTCGATCATCGCGTGCTCTTCTACGTGGCGCCCGCCGTCGCCAGGGCCGCGATGGAGAGCGGTGTAGCCAGGGTCGACCTCGACCTCGACGCCTACCGTGACCGCCTCCGGGCGAGCCTCGGGCCCGGCCGCGAGGTGATGCGCTGGATGACCGATCGCGCGAGGCGCAGGAAGGCGCGGGTCGTCTTTCCCGAGGGGCACAGCGACACGGTTCTCCGCGCGGCGGCCCAGCTCGTCGAGGAGGGCATCTGTCAGCCCGTGCTCATCGCTCGCCCGCCGCGCGTGGCGGAGAAGGCCGAGGCGCTGGGGATCCGCCTGGACGGCATCGAGTTGCTCTACGCCGCACATCTGGACGAGAAGAGGGAGGCGTTCGCCGCGGACCTGTTCAGGAAGCGGGGCCGCAAGGGTCTCACCGCGGCCGAGGCGAAGTGGAATCTCTTCAAGCCGATCTACTTCGCGGCCAGCCTGCTGGAGGCGGGCGAGGTCGACGCTCTCGTTCACGGCGTCGAGGCCAACTACCCGGAGGCGCTGCGGCCCTGCCTGCAGGTGATCGGACCCAAGGCCGCGGGCGCGGGACGCGTGGCCGGCCTGTACATGTTGGCGTTCCCGAACCGCGAGCTCCTGTTCTTCGCGGACACGACCGTCAACATCGATCCGGACGCGCGGGCGCTCGCGGAGATCGCGATCCAGGCGGCCGAGTTCGTTCAGGAGCTCGGCATTCGGCCGAGGATCGCGATGGTGTCGTTCTCCAACTTCGGCTCGTCGCAGCACGAAGAGTCGAAGAGGGTGGCGGCCGCGGTCGCCATGGTGCGCGCCGCCCAACCCGATCTCGAGATCGACGGAGAGATGCAGGCCGACACGGCCGTCAACGCGGACAAGCTCGCCCGGATCTATCCGTTCTCACACCTCAAGGGTGCGGCGAACGTCCTCGTCTTCTCCCGCCTGTCGGCCGCCAACGGCGCGTACAAGCTGCTGGACATGCTCGGGGGCGCCGACGTGATCGGCCCCGTCCTGCTGGGGATGGCGAAGCCGGTCCACATTCTCCAACGGGGTTGTTCCGTCCAGGACGTCATCAACCTGGCCACGGTGGCGTCGGTGGACTGGCAGGCGAGAAATGGACAGATTTGAAGCCCTCCCCGGCCGCGCCAGCGGTCGGGCTTTTCGTTTCGGACCTGCGTTCCGGCGGGGCGCGGCGCGCCGTCGCTCCCGGAGATGAGCCGGAAAATGGATAAGGGAAGCCATCATGAGCCCCGAGACCATGGATCCCTCCGTGGCCACGACTGATCGGAGCCTCGCGTCGCACGGGTTGGACACGACCGGCGACGTATACCGGAACCTCTCGCCCGCTCGACTCTACGAGGAGTCTCTCGCGCGCGGGGACGGCCGGATCGCCCACATGGGTGCGCTCGCGACCGTCACGACGCCCCATACGGGCCGCTCACCGAACGACCGCTTCATCGTGAGGGACGCGCGCAGCGAGAAGGATGTCGACTGGGGCAAGGTGAACGTCCCGCTGTCGCCGGGGCACTTCGCGGCGCTGCACCACGACCTGGTCGCCTATCTGAACGAGCGTGACCTCTTCGTGCACGACGCGCGCGCGGGATCAGACGCGGCCCACGGACTCGACGTGCGCGTCGTCAGCGAGAGCCCGTGGTTCGCCCTGTTCGCGTACAACATGTTCCTGCGTCTCAATCACCACGAGCTCGATGGGTTCGCGCCGCAGTTCACCGTCCTGCACGCTCCGCACTTCAAGGCCGACCCGAGCCGCCACGGGACGCGCTCGGAGACCGCGGTCGTCGTGTGCTTCTCCTCGCGGCAGGTCCTGATCGCCGGCACCCGATACGCGGGCGAGATCAAGAAATCGATCTTCTCCGTGCTCAACCACCTCCTGCCGGACGCGGGCGTGTTCCCCATGCACTGCTCGGCCAACGTCGGTCGGGATGGGGACGTCGCGCTCTTCTTCGGGCTCTCCGGGACCGGCAAGACGACGCTCTCGGCCGACGCCGACCGTGGGCTCATCGGGGATGACGAGCACGGCTGGAGCGACGGAGGAGTCTTCAACTTCGAGGGCGGGTGCTACGCCAAGACCATCCGCCTCTCGCCGGAGGGCGAGCCCGAGATCCATCGGGCCACGCAGATGTTCGGGACGATCCTCGAGAACGTGGTCCTCGACGAGGATACCCGTGAGATCGACTTCGAGGACGACTCGATCACCGAGAACACGCGGGCCTCGTATCCGATCCACTACATCCCGAACGCCGTGATCCCGGGCCGGGCCGGGCACCCGAGCAACGTGGTGTTCCTCACCGCCGACGCCTTCGGCGTGCTTCCTCCGATCGCGCGGCTCACGCCCGAGCAGGCGATGTACCACTTCCTGTCGGGGTACACCGCGAAGGTCGCGGGCACCGAGCGGGGCGTGACCGAGCCCGCGGCGACGTTCAGCGCGTGCTTCGGAGCCCCATTCCTGCCGCGCCATCCGGGAGAGTACGCCGAGCTGTTGGGCCGAAAGCTCCGGGAGCACGGCTCTCAGGTGTGGCTCGTGAACACGGGCTGGAGCGGCGGCGCCTACGGGGTCGGCAACCGGATGAAGCTCGGCCATACGCGGGCGATGGTGAACGCCGCCCTGCGCGGCGACCTCGACGACGTCGAGTACGAGGCCGACCCCGTGTTCGGGATCGCGGTGCCCCGGTCGGTTCCGGGCGTCCCGTCGACGGTGCTACGCCCGCGGGACACCTGGTCCGACGTGGACGCGTACGACGCGCAGGCCGCGAAGCTCGCGAAGATGTTCAAGGACAACTTCGAGCGGTTTGCCGACCAGGTGTCCGATCAGGTCAAGGCCGCCGAGCCGAAGTAGGCGCCGCCCGAGCGGGCGCCGGACTCAGCGCGACGATCCATCCTCCGCCGAAGTAGCAGCGGCGGGGGATGGTCCCGTCACCGGACCGCACACCACCTTGCCCGGAGTCCATCCGGGCGGAATGTCGAAGCCGTAGGCGAGGCCGCACAAGCGGTCGATCGCGGGGTGCGTGAACACCGCGGCCCAGCCGCGCGTGTTCGCGGCCACGAAGTCGATCTCGACGCCCTCGGGCTCCTCGAACTCGTCGAGCGCCGCGATGGAGGGCGTGTACGACAAGTTCCTCGAGTAGTGCATCTCCTGGGCCATCGCCATGACCTTGATCGCGCTGATCATGAGCGACGTCAGCTCCGCCTCGTCGGGCGCGGCCTCGCTCGTGACCGCCGACTCGTCGCCACGCAGCCAGCCGGGCACGGGGCGTGACTCATCGGTCGCGCGCAGCCGATAGGCTCGCACGAATTGCACGTCGCTCTCGCCGGTCCACACACCGAGGAGATCGTCGCCGGAGATCGAGGTCGGGCGGAAGCGGGACGGCATCTCGACGACCGCGACCGGCGTCCCGGACGCGTCGAGCCGCGTCCAGGCATCCCTCGAGGCACCGTCCTGAGACGGCTCCTGGACCCAGGGGCCGCCCTCGCGGTCGATGCGGATCCGCCGGTACCCGGGCGCGAGGCGGGGTGGGGGAAGCCGCTCGAGCGTGGCCCGCGTCGACGCTCTCGCGTCGGCGGGGAGCGCACCGTCGATCCAGAAGCGACCGTGGAGCCACGAGTCGAGCACGAAGGTCGTATCGCCGGAGATGTCGACCGCGTCCACCCAGCGGCCGAGCCCACCTTCCAGGTCGAAGACCGCGACGCGCCCGCCGTACCGCTCGGCCGCGAGCAACGAATCGGTCCCGAAGGGATAGAGCCGCGCGAGGCTCCGGAATTCGGTCGGCCCCTCGCCCTGTTGGCCCCAACCGCGGACGAACGCGCCGGACTCGTCGTAGACGACGATGCGGGTCGACCCGGCGTCGGACACACCGATCGAGCCGTCTCCCAGACGTACCACGCTCTCGACCGCCGCGAGGACGTACTCCTCCGGCCCGTCGACCGCGCCGATCTCCAGGTAGGGTTCCCCGAGCGTCAACAGCGGCAGGTCGGCCGGCAGGTCGGCGGCGGTCCGGTCGCCGGGCCCGCACGCGGCCAGGAGCGCGAGACACGCCGCAGCCGCGCGCGGTGCGGAGGGCCGAGCCATCACGCCTCCTCGCGTTGGAGCGTCCAGAACAGGCCACCCGCGAGAGAGAAGAGGACGGTCGCGGCCAGCATCAGCATCCCCTCCATGCCGAGACCGAATCCCGCTCCTCCGATGATCGAGTCGATGCCGCCCATCAGGACCTCCCACCAGAGGAGGCCGACGACCAGAAGGCTCGCGCCGAAGTTCCCGGCCGCGCGGTCCTTCGGGGAGCCGTCATGACGGAACGGAACGGCGGCGGCCGCCACCAGCGAAGCGATGACCAGAACCGAGACCTCCGGCCAGCCCATCAGGTGAACGAGAACGGTCCAGCTCGTCAGGACCTGACCGAAGACCTGCGCGAGAAGGGCGCCCTGGATGCGTCCGGCTGTCATGAGGTCTCCGTCCTGCGTGGTTTGCGGTCCGTCCCCGAAGTCTGATGGCATCTTCGCGCGCGGTATCGCGTCGGGCCCCGCCGCCTTCATCGTATCAGTGTACCGGTAGACCACGTCGGTCTCCAAGGCTGGAGGCCCCCGATTGCCCCCCGCCCGCCGCGTCTGGTAGCTTCCGGCCCCCGTCTTCCGCCCGCGCTCCAGACGACCCGATCCGATGAAGTCGACGTACCCCGCCCACGCGCTCCCATTCGCCCTCGCGCTTCCGTTGGCCGTGGGGCTCTCGGTCGCCCTCCCGCTTGCGCCGGGCACCCTCCTGTCCTCGGTGGTCCCCGTCGGCCTCGCGCTCAACATGCACGCGACCGGGCTGTCGGCCCAGGCGCCGCCGGCCGTCCCGGACGGCGCGCCGGCGCGGTACCACCCTCTTCCCTCGCTTCGCGAGCAGGCGGCCGAGCAGCAGGCGTGGCTCGAGGCGCGCATGGACCTGGTCCTCCCGGCGCTCATGGAGGAGTACGGCGCGCGGATGTGGATCCTGTCCATGCGCGAGTACGCCGAGGATCCTGTCTTCTGGTCGATCACGTCACCGACGACGTTCGCGGCCCGGCGGCGCTCCATCTACGTCATCACGCGGCGCGACGACGGCACGCTCGAGCGGTTGGCGCTCGGCGGGACGAGCCAGGGGGGAGTCTTCGAGGCGTTCCGCTCCACGCGACCGGCTCCGACGCAGCCGACGGGTGAGCTGGTCGGCGACGAGCAGTGGAACCTGCTGCGGGAGCTGGTCGAGGACCGCGATCCCGAGAACATCGTCCTCAACATCGACCCCGAGTGGGCGTTCTCGGATGGCCTGCACGCCGGCGAGGCGGAGGCGCTCCTCGAGGCTCTGGGCGATCGATACGCCGCGCGCGTGAAGCGCGAGCCGCGCCTCGCGATGAACTACGTCGCGTTGCGGGTTCCGGAGATGATGCCGCGGTACCGAAAGATCGAGGAGACCGTGCACGCGATCATCTCGGAGGCGTTCTCGAGCTCCGTGATCACGCCCGGCGTCACGACCACCGAGGACGTGGTGTGGTGGATGCGCCAGAAGGCGCGCGACCTCGGTTACACGACCTGGTTCCAGACGTCGGTGGACGTGCAGCGCGCGGGAGACATGCCGTCGGACGGGCCCGTCGTGATCCAGCGCGGCGACCTCCTGTGGACAGACTACGGCGTGGTCGGCCTCAACCTCCACACGGACACGCAGCATCTCGGCTACGTCCTCCGGGACGGCGAGGCCGAGCCGCCGGCGGGCCTGCGGCAGTGCCTCGCCAACTCGAACCGCCTCCAGGACATCCTCCTGTCGCACATGGAGCCGGGCCTGACCGGGAACCAGATCCTGGCGGCAACCCTGGCGCAGATGCGGAGCGAGGGGATCGACGGCACGGTCTACACGCACCCGATCGGCGACCACGGTCACGGGGCCGGACCGCTCATCGGCCGGTGGGACGCCCAGGAGGGCGTGCCTGTGCGAGGCGAGGCCGTGCTCCTGCCGTCGACGTGGCATTCGATCGAGCTCCAGGCGACGACCCCGATTCCCGAGTGGGGAGGGAAGCCGGCGTCGTGCCGCCAGGAGGAGGAGGCCTATCTGGACACGAACGGCGAGCGCCACTGGGTCTTCAGGCGCCAGGCGGAGCTGCACGTTGTCTGGTAACGGCTCGAGGAGCTCCCGCCGCTTCGAGTCCGATGCCCGGCGGCGTCGGCACAGCCCCGCGCGATGTCGCGGTTCGAGATCCCTCGGGTGACGGCGCCGAGGAGGGGACGGGCGTTCGACCGTTCGATCGTCGACGGTCCGATCCGGGGGGCGGTGTGGAAGCTGGCATGGCCGACGATGCTCCAGAACATCATCGGCGGCGTGCAGGGCCTCGTCGACCACGCGATGGTCGGCAACTACGTGGGATACACGGGCAACGCGGCGATCGGCGTCTCCTGGCAGATCTTCCTCGTGGTCGTCGTGTTCATCAGCTCGCTGTTCACCGGCATGGGCGTGCTCGTGGCCCGCTTCGCCGGCGCTGATCGGTCCGAGGACGTCAACCGGACGGTCTATCAGGCCTTTCTGACCTCCGTCATGCTGGTCGCTCTCATCCTGGCGCCGATCGGGTATTTCGCCTCGCCGATCCTTCTCGATCTGGTGAACGCGGCGCCTGAGGTCCAGGCCGAGGCGCTCCCGTATCTGCGCATCATGTTCGTGTTCTCGTTCGGCATGCTGATGTTCTTCATGCTGGGCGGAGCGCTCCGGTCGGCGGGCGACGCCCAGACCCCGCTGCGGCTGGGGATGGTGATGACCGGGCTCAACATCGTCCTGAACGTGATCCTCATTCGGGGGCTCGGTCCGATCCCCGCGTTCGGGACGACCGGCGCGGCGATGGGCACGGTCATCGCGGGCGGCCTGATCAGCGTGTACGCCTTGATCAAGCTCTTTGGCGGGACGTGGGTCGTCGCCTTCCATCGCGGGATGGACTGGCGACCCGACCTGGTGATCATCCGCCAGCTGTTCCGGTTCGGTCTCCCGACCGGGATCCAGGGCGTCGCGATGAACGTCGGGGGCGTGCTCCTCCTCGCGTTCATCGGGTCGCTCGCCGCGAGCGCTCAGGCGCAGGCGGCTTACGTGGTGAGCTACACGCAGCTCTTCTCGTTCATCACGTGGACCTCCGTGGGGATCATGGGCGCGACCGCCGCGGTCGCGGGGCAGAACCTGGGCGCCGGCCGGCCCGACCGCACCACCGAGGCCGTGCGCGTCGCGGCGGGCTTCGGTCTCTCCCTCGCGGCCGGAATCGGTGTCCTCTTCCTGCTCGTGCCGCGGGCGCTGCTCGCCGTGTTCGGCATGGACGATCCCGTCGTGGTCGGGTTGAGCGTCCAGCTGCTCCGCTATCTGGCGATCTCGGGTCTCTTCATCACCGTCGCGCTGGCGTACACCGGCGGGCTGCAGGGCACGGGGGACACCAAGAGCCCCATGTTCATCTCGATCATCTCGCAGATCGTGATCCCATTGGGCATGTGCTTCCTGATCCAGACGTTCTCGACGCTGGACCCGGGCGACATCTGGCTCGCGATCGTGATCGGCCATGCGGCGCGCGCGACGCTGAGCGTGGGCGTCTTCAGGCGCGAGAAATGGCGGGACATCGAGGTGGAGGTGGGGGGGAGGCAGCAGCCGGCGTAGGAGCGGGCGCCCTTCCCCGCCGGTCGATCGACGGCGCCGTCCGCCCCCGGAGGCCCGAGGCACGACGGTGGGCATCCGCTCGGCGTGAGGAGGCGATCACGGCCAGGAAGCGTTACGACAAGGCGTACTTCGACCGGTGGTACCGGGGCAGGACCCCGGCCGTCGGCTCCCGGGGCGCTCTGCGCAGGAAAGTCGCGGCTGCCGTCGCGATTACGGAGTTCGTCCTCGACCGCGAGCTGCGCAGCGTTCTCGACGTAGGCTGCGGGGAGGGGCGATGGCAGCCCGAGCTCTTCGAGATGCGGCCGAACGCCGCGTACCTCGGCATCGACTCGAGCGAGTACGCCGTGGAGCGATTCGGAGTGGCGCGCAACTTGCGGGCGGGCTCGTTCGGCGAGCTGGAGTTGCACGACTTCGACGCCCCGTTCGACCTGGTCGTGTGCTCGGACGTGCTGCACTACCTCGAGCGGCGTGAGATCCTCCGCGGCCTGCCCGCCCTGGTCGAGCGCGTGGAAGGCGTCGCGTTTCTCGAGGTCTTTACCCGCGCCGACGAGATCGAGGGCGACATGGTCGGCTTCCAACGCCGGCCGCCGGCCGCATACCGTAGGATGTTCGCGAACGCGGGTCTCGTGCCGATCGGCCTGCAGTTCTACGTGCCGGACTGGCGTGTCGAGGACCTGGACGCGCTCGAGGTGCCGGGCTGACCGCGCGATCGCGTTCCAACACGCGCTCGACCGGTCGCAGGCTCCGCACGCGGCCGGGGCGCCCCAAGCGGCCGACCAGCCCGATTTGCACCGGTCGCCGACGCACGCCTCGTGCCCCATCTTTCCGGTCCGACCGAAACGAGCGTTCAATCGGGGTGGTGCCGTGGCGAAGCAATACTGGCTGATGAAGTCCGAGCCCGACGTGTACTCGATCGACGACCTGGAGCGAGACGGGAGCACGCCCTGGGAAGGCGTGAGGAACTACAAGGCCCGCAACAACATGCAGGCCATGAAGGTGGGCGACGAAGTCCTCTACTACCACTCGAACGCGAAGCCTCCGGGCGTGGCGGGGATCGCGCGCGTGTCCAGGGAAGCGTATCCGGACCACTTCGCGTTCGACCAGAAGAGCCACTACCACGACCCGAAGTCGGATCGGGAGAGCCCGCGCTGGTTCATGGTCGACATCGAGTTCGTCGCCAAGGCCCCTCGGCCGGTCGGTCTTCCCGAGATCAAGGACGACCCGAAGCTCGCCGACATGGAGCTGGTCCGGTACGGTCGCCTGTCGGTGCAGGCCGTGAAGCCGGGCGAGTTCGAGCGGGTCAAGAAGCTGGCCGGGCTGGCATAGTGGACCGCCACGGGAAAGAGAATCGCCACCCGGTGCGCCGGCCGCGGCCTCGTCGGCCCTCGCGTGAAGTGGCGGTGGCGACCCTGTCCGCGATCCTCGCGATCTGCGTCGTACCGGCGAGCGCGCAGCGCGTGCCCGACGCGCGGGCGCTCGGCGTGCGCCTCACCGGCACGCCCGGTCCCCACAACGCGATCACCGACGTCGCGTCGGTCGAGGTCGGGCACGCGACGATCGTTCGCGGAGAGGGCCGGCTGGTGGTCGGCGAAGGGCCGGTGCGCACCGGCGTGACCGCGATCCTCCCTCGCGGGCGGCAGGCCGGCGACTCGGTCTTCGCCGCCTGGTTCAGCCTGAACGGAAATGGGGAGATGACGGGCACGACGTGGATCGATCACTCGGGGATCCTCGAGAGCCCGATCCTGATCACCAACACGCACAGCGTCGGCGTCGCGCGGGACGCGGTCATCGAGTGGATGAGGGACCGCGACCCCACGTTCCTCTGGGCGCTGCCGGTGGTGGCCGAGACCTACGACGGGAGCCTCAACGACATCAACGGCTTCCACGTCCGCCCCGAGCACGTCTTCGAGGCGCTCGATGCCGCGACGGGCGGACCGGTTCCGCAGGGTGCCGTCGGTGGTGGGACTGGCATGATCTGCCACGGCTTCAAGGGAGGCATCGGCAGCTCGTCACGGGTGGCGGGCGACTACACGGTCGGCGTCCTGGTGCAGTGCAATCAGGGAGCGCGCCGGGACCTGCTCGTGGCGGGGCTGCCCGTCGGCGAGATGATGCCGGAGCCGGCTCCGTGTTACGCCGACCGCTCGATTCCGGCGTCGTTCCGGCGTAGCGGCGTGCCCTGGTGCGACTCCGGCGTCGACGCGTCGGGCGCCCTGGAGGCGGTGCCGGAGGGGGCGGGCTCGATCATCATCGTGCTGGCCACCGACGCGCCTTTGCTGCCCACGCAGGTCGAGCGGCTCGTCACGAGGACCGCGCTCGGCCTCGCGCGGGTCGGCGGAATGGGCTACAACGGTTCGGGCGACATCTTCATCGGGTTCAGCACGGCGAACCGCGCGGCGGCGGCCCAGCGCGCGGACGTCGTGTCGCTCGACATGATGCCCAACGACGGGATGAACCCACTGATCGCAGCCTCCGTTCACGCCACGGAGGAAGCGATCCTCAACGCGATGCTCGCGGCGGAAACGCTCACCGGCATCAACGGCTACACCGTGCCGGCGCTGCCGCACGAGCCGCTCCGGGAGATCATGTCCCGCGCGGCACCACTCCTACGACGACGCTGACAGGATGATACCCGTGAAGATGAAGCCCACAGCATACCAGTCGCTGATCGCGCTTTCGGTGCTTGCCGCCGCAACGAGCTCGGTGTCCTCCGCCGCCGCGCAGCAACTCGCCACCGACGATCCGGTCCTGGCGGCGATCTGGGACCAGGCGATGAACAACTCACAGCTCGAGTCGCTCGGCCAGTCGCTCCTCGACTCGATCGGGCCGCGCCTGACAGCCTCCCCTCACATGGAGCGCGCCCAGGACTGGGCCGTGAGCAAGCTGCAGGGGTGGGGCGTCGAGGCTCGGCTCGAGCAGTACGGCACGTGGGAGGGATGGGACCGCGGCCCGAGCCACATCGACCTGATCTCCCCCCGCGTGCGCTCGCTCGAGGGTCGCATCCTCGCGTGGAGTCCCGGCACCGGCGGCCGCCCCGTGGAGGGAGGCGTCGCACCGCTCCCGCAGATCGACTCGCCGGCCGATTGGCAGGCGTTCCTCGGGACCGTGCGGGGACAGTGGGTCATGCTCTCGTTCCCGCAGCCGACCTGCCGCGCGGACGAGCAGTGGGCGGAGTTCGCGATGGAAGGATCGGCGCTGCGGATGGCCCAGGAGCGTCAGGATGCCGAACAGCGCTGGACGGCGAGCCTTCGCGAGACGGGCTCCACCGACTCGCGTCAGCGCGATCTGCACCAGGCGTTGGAGGAGGCGGGCGCCGCCGGGATCATCACCTCGCAGTGGCCCGGCTCCTACGGGACGACGCGCGTCTTCAACGCGTACAACCGCCAGACGCCGACATTCGAGCTCGGGTGCGAGGACTACGGGCTCGTGTACCGCCTGGCGGCGAACGGGCAGGAGCCCGTCCTGCGTCTGACCGCGGAGGCGGAGAACCGGGGCGAGGTCCCCGTCTTCAACGTGATCGGCGAGATCCCGGGCACGGAGTGGCCGGACCAGTACGTGATGCTCTCGGCTCACTACGACTCGTGGGAGGGCGGCTCGGGTGCGACCGACAACGCGTCGGGCTCGCTCCTGATGCTCGAGACGATGCGGATCCTGATGGAGGTCTATCCCAACCCGCGCCGCACGATCCTGATCGGTCTGTGGAGCGGCGAGGAGCAGGGCCTCAACGGATCGCGGGCGTTCACGGAGGACCACCCCGAGGTGGTCGAGGGGCTGCAGGCGCTCTGGAACCAGGACAACGGCACCGGACGGATCGTGAACCTGTCGGCGCAGGGCCTCGTCGGGGCCGGCGCCTCCCTTGCCAGGTGGATGTCGCTCGTGCCGCAGGAGGTCTCGCAGTTCGTCGATCTGAACCTGCCGGGGAGTCCGGGTGGGGGCGGGTCCGACTATGCGTCCTTCGTCTGCTGGGGAGCTCCGGGCTTCAGCCTGGGCGCGCTCTCGTGGGACTACGGGTCGCACACGTGGCACACGCACCGCGACACGTACGACAAGCTGGTCTTCGACGACCTGCGGAACAACGTGGTGCTCACCGCCTCGCTGACGTACCTGTCGGCGAACGATCCGACGTTCGTGGACCGGACGCGCCGGTCGGTGATGACCGGCCGCGGCGGCGGGCCGGCGAGTTGGCCCACGTGTCAGCCGGCGACGCGTAGCTCGCCCGAGAGCGAGCGCATGTAGGAGCGATCACGTGCATCGAGTAGGCGTCGTCACGCCCGCGCCTGCCAGGGAGGGCGCGGGACCCAGAGCGGAGTGATCATGAGCACGGTTCGAAACTACGTGGGCGGAGGGTGGCGCGAGTCGTCCGCCACAGAGACGTTGCCCGTGCGGAATCCCGCCTCCGGAGAGGAGATCGGGCGGGTTCCGCTCTCCACCGCCGGCGACGTCGACGCGGCCGTCCAGGCCGCCAAGGCCGCGTTTCCCAAGTGGCGCTCGACCCCCGCGCCCCAACGCGCGCGCATCCTCTTTCGGCTCAAGAGCCTCCTGGAGGAGCACAAGGAGGATCTCGCCCGAACGCTCACCATCGAGCACGGCAAGGTCGTCGCCGAGACGCGCGGCGAGGTCCAGCGCGGCATCGAGAACGTCGAGCACGCGTGCGGGATTCCCACGCTCATGATGGGCGACACCGTCGAGGAGATCGCCGGCGGGATCGACTGCGCCTCGTGGCGCCAGCCGCTGGGCGTCTTCGGGATCATCACGCCGTACAACTTCCCGGTCATGATCCCGCTCTGGTTCTGGCCGTACGCGGTTGCGACCGGCAACACGGTCGTCCTCAAGCCCAGCGAGCAGGATCCGCTCACGCATCAAAAGATCGTCGAGCTCGCCGGCGAGGCGGGCCTGCCGCCGGGTGTGCTGAACGTCGTGCACGGAGGCAGGGCGTCGGTCGAGGCGCTGTGCGACCACCCCGACGTCGTGGGGATCTCGTTCGTCGGCTCGAGCCACGTCGCCGAGGTCGTGTACCGGAGGGTCGCGAACGCGGGCAAGCGCGCGCAGACGCTCGGCGGCGCGAAGAACTACATGCTCGTGCTGCCGGACGCCGACATGGACGTCGCGCACGAGGCCTGTCACGCGTCGATCTTCGGCTCCACGGGCCAGCGCTGCCTCGCGGGGAGCGTCGTCGTCGGCGTCGGTGAGGCGCACGCGCAGATCCGCGAGCGCATGCTCGATTCGGCCGGGTCGATCCGGCTCGGGGACGGGCTCGACGCGGCCACCGACATGGGTCCAGTCATCTCCGCGGCGCACCGGGACCGTGTGCGGTCGTTCATCGATCGGGGCGCTGCGGACGGCGCCACGCTCACGCTCGACGGACGGGCCGCTACAGTGGCCGGGCTGGAAGGCGGGTACTGGGTCGGTCCGACGGTGTTCGAGGACGTGGCGCCCGACATGTCGATCGGCACGGAGGAGATCTTCGGTCCGGTCGCCAGCATCAACCGGGCGAAGGACGTGGACGAGGCGATCGCGATGATGCACTCGAGTCGGTACGGAAACGCCTGCTCGATCTTCACCACGAGCGGGAAGGCCGCGCGCGAGTTCCGGTACCGGGCGGGCATCAGCATGATCGGCGTCAACATCGGCGTGGCGGCGCCCATGGCCTTCTTTCCGTTCGGGGGCTCGAAGCAGTCGTTCTTCGGCGACCTGAAGGCGCAGGGCAAGGACGCGATCTCCTTCTTCACCGATCAGCGGGTGGTGATCTCACGCTGGTAGGGGCCAAGCGGCGCATCGCGCCCGAAGCGGCAGCCGTGGCGTGCTCGCGCGGGTCCGATCGGCAGCCGGTGGCCCGACACGGCCGAATTGTCGCTTCCATGGTGGAGACGCCGTTCGTTCGGGCGCCCCGCTCGCCTGACGGCGTCGGCCCCGGAACCATGGAGGAGACATGAAGATCGTGCGTAGCACGTCCGCCGCGCTGGCCCTGTTCGCCCTCGCGGCCTGCGGCG
>Ga0268386_10000769_pt1 | contig 20963 bp, 23 predicted proteins | sample RVTome_15_FD_200260 | JGI IMG/M metagenome (GOLD analysis project Ga0268386, IMG submission 200260) | Soil microbial communities from uranium-contaminated site in the Upper Colorado River Basin, Wyoming, United States - RVT150D86... ...
CGGGCGCGTAGAGGATGCCGCGGTCCTCCAGCATCTTCTCGATCCCCGGGTGGGCGAGCTGGTTGTTGGCCCCTCCGCAGACGGCCCGGGCGCGCAGGACGGCGACGACCTCGTCGGTCAGGGCACCTCCGAGGGCGCACGGTGCGTAGACGTCGATGTCGGAGTGCACGAGGGCGTCGGCGTCGTCGACGACCTCCACCGAAGGGTGGTCGGAGGCGACCCGCGCGACGGCCTGCTCCGAGACGTCGGTCACGAGCAGATCGGCGCCGTCGTCCACCAGCAGGTCGACGACCTTGGCGCCGACCTTGCCGACACCGGCCACGCCGACCCGCCGGTTGCGCAGGGTCGGGTTGCCCCAGAGGTGCCGGGCGCAGGCGCGCATGCCCTGGAAGACCCCGTAGGCGGTGAGGACGCTGGAGTCGCCCGCACCACCCTCCGCCCGCGACCGACCGGTCACCCACCGGCACTCCCGGCTGACGACGTCCATGTCCGCCACGTACGTACCGACGTCGCAGGCGGTGATGTAGCGCCCGCCGAGCGAGGCCACGAAGCGCCCGTACGCGCGGAGCACCGCCTCGTTCTTGTCCCGGGCGGGATCACCGATGATCACGGCCTTGCCGCCGCCGTGGTCCAGCCCCGCGAGGGCGTTCTTGTACGACATGCTGCGCGAGAGGTCCAGCACGTCGGCGAGCGCCTGCTCCTCCGTCTCGTACGGGTAGAAGCGGGTGCCGCCCAGGCCGGGGCCGAGGGCTGTGGAGTGCAGGGCGATGATCGCGCGCAGGCCGGTGCTGCGGTCGGCGCAGAACACCACCTGCTCGTGGCCGGTTCCCCGGGCGAAGACGCGGAGGGGGGTGTCGGTCGGAGTGCTGTGGTCCTGAGTCACGGTGGTGACCCCTTCGGTCAGGCCCGCGGGGGTGTGCGGGCGATCACGTTGCCACAGTCACTCTAGGGTCGTCCGTCGGGCTGCCCGTGACACGATGCCGCGGTGAGGACGCGCACGCTGCCGCCGTACGCGGCGTACCTGCGCGTGTACGAACCGTTGGAGGCCTTCGCCGCCGGCGAGCGGGAGCGATGGCACTCGTACGCCACGGCGGCCGGTCGGCCGGACCGGCGGCGGGTGATGGCGCGTGAACAGGTCGCCGCCCTGGCTCGCGCCGTCCGCACGCCCCCGGTCGTCGCCCCGCGTGAGGAGAGCGGCGACGCCTACGTGCTGCACGAGCCGGACGGCCCGTACGTGTGCCCGGTCCAGGAACGCCTGCGGTGCTGGCTGGCGGTGGCCGACTTCCGTGCCGGGTTGCCCGACCCGGTGGCCGACGCGGTGCTCCCGTCGGCGGCCGCCGACGAGGCCGATGCCGACCTCGCCGTCTGGCAGGCGGAGCACCCCGACTGGGTCCCGCACATCCTCACCGCGACGTGGCACGTCCCCGTCCGGTGGTTCGTCGCGTTCGATCCGGGTGAGCGGGCCCTGGTGCTGGGTGCGGGGGTGCGGTCGCTGGTGTACCGGGCCCGGATGGTCGACGCCCGGCGCCGGGTGGCGCGGACCCTGGGGGTGCTGCGCAAGGCCGTCGAGGACGGTGCGATGACGGCCGCCGTCGAGGACCTGGGGCGGTGGTTGGAGGAGTGGCACCCGCGGGCGTTCGTCGAGCTCGACTACGGCGGGCTGGTCCACCTGGTCGGCGACGACCGGCTGCGGACGGACCAGTCGTCTGCCGACGTGGCTGCCGCGATGGCGGCCCTCACCGCTGGGGACACCCGGACGGCGGCGCGGGCGTACCGGCGACTGGCGGACCGGTGGGAGGCCGTGCAGATGCTGGAGCGGTCCAGCTGACCCGTGGTTCCTTCCTTTTGCGTTGTTGATGCGGTTTGATGTGGACATCGGACCTTCGGAATCCGTCGTACTTAGGGCCAATACGGCGGTTCCGGTGGCCGACCGTCGAACGCAGGAGTGGAATGTCCCACAAGGGGCCGACCGGCTCCATATCACGACGGGAGGAGGAAATGGGATGGCGACGCGAAGTCCCGATGCCGAACCGCTGCTGACACCGGCCGAGGTCGCGGCCATGTTCCGGGTCGACCCCAAGACGGTCACGCGGTGGGCCAAGGCCGGCAAGCTCAGCTCGATCCGCACCCTGGGCGGCCACCGGCGGTACCGCGAGTCGGAGGTGCGGGCGCTGCTCTCGGGGCAGATCCCCCAGCAGCGGGCGGAGTCCCAGGAGAACGCCGAGCAGACGTCGGCGTGAGACGGGGGCGGCGGCTCCCCTGCCCGCCGTACCGTGTCCGACGGCGCCCGGACGCCACGAGGAGCCGGTCCTCCCCCGAGGGGAGGGCCCGGCTCCTCGTGGCGTCTGCGGTGGTCAGGGGCGGGTTCGATCCGCCGACCTTCCGCTTTTCAGGCGGACGCTCTCCCAACTGAGCTACCTGACCTCGTGGGCGCGGACGAGTGTAACGGACCTCCGGCAACCGACCCGCGCGGATCGTCAACGCTGCCCGCGGCTGCGGCGGTCCAGCTCGGCCAGGTAGGCGTTGTAGGCGATCCGCTCCGCCTCGGCGTCGGCCTCCCGCCGGTCGAAGCGGCGGGCGTCCCGTTCGTCCGAGCGGACCCACTGCACGACCAGCACGGCGAGCACGACGAGGGCGGGCACCTCCCCGAAGCTCCAGGTGAGCTGCCCGGCGAACCGCTGGTCGTCCAGCGGGTCGGGGAGCCAGGCGATGTCGCGGCCGAGCTCGAGGAAGTACCCGCCGCCCACCAGCAGCGCCGACTCCATGAGCGCCAGGCCGAAGATGGCGTGGAAGGCCATGGCCGCGAACTGGAGCCCGACCCGGGCCGGGTACGGAGGGCGCCGGGGCAGCGGGTCCACGCCGATGAGCACCTCGTAGAACAGGTAGCCCGCGGCCATGAAGTGCAGGCTCATCAGCGTGTGCGCCGTGTGGTGGCCCATGGCGTACTCGAAGAGCCCGGTGAAGTAGACGACGAACGGCGCACTCACGAAGATCGCGAAGGCCACGACCGGGTGGGTCAGCACCCGGACGACCCGGCTCCGGGTGGCCGCGAGGACCCACTCGCGCGGCCCCGTCTCACCCCGGCGAGCCGGTCGCAGCGCGCGCAACGCCAGTGTGACCGGCGCCCCGAGGACCAGCAGGATCGGGGCCAGCATGCCCAGCACCATGTGCTGGGTCATGTGGGCGCTGAGGAGCACCATCCCGTACTTCTGGAGCCCGGACAACGTCGTCACCGCGACCACCGCCAGGCCCAGCAGCCACGCGACCGTCCGGCCGACGGGCCACCGGTCGCCGCGCGAGCGCAGCCGCGCCACCCCCGCCACGTACAGGAGCAGTCCGGCCAGGCAGCCGAGGGCGAAGACCGGCTCGGGATAGACCAGCGTGACCAACCGGAGGGGGGAGACCTCGGGCGGCGGGACGAACCCCAGCAGCTCGCGGGCGCGGGAGGCGGCGCCGAAGTCCTCCGGGACCGGTGGCGGGGTGCGCGAGAGCGCGACGGCCAGGCCGATCGTCGCGGCCATGAGGACCACCTCGCCCGCGGCCAGCCGCCGGAAGGCTCCCGGCCGGCCGCGGTCGAGCTCGCCGAGGGTGCGCCGCCGGTGCGTCCATCCGGCGAGGCCGAGGAGGACGAGCGCGACGGCCTTGGCGCCGAGCAGCCACCCGTACGGCGTCGTGAGGAGGTCCAGCGGTGTAGTCAGCCGGATGGCGCCGTTGAGTGCCCCGCTCGCAGCGACCATGACGAAGGCGGCCAGGGCCACGGCGGAGAACGAGGCGGCGATGCGGGGGAGGTGTCGCCCGCCGACTGCGGCGTACCAGGAGACGGCCACGAGGCCACCGACCCACAGGGCGACGCCGACGACGTGCGCGAGGAGGGACACCGACGCCGGGTGGTGGAAGTCACCGGAGCTGGAGTGGCCGACGAGGGCGGGTGGGACGAGCGCCCCGATGCCGACGACGAGCAGCGCGACCGCGCCCCCGTGACCCAGCGTGACCCGGGCGGCCACGGCCAGGCTGGCCGTGAGCAGGACCACCGCCGCGTAGGCGCGCCCCTGGTCGATCTCGAGCGTGTACGTGAGGAACGAGGGCCCGGTCAGGGCACGGGACAGCGGTAGCCCGACCAGGTCGGACAGGGTGAGCAGGTGGACGGCAACCGCCGCCAGCGTCCACACACCGGCCGACCACGATGCGACGCGGAGGGCGCGCAGTGCCTCGCCGCCGAGGTCGCCGTCGCGGGCGGGAAGCATCGCGGCCATCAGCAGGAACCCCACGGTGACGGCGGCGGCGCCCTGCATCGTGTACGTGGCCAGCGGGAGGCCCCAGCGGGTGACCGGTCCGGTGTCGGTGATGCCGGGCAGGGTCGGTTCCCCGCCCGCTCCACCCACCAGGAGCGCGACGGCCAGCACGACGACCCCGGTGAGGACCGCCGGGACGGCCCAGCGAGGCGTGCTCGGGGCCCGCGCCGGGTCCGTGCGGCGCTCGGCGGTGGTGGACATCAGGACCCAGTGTCCGCCGGTCCGGCGCCGACGTCGCCGCCGGGGCGCCGCCGCAAGGCCAGGAAGGCAGCCCCCGCTACTCCGGCAGCCGCGGCCAGGGCACCGCCGACGAGCGCGGCCATCGGCAGGCCGGTGTTCTCGCTCACGGCGACGGCCGCCCCGGTCGGGTCGGCCTCCGCGGTGGCGGGTGCGGTGTCCGCGTCTGCCGGGGTGGGCTCGGCGACGGCGGGGGTCGTCGGCTCCGCCGTCGGGGTCTCCACCGGTGGCGCCGCCGCCTGGCCGGTCGCCGTGAAGGAGATGGTGCCGCTCACCGGGTGCCCGTCGGCGGAGATCACCCGGTAGGAGACGTCGTAGCGCCCGTCGGGCAGCGGCTGCATGGCCTGCGTGACGGTGCGCCCGACCACGACGGGCTCCCCGCTCCCGTACGGCGTCTGGTCGGCACCGAGCACGGCGACCTGGGCGAAATCCGTCTGGACCGCCTGGTCGAACTCGAGCACCACCTCGGTGACGGGATCCGTGACCGTCGAGTCGTCGGCGGGTGTGCTCCCGGTGAGGGTGTTGTGCGCCGCGGCCGGCGCCGCCCCCAGGAGGAGGGTGACGCCAGCGAGCGCGGTCGCTGCGAGGGCAGCGGCCGAGCGACGGGTGCGGGGCTCACGCACCGGTGCTGCCCTCGTCGTCGTGGCCCGAGTCCGACCCGCCGGAGCCGTCGCCACCCCCGACGGTGAAGGCCGGCGAGGGCTTCGAGCCCTCGAAGTGGTCGTCGGGCGGCTCGGACCAGGAGACGACCGCACCGTCGCTGTAGCGCTGGTCGGCGGGGAGCTCGATCGCCATCTCCTCCTCGGGCGGCGGGCCGACCGACACGTCGAACTCGTCGAACTGCCCCGGTGCGATCAGGGTGTCACCCTGGGCGGTCCAGGAGATCGCCGTGACCACCTCGTCCAGGGTGTAGGAGCCCGCCTCGACCGGTTCGTCCAGCGACTCGCGGGTGACCTCGACGTCCCACCCCACGTGCGGCTTGACGCTGACGAAGGCGAAGGGCGTGTCGGTGGGAAAGGTCACGGTGAGTCCGACCGTACCCGCCGTGTCGGACTCGTTGGGTACGCGGAAGGTGAGCTTGATCCAGGCGCCGGGGGCGGCGTCGTCCGCACTGACGGTCACGTGGGCCGAGGCGGTCGCCGGCAGGGCCAGGCCGAGGGCTCCGGCGGTGGCGAGGGCGAGCAGGGCGCGTAGGGGTGCGCGGTGATGCGTGGTCATGGAGGTCCTCTCGTCCGAGCGCGGACGGCGCCCCGTGACGGTGGTCTTGTCGCGTCAGGTGACGGCGACGACCGGAGGACCCCGGCGGGTCACGGCGTGGCACTGCACCACGCCGTACGGACGGCGCGCCGGGGCGTGAGCCGGGCGCGGGGGGATCGACGTCGGTACCGCGGGTAGCCCGCCGACGAGCCGGCGCGCGAGCGTGAGCAGGAGCGTCGAGGACAGGCCGGCCAGCGCCCAGACGGCGGCCTCGGCGCCGGCGAGCAGGGCGGCGACGGCGAGCCCGGCCACCACGTGCGCCAGCACCATGCTGCGGTCGGGCACCACGGCAGCGGTCGCCGCGGGCTCGTGCGTCAGCGACAACAGCACGTGCAGCACCGGCTGTGACACCGCGACCACCCCGAGGATGCCCGCGAACGACCGGCGCCGGTCGGCGGCCGCCACGCAGACCACGGAGAGCAGCACGGCGCCCATCAAGGCGGGCTCGAGCCCGGGAGCCCCGCCGCCGGCCGTCGCGTGCGCGGCCGCGGAGAGCAGGAGGCAGGACCCGGCCAGGGTGAGCCCGCGCGAGACGCGCGCCGCCCCTCGACCGGGTGTGTGCACGCGCACACCCTAAGTGGTGCGGGGGTGGGGGGTGCTGGCCGGTGGTGGTCACCAACCACGGGCTCGGGCGTGCGACGCGCTGCGACTAGCGGGGGCGGTGTTCGCGGAGCGGCAGGCATGCAGCGATCGCGGCGTAGTCCCGGTCCTCGTGGAGGACGGGGACGTCGTGTCGCATGGCCACGGACGCGATCAGGCAGTCGACGAGGCTGCGGACCGTGTGACCGCGGCGTCGGGCGGCCTGGTAGATCCCGGCCGCCTGTCTGAAGTCGATGCGAACATCCACGCTGAGGAGCGGCAGGCCGTGGGCGAGCGTGTCCAGCGCCTCCAGCCGCTCGGGTGTATCGGCGCCCGCCAGCAGCTCCATCACGATCGGCTCCGTCGTGACCAGATCGGCACCCGTCTCGATCAGCGATCCGAGCTCGGCGACGACGACGCTGTCGGTTCCCCGCAGGTGGCCGATCCAGGCCGAGGTGTCGACCAGGATCATCAGGCCGGGGCGACCTGGTCTCCCGAACGAAGCTCGTCCAGGTCACCCGTCCAACCAACCCCTCGGAGCCCGAGCAGGAACTCCTTGGTCAACGGCACACCCACCAGGTGGCGGAGTGCGAGGTCGACTGCTTCCCGCTTGGTCGTGACGCCGTAGCGACGCATGACTTCGGCCACCAGCGCATCGTCGATGTCGATGTTGGTGCGTGTCATACACCAACGATACACCTAGGGTTGCGGCCGGCGGGTGTCGGGCGCGATCGCCGGTGATCCCACACTCGATGACGCGGGATGGATGTGTGGGCGGTCCTGACGGGACTTGAACCCGCGACCTCCGCCTTGACAGGGCGGCGAGCACTCCGAACTGCTCCACAGGACCTCGTGCGGCGACCACCCTACCGGAGCGGGATGGTCGTGCCCCCAACGGGATTCGAACCCGTGCTGCCGCCTTGAAAGGGCGGAGTCCTAGGCCGCTAGACGATGAGGGCGTGCCCGACGTGATCGGTTCGGCCCACGGCTCGTCGCCGTCGGGGACCGCTGAAGCATAGGCTCTGCGGCGCGACGCGGCCAAATCCGACCGGGTCTGCGGTCGAGCCCGGCCCGGTGCTGGATGGTCGAGGGCCCGAGCGCGGGTGCCGCGCAGTCTCATGACACCACCCGGCTCGCCTCGCTCATGGCCCGACAGGCGTGGCTGCCCCCGGTGGGGGAGTGGTCGCCGCCCCGGTGTCCGGCCCGGGAGCGCCCGTTCCGGGCGCGCCCGTTCCCGGCGCGGTCGCGTCACCTGCCGCACCGTCGCCGCCGATCTCATCGAGCTCCCCCTCACCCGGCTCGTCGGCCAGGTGCCGGCGGATCTCGGCGGAGGTGAGCCCCAGGCCACCGAGCGTGATGTCGTCCCAGGCCTGCATCAGCCCGGTTCCCCGGTCGAGGTACAGGACGGAGAGCGTCACCGGCGTGGGGTCCTCGCCCTCGAGCGCCCGCAGGCCCGCACCACCGGTCGAGCCCTGCACCATGACCCGGGTGCCCTCGGGCAGCACGATCGTCTGGCGGCGGTGGACGTGGCCGGCCAGCAGCAGCGGTGTGGTCCCGTCCATCAGCTCGGCATGCGTGGGGTCGTGGAAGACGAGGACGTCCACCGGTGGGTCGATCTCGGCCGCCAGCTCGGCGAGCTCCTCGCTCGCGACCCGGAGGTCCTCGCTCGCCGTGCCCCGGGTCCTCTGGTCGGGCGTGAAGCGCGGATCGGGCGCCCCCAGGAAGCGCAGGCCGGCCACTTCCTCGACCCCGTCGGAGAGCACGATCGCGTTGGGCTGGGCGGCCACCGCCGCCTCGGTGAGGATCGAGTCGTGGTTCCCGCGGACGAACACGTACGGTGCGCCGACCCGGCTGATCCCCTCGACGTAGCGGCTCTCGGGTGCAGTGCCGTGGTCGGCGATGTCGCCGGAGTCCACGACCACGTCGATGTCGTACTGCTCCACGACGGCGGAGATCACGTCCCAGGCCGCCGGGTTGAGGTGCAGGTCGGAGACGTGCAGCAGCCGTACGGAGTCGTCGCCAGGCGCAAAGGTGGGCAGGGCGGCGGCCGTTTCGTACAGCTTGCCGACGTTGGTGACGATGGCTGCCAGCTGTTCCGCGTAGGCGTCGAAGTTCGTGGCGATGTCCTGCACGCTGCCCACCACGGCCGGGGCGGTGGCGAGCAGGCCGGTGAAGCGCGGCGTCAGTGCGGCGTCCGGGTCGTAGGTGGCCCAAGCGACCCCGTATGACCCGCCGACCAGGCCCAGGGCGACGGCGCCGCTGAGCAGTGCCCGCCGCCAGGAGCGGAGCACCACCAGGCCGAGCACGGCCCCCCCGAGCGTGGCGACCACGGCCGAGCGGATGGCAGCGTCACGCAGCACCATGGCTAGGTCGTCGAGCAGGGCCTCGTCGAGGGTCGAGAGTGAGCTCGGGTCGTCCACCAGGGCGCGCACCCCTGCAGGGTCCACGGCGGTGACTCGCAGCCGGATGGCGAAGGGCGCGTCGTGGCTGTCCACCACCAGGGTGCCGACGGGGTCGACGGCGACCACGGTCTCCCCGGTGAACGCCGGGACGAAGCCGCCCTCGACCTGGAGCGGCCCGACGGTCGCTGTCGACGTCCCGGCCACGAGCAGCGCGAGCCAGGCGCCGAGCAGCCCGACGACCGCTGCGATCCCCAGCGAGACCCCGCGCCGCGCCCACCGGGGGCGCGGCGCCGCTGCCTGCCCGGTGTCGTCCTCCGCGGCAGGCGGAGCCGGATCCCCGGCCGGGATCGCGGTCGCGGCCTCGCTCACCCCAGGTTGGTAACACAGTCCGACCACGTCGCGCGGCCTCGACCCCTCGGAGAGGCCGGCGGGCGGCACACTGGGCGATGTGCTGGACGTGGGCGAGGCCGAGTTCGAGGAGCTCGTGTCCGAGGCGCTGGACGAGATCCCCGACGAGCTGGCACGCCTGATGGACAACGTCGTCGTGCTCGTCGAGGACGACTCGCCGGCGGGCGAGCCGGAGCTGCTCGGCCTCTACGAGGGCACTCCGATCACCGAGCGGGACGGCTGGTACGCGGGGGTCCTCCCCGACACGATCCGCCTGTTCCGCCGGCCGATCCTCCGGATCTGCGACACGTACGACGACGTGGTCGAGGAGGTCCTCGTCACCGTGGTCCACGAGGTGGCGCACCACTTCGGGATCGACGACGCTCGCCTGCACGAGCTGGGGTGGGGCTGAGGTCCGGCGCCTCGGCCCGGGCTCGGGGACCCGGCCCGTACGACGTCAACACGTGGTCGGACAAGGTCAGGACGACGCCTCGCGGCGCAGGCGCAGCCCGACCGCGCTGGACGCCAGCAGCGCCAACCCGGCGGCGAGCATGACCCCGCTGACCCCCAGCGAGCCACCGGTGACGTCGCTGAGGAACTCGGGGACCAGCACGGTCGCCCCGACGACGCCGACGCCCAGCAAGGGCCACGAGGGCCACCTCGTGTACGTGGCGAAGGCCGCGAGGACGACGAGCAGCGTGAGCACGTACGACCAGGGACGGGAGCCGTCGTCGACGTAGAGAAGCTGGGCTCCGAGGAGGGCCAGCCCGCCGGCGATCAGTGTCCCGGCGACGCGCTCCCGGATCGCGCCCAGGGCGACCAGGACCGCCCAGGCCACGCCGAGCAGGAGGAGACCGAGACCGACCTGGTAGGGGCGCGCCTCGTCGTCGAGGCCGACGACGGCGGTCGTTGCGACGGCAGCCGCGCCGGTGGCGCCGAGCTGCCCCACCAACGACGGGGCGACGGCATAGCCCAGCGCCACGACGGCCAGGCCGCTCAGGGCGGCGACCAGGACGGTCACCTGCTCGGAAGCGGTCCCGGCCTCGAGGGCCACGCCGACGGCGAAGGCGGCCGCGGCGCCCGCGCCGGTGACCAGGGTGCTGACCAGCCGCCGGCGTACGGGCTCGTCGCCGGACCGCACCGTGGCCGTCCGGCCGGGCGCGGTGAGGACGACGGCGAGGGCGGCAGTAGCAAGCGCCGCCGCGATGCCCGCCAGGATCCCGATCCGCCCGCCGGTGGACAGCTCGTCCCACTGCTCGGAGACGAAGAAGAGCGCTGCTCCGACCACCAGCGCGGCGCCGACGTAGCCGGCGATCTCGGCCAGCCGGGTGCGCAGCGCGGGGGTCGGTCGCCCGGCTGCTGTCGCGCGCGTCGGTGCCGGTGCGCCCGAGGGCGGCGGCGTGGCCGGCACGAGCGGGGCGATGGCGCTCGCCACGGCGGCCGCCTGGTCGGGAGCGAGGGTGCCGTCGGCTACGAGCCGTCCCAGGGCGGCTCCCACGCGCGGGTCGGTGACCGGCGCCGCCGGCGCGGGATGCGCGCCCGTGGGCGCTGCAGCGTGCACGTCGTGGTCGGTGCTCATGCCCCCATGGTCCACCCGGTGCACGGTGCTCGTCCTGAGTAGGAGGGCCTAGCGCCAGGCAGGGAGGTGTGCTGCGGGTGAGTTGAGGGACGCCGGACCGGGAGCGCCTCACGGCGCATCGGCCGCTCGTGGCGGCGAACAGTGGGACCCGGGGCTACCGCGGTCCGACGCCCAGGCGAGGACCCCGGAGGGCTGTCGCCACGGACGAAACTACCCCACGCCTCGCGGTGTTCCCACCGGGTAGCGCTGTGACTGAGGTCCTCATCACACCGTGATCACGGAAAGCGGCTGCGTGCCAGGGCCCGGGCGGGACTTCATGATCACCGGAGGAGGAGGGGGTCACACCAGGGCGTCGCACCGCCAGAGCTGTGCGGCGTGCTCGAGCTGCTCGGCCATCCGCAGGTTGCCCCCGGCCAGGCGGGTGAGCCGCTCGCCGGCCTCAGGGTCAGGCTCCACGTCCGCCAGGTGGGCGCGACCGGCGGAGATGACCCGGCAGAAGGCACCGGCCCGCTCCAGGGCCACCGCGAAGTCACCGTCGAAGGCGCTCGTGAGGACGGCGTCACCGAGGGCCGCCACCTCGTCCGGTCCGGGCGGCTCGGCCACCCCCGCGACGGCACTCGACACCTCGGCCACGAACCGCCCGGCGTCGAAGAGCCGGGCCGCCTCGACCCCCTCCCGCTGCAGCCACGTGCGCAGCAGGTAGAGCGACCACAGGGTCCCCGGCAGCGTGTCCCCCTCGCTGTCCTGCCACAGCTCGGCCAGCTCGTCGAGCCCCACCTCGTCCACCAGGCAGACGAGCCGGCTGGTGCGTGCGGGGTCGGCGTCCCCGCCGCGTCCGGCCCGCACGACCGCGGCGGCGGTCGCGTGCGCCACCGCGGTCCGGTCGGCCGGGTCGGCCTCCCCGGTCACGTCGTCCCAGTGCCCGCGCAGCTGCGGCCGCAGCGGTCGGTGGGGCTCCGGCACCTCGCTCACGCGCACCATTGTGCGACAGGTGACCCGACCTACGGGTCAGTCACAGGGGGCATCGGCGTCGAAGCTGGCCGACTCGAGCAGCTGCTGCAGCGTCGTCACGGGCACGGCCAGGGCCGCGTCGCCCGCGCTGCTGGCGGCGTAGATCACGCCGACGACCCGCCCTTCGTGGTCGTACACGGGACTGCCCGACGAGCCCGGCTGGGCCTCGGCGTCGGTCACCATGACGCGGCCGGCGTTCGCTCCGAGCGGGTCGTCCTGGTAGGCGAGGACGTGACCCGTGCTGGACGTCAGGCGGCCTCCGCCCGGGTAGCCGACCACCTCGACCCGGTCGCCTACCGCCGGGTCGGCGGGCGCGAGCGTGACCGCCGCGGGCAGCGCCTCCTTCGTCCGGACGAGGGCCAGGTCGGCGACCACGGCCGAGCCGGCCGTCTCCACCAGCACGTCTTGCCCGTCGTACGTGCTCAGCTGCAATGTGTCAGCGCCGGCCACGACGTGGCGGTTGGTGACGAGGACGTTCTCGTCGACGGCGAAGCCGCTGCCGATGCCCACCCCGCCGCAGCCCACGTTGCGGACGCGTACGGCCACCCGCTCCGTCGTACGGAAGCCGTCGGGCGACAGCGTGGTCGGCGCGGCATCCGGACGACCCGGGTCGGTGGGAGCGGCCGTCACGACGGGTGCGGCCTCCGGGAAGCCGGGCAGCTCGTCGCGTAGTGCGCAGCCCGACGACGCCACCGCGGTCGCGACGGCGGCCACGAGGGCGACCGTCGTCCTCATGCGGTGATCACCCCGGGCTCACTCCGCACCCACGATCCGCTGGACCTCCTCGTTGCCGCGCAACGCCTGGGTGCAGGCCGCCCGCACCGACTCCGCGTACCGCACCACCGACTCCGGGTCGTAGGCCTCGAGGTCCGACAGCGCAGTGATCAGCTGGTCCTGGCCGCGGACGCACGTCTCCAGCTGGGTGGCCACGTCCGCCACGCTGGTGACGAGCAGGCGGGCGACCTCGCGCTCGTCGGCGGTCTGCGCCTTCTCCTCGGCCAGCTCCCTGATACGGTCCTGTGCCTCCCGCAGCTGCTGGTCGGTGGCCGCGAGGTCACGGGTGGACTGGTCGAGCTCGGCAGCGAGCTCGTCGCGTTCCGCCTGCAGGTCGGCGGCCACCGCCTCCACGCGTTCGGTCTCGGACTGCCAGGCCGTGGTCGTCTGCCACAGGTACGCGGCGAGAGCGGATGCTCCCGCCAGCGCCAGCAGGAGCAGCGTCGTGAGTGCGATCCACGCCCAGGGCCGGCGACGCCGCCGTACGGGGGGTGGTGGCTGCTCCTCGCGGGCGGCGGCCGGGCCGGGCGGGCGCGGGATGGCGGCGGTGGTGCCCGTCGCCGTGTCCGCCCCGCCGGTCGCGCGGGGGGCGGCCTCGCCGGGCCCGCTCGCCGCCCCTCCGGTCGTGCTGCTCCCGGTCGCGGTCGCCCAGATCGGGCCGGTGTCCGCGCGCGGGGCCTGGTCGCCCTGCCAGCCGGTCATGCTCACCTGCTCCCGCCGCCGTCGCTGCGGGCAGGCTAACCCCGTCGGGTCGGAAGTCCCCGGTCCAGGCACGGGCCGAAGACCCTGGCCGGGCGGGGGCCCGCGACCGCATAGTGGGGCATGGCTACCGATCCTCGCACCGGAATGACCATCCTCGACGAGGCTGCGTGCTGGGAGCTGCTGTCGACCGCGGACGTGGTCAGGCTCGCCGTCGTGGTCGGTGACGACCTCGAGGTCTTCCCCGTGAACGCCGTGGTCGACGAGCGCACCTTGGTCTTCGTGACGGGCGAGGGCACCAAGCTCGCGGCGTCCGTCGTGTCCGGCCGGGTCGCCGTGGAGGCCGACGGCTACGACCGATCCTTCGGCGAGGCGTGGAGCGTCGTGGTCAAGGGGGTTCCCGAGCGGTTGGAGCGCTTCAGCGACATCGAGCGGGCCGAGGAGCTCCCGCTGGTCCCGTGGAGCGCCCACCCCAAGCAGTGGTTCGTCCGGGTGCACCCGACGGAGGTCACCGGACGGCGTTTCGTGGCGGTGCGCCCGCCGACCTCGCTGCACTGACCGGCGTCAGCTCGCCTGCCCGCCGGGCCCGGGCGCCTCTGCCCGACCGGGTCAGGCCGATAGGCCCAGCAGGCCGGCCAACCGGTCGACCTCGGTGTCGAAGAAGGCCTGGCGCAGTGAGGGGCGCTCGTCGACGACGCCGTGGAGGTGGCCGAACAGCTCGAAGGACACCAGGCCGAAGAGCCCGGTCCAGGCGAGTACGCCTGTGAGCAGGAGGTCGTCGGGCACGGTCGCCGGCGTCTCGGCGCGCAGTGGTCGGACTGCGCGCCTGGCCGCCGGTGGCACGGGTGGGGTGAACAGTCGCCGTTCGGAGCCCGGCTCGGTCGCCACCAGGTCCGCGAGCTGACGGATCAGGACGCGGGGCACCCGCCAGGCCGGTCCGGTCGTCGCCTCCGGCGCCTCGTAGCCGGGCACCGGCGTGCCGTAGACGAGCGCGTACTCGTGCGGATGCGCGAGGGCCCACTTCCGTACGGCCCGGCAGGTCGCCCGCCAGCGGCCCTGCACGTCCTCGCGGGCCACCCGCGCCTCGGCCCGTTCGGCGGCCTCCCCCAGCGCGTCGAAGGCCTCGGTGATGAGGCGGGTGAGCAGGTCGTCCCTGCTGGGGACGTAGCGGTAGACGGCGGACGACACCATCCCGAGGTCGCGCGCGACCGCGCGCAGGGACAACCCGGCAGCACCGTGCTCGGCCAGGTGGGCGCGAGCGGTGTCCAGGATCCGCGCGGTGATCTCGGCCCGGGCGATGTCCCGGGCGGTCCGGGGCGGAGTTGTCATCGCTGCCATGATGCCGCCGATCGAGAGCGGTGACAAGAAACGAGAGCACTGCTCTTGACGATCTGTCGCGGTCCCGCCGATACTGGACCAGAGCAGTGCTCGCGGATCAGATCAGTGATCACGTACTTGGGACGGTGTCAGGATGAGCCAGGAGCTGCACGTCGTCGTCGGTGCCGGATCGGTGGGGCGGGCCGCGGCCGAGCAGCTGACCTCCCTGGGCCACCGGGTCCGGGTGCTGAGCCGGCGCGGTCGGAGCGTCGGGATCCCGGGCGTCGACTGTCTCGCCTGCGACGCGGCGTCCGTCGAGCAGCTGATAGCTGCCGCAGCGGATGCTGCAGCGGTCTACAACTGTGCCAACCCGGCATACCACCGCTGGACCGTCGAGTGGCCACCGCTTGCGAACGCACTCCTCACCGTCGCCGAGCGGCAGGGCGCAGTGCTGGCCACCGTGTCGAACCTCTACGGCTACGGCCCGGTCGACGGGGCGATGACCCCCGACCTGCCGATGAGTCCCGTGGGGCCCAAGGGCGCAGTCCGTGCCCGGATGTGGCGCGACGCGCTGGCAGCCCACGAGGCCGGGTGGGTCCGCGCCGTGGAGGTGCGGGGCTCGGACTACGTGTGCCCGTCCGACCAGAGCCACCTCGGCGACCGCGTGGCGCCCCGCGTCCTGGCCGGTCGCCCGGTACGGGTGCTGGGTCGGGCCGACCAGCCGCACTCGTGGACCGCTGTCCGAGACGTGGCCAGGACGCTGGTCACGGTGGCGGCGGACCCGACGGCACATGGCCGGGCCTGGCACGTGCCGTCCAACCCGCCCCGTACGCAGCTCGAGGCCGTGCACGACCTGTGCCGGGTCGCCGGCGTCGACCCCGTCCGGGTCGGGACGCTGCCGTCCGTGGCGCTGCGCCTCGCCGGGCTGGTCCGGCCGGAGGCCGGCGCGCTGGCGGAGGTGCTCTACCAGTTCCGCCGCCCGTTCGTGCTGGACGACTCCGCCACCCGGCTCACGTACGGGATCGAGCCGACGCCCTGGGAGACGGTCCTGGCCGAGACTCTCGACGCCTATCGAACCGGGCGGGCCGTGCGGTCCTGACACGAGGGCTAGGCGATGATGGGGTTGCCCAGGTCACGTTCCCCACGGTCTGCGAGGTCCTGATGCGTACGACGTCCCGATCGCTGGCTGCCGGGCTGGCCGCCGCAGCGCTGCTCCTCGGTGGCTGCGGCGGCGAGGCCGAGCAGGCCCTCGACGACGCGAGGCAGCGGGCGTCGGAGCTGGGCGACCAGGTCTCGGACGAGGTCGACTCGGCACGTTCGCAGGTCGAGGAGGCCGGTGGTTCGGCCGGGGAGGTGCAGGGTGCGCTGGACGAGGCCGAGCAGGCGGCGCAGCAGGCCCAGGAGGCCCTCGAGGGGGCCGGCGACGACGCGGGTGCCGCCGGGCAGCAGGCGCTGGAGGAGGCGCGCTCGGCGCTCGAGGACGCGGACGCCCGGCTGGACCAGGCCAAGGAGTCGGTCCCCGAGTCGGTGCAGTCCGCGCTCGACGAGGTGCGCCGGCGCCTGGCCGAGCTCCGCGAGCAGATCGACCGGGCCGTGTGACGACGGCCACGAGCCACGACCGCCGGGTGTGACCCTCCGTACCGGTGGGTAGGTGATCCGCTGTCAGCCAACCGACGGAAGGTCACACATGGGTGCCGACGACAAGAGCAGCAACAAGGGTCAGGAGCTCAAGGGCTCGGCCAAGGAGACCTGGGGCAAGGCCACCGGCAACGAGAGCATGGAGGCCGAGGGCAAGTCCGACAAGTCCAAGGCCAACCTCAAGCAGGCCGGCGAGAACGTCAAGGACGCCTTCAAGGGCTGAGCCCCGAACGACCACGTTCACCACCCTCGTCGGGCCATCACGAGGCGTCGGCGCCTGGTGGTGACACCGTTCGCCCGGTGATGCGGGCAGCTCGTTGGGTGTCTCGGTGCCGGGCCCGCACGGTGCACGTGCGGGCCCCGCGCGGCACGGTACGAGTCGAGCCCTTCACGGCCTTCGTGGCTCGAAACCGCCTTCCGCCCCCCGACGAGGGCGCAGAGGGCGGTTCCGGGCAGCCAAGGCCGTCCGGCCGACCCCGGCTCGCCCGACGACGAGGTCCACCGTGCTCGTGGGCCCCGGGTTCCGGCCCACCACGAGGCCGCTGGGGCCATCACGAGGGGTGCACCCCTCGTGATCGCCCCACGCGTATGATGAACGTGATCATTCGGGGCTCGGGCGGCCGGTCAGAGGACCTTGGACAGGAAGGCCTGGGTCCGGGCGTGCTGCGGGGAGGTGAGGACCTCCCGAGGCGCGCCCACCTCCACCACGAGGCCGTCGTCCATGAAGACGAGCGAGTCGCCCACCTCACGGGCGAAGCCCATCTCGTGGGTCACCACGATCATCGTCATCCCGGCCTCGGCCAGCTGGCGCATGACGTCGAGGACGTCGCCGACCAGCTCCGGGTCGAGAGCCGACGTCGGCTCGTCGAAGAGCATCAGCCGCGGCTCCATGGCGAGAGCCCGGGCGATCGCCACGCGCTGCTGCTGGCCACCCGACAGCTGGGAGGGGTAGGCGTCCCCGCGGTCGCCCAGCCCGACCTGGTCGAGCAGCCCCTGCGCATTCTCCCGCGCGGTAGCTCTGCTCTCCCCCTTGACCCGGACCGGAGCCTCCATGATGTTCCCGATCGCCGTCATGTGCGGGAAGAGGTTGAAGCGCTGGAAGACCATGCCGATGTCCTGACGCTGCCGGGCGACCTCCTTCTCCCGCATCTCGTGGAGTTTGTCGCCACGCTGGCGGTAGCCGATCAGCTCACCGGCCACCGACAGCCTCCCGGCGTCGACGACCTCCAGGTGGTTGATGCAGCGCAGGAACGTGGACTTGCCCGATCCCGACGGCCCGATGATGCAGGAGACGTCCCCCTCGGCCACCTCGAGGTCGATGCCCTTGAGCACCTGAGTGCGGCCGAACCACTTCTCCACCTGCTCGGCCCGGACCATGGGCGTCGCACCGTTGCCGTTCATCGCATCTCCGACCCGGTGAACCGCTTGCGCAGCCGCTGGACCGGGGTGAGCGGCAGCGTCCGTACGGAGCCCTTCGCGTAGTGACGCTCGATGTAGTACTGGCCGACCATGAGGACCGACGTCATGGCTAGGTACCAGAGGCTGGCCATGATGAGCATCGGGAAGGGCCGGAACGTGCGGGTGCCGATCGCCTGGGCGTTGAAGAGCAGCTCGTAGTACGGGACTGCCACGACCAGTGATGTGGTCTTGAGCATCGAGATGGTCTCGTTGCCGGTCGGCGGGACGACGACGCGCATGGCCTGCGGTAGCACTATCCGGCGCAGGGTCAGCAGCCGAGACATGCCTAGCGCGCTGGCGGCTTCGGACTGGCCCTCATCCACCGAGAGGATGCCCGCACGCACGATCTCCGCCATGTACGCGGCCTCGTTGAGGCCCAGACCCAGCAGGGCGGCCACGACGTTCGGGATGAGTGTCCGGGTGTCGAAGGTGACGAACGCCTCGCCGAACGGAATCCCCAGAGAGATCTGCTTGTAGAGCGCGCCGATGGTGGCCCAGATGATGAGCTGGACGTAGACGGGCGTACCGCGGAAGAGCCAGATGTAGAACCACGCCGCCCCCGTCAGCACGGGGTTCGGCGACAGGCGCATGACCGCGAGGATGACGCCGAGCACGACGCCCATGAGCATCGCCACCGCCGTCAGCCACAGAGTGGTGACCACGCCGCGCAGCACCGGCGGCGAGAAGGCGTTGTCCAGCTGGAAGGCCCAGTCCCAGTTGGGGTTGGTGACGACGCTGTTGACCACCATGGCGACGAGCACGCCGATGACGACGATCGCGACCCACCGGCCCGGGTGGCGCACGGGAACCGCCTGCACCGCTCCCGGCCGGGCCCCCGGGTGGCGGGCGCGTCGCAGGGTGCTCACGGCACCGGGTTGAGGTCCGCGGTCTCGACGGCCCCGTCGGTGACGCCCCACTCGTCGAGGATCTCGGTGTAGCGGCCGCCGTCGATGAGCGCCTGCACGGCACCCTGCACCGCCTTGGCGAAGTCGGGGTCGGCCTTCGGAACGGCAATCCCGTACGGGGCGTCGTCATAGCTGTCGCCGATCACCTCGAGCTGACCGCCGGTCTGCTTGACCGCGTACGCGACCACTGGCGAGTCGGCGAGCATCGCGTCGTCCTTGCCTGCGACGACGGCGGTGGTGGCGTCGGACTGCAGCGTGTACTGGTCGATCGTGATCTCCGCCTTGCCGCCGGCCAGGCACTCCTCGGAGCGGGCGGTGATGTCCTCCACCTGCACCGTCGCCTTCTGGACGGCCACCTTCTTGCCGCAGGCGTTCTCCGGGGACACCGCCTCCGGGTTGTCGGCCGGCGCGGCCCAGGAGGTCCCGGCGACGAAGTAGCTGACCATGTCCACGACCTCCATGCGCTCCGGGTTGATCGTGAACGAGGACATGCCGAGCTCGAACTTCCCCGACTCGAGACCCGGGATGATGCTGTCGAACGGTGAGTTCTCGAACTGCACCTCGACTCCCAGGGCCTCGCCGAGGGCCATGCCGAGGTCGATCGTCATCCCGACGAGCGTCTCGTTGTCCTCGTCGAAGAATTCGTTGGGCGCGTACGAGGCGTCCGTGGCGACGACGAGGACGCCGTCCTCGGCCACGCTCTCCGGGACGAGCGCGGCGAACTCGCTGTCCGCGGTGACGCTCACCGGAGGCGACCCGGTGCCCTCCCCTGACGTGGTCTCCGTGTCCTCGCCGCAGCCGGTCAGGGCGAGGCTGACGGCGACGGCGGCGACGAGGCCGGTACGGATGGTGGTGACGGGTCTCATGACGACCTCCTCGGTCGTTGCGGCACGCGGACGTGCCGTCTCCTCCCACTCTCCGCGCGGCTCCCGGTGACGACAGTGACGAAGGTCCCGCTGGCCGGGGCACGCGTGCCCGAGTCGGCCGTCAGCCGCGGGCGCGCTCGGCGGCGACGACCGGGTCGGGATCGGGAGGACCGACCAGGTCCCAGTCGCCGAAGCTGCGGCGCATCGGGTACCACTGGCCGTCCGCCCACCGCAGCTGGATCGGGCCAAGCGTCAAGCGACCACCGCGGACCCTCGTGCCCGGCCCCAGGGCGGTCCGTGCCTCGTCCAGCACCGGGTCGTCCGGCCGCTCATGACCACCTCGCAGGACGGCGAGCCCCGCCGCACCCCCGTGCCGCCAGGCGATGCCGCGGCGGGCGAGCTCGCGGGCGGGAAGGCCGGCCCGGGCGGCCAGGACGCCGAGTCTGGCGTGTCCGAGCGCGTCGGCGGCTTGCCGGGCGAGGTCCTCGTCTGCGTCCAGGTCGAGAACGTCGACCGTGCCGGTCGCGAGTGCCCAGGCGCGGGCGGCCGCGTCGGCTGCCAAGGCATCGAGGTCGGCCGCGACGCCCGCCGTCCCGAGACGGGAGCCGTTGTGGGCAGGTGTGGGTCCGGCCGTCGGCCGTGTCGGGAGCGCGAGGGGGCGGCCGGGACGCGTGGGAGGGAGCGGGAGCACCGGCGTGGTGCTGTCGGCGACCCAGTCGCGGAAGGCCTCCGCGGCCGGGACACCCTCGTCGGCCGGCACCTGGCTGGTCGCGGCGTTCGGATCGGCTCCGCCCCTCCGCGTACGGAGCTCGGCGAGCACGCTCTCGCGTGCGCGGCCGCGGAGCAGGAGCAGGGCGAAGGGGTCCCGGTCGAGGACGTCGGAGACGAGGAAGCAGACGGCGGCGGCGTGCTTGCACGGGTTGGCCCAGTCGGGGCAGGAGCACTGGGGACCGAGCTCTCCCGGGCCGGGAAGCAGGTCGACCCCGGCGGCGGCGACGGCCTGCTCCACTTCCGGCGGCAGCTCACCCTCGAGGAGGGCGGCCGTGTGGCCCACCTCCGCCGCCACCACGTCGAGGAGGCGCGCCCACTCCGACGGCTCCAGCTCACGCACGCGCACCGAGACCTGGTAGGGCCTGAGGCGGCTGCCCTGGACCTCGGCCTGGACCCTCCCCGGCTCGATGCGCAGCTCGCCGACCGCGCCGCTGCGCGCGTACGAGCGGCCGCGGGAGAGCCGGTTGGGGTCCAGCCGGGCCCGGTCGGTGAGCGCGTCGACCCAGGCCCGGCCCCACCACGTACGGCCGAAGCCGCGCCGGGAGCCGTGGCCCCGGGCGGGCGGCCGGCGGTGCGACGGCCCCTGCTGCTCGCGCCACCAGCTCACGGCGACCCCAAGGAGACGAGCCCGGCGAGGTCGTCGTCGGAGAGCTCGCCGATCCAACCCTCGCCGGCCCCGACCACGGCGTCGGCCAACGCGCGCTTGCCGGCGAGCAGCGCCGCCACCCGGTCCTCGACGGTGCCCTCGGTGACGAGCCGGTGCACCTGGACCGGGCGGTCCTGCCCGATCC
>Ga0268386_10000770_pt1 | contig 20960 bp, 19 predicted proteins | sample RVTome_15_FD_200260 | JGI IMG/M metagenome (GOLD analysis project Ga0268386, IMG submission 200260) | Soil microbial communities from uranium-contaminated site in the Upper Colorado River Basin, Wyoming, United States - RVT150D86... ...
CCGTCTAGCCCCGGCCCCGCTTGACCGCGGCCTCGATCGCGCGCCGGGCGAACACGCGGCACAGGTGCGACTTGTACTCGACGGAGCCCTGCAGGTCCGCCTGCACGTCCACGCCCTCGGCGGCCTTCTGGGCGGCCGCCTCGATCGTCGCCGCGTCGAGGCGCTTGCCGACGAGCCCGGCCTCCACGCCCTTGGCCCGGACCGCCTGGGTACCGGCCCCGGTCACGCCGACCCCGGCTTTGGTGCAGGTCCCGCTCTTGTCGAGCGTCACCGCCGCACAGACGCCCACGACGGCGAACCGCGATGCCGGGTGGGGAAACTTGAGGTAGGCGGCGCCGCTGCCGGCCGGCCACACCGGGATGCGGATCTGGGTGAGCAGCTCGCTGTCCTTCAGCGCGGTCGCCATCAGGCCCTGGAACCAGTCGTCCACCTTGACCGTCCGCTTGCCCTTGGCGTCCTCGCACACGAGCTCGAAACCGATCGCGATGGCCGTGGCCGGCATGTCGGCGGCCGGGTCGGCGTGGGCCAGCGAGCCCCCGATCGTGCCCTTGTTGCGCACGGCGGGGTCGCCAATGACGGCGGCCGTCTCCGAGACCACCGGGGCCTTGTCCTTCAGCGCCGTCGAGGATTCCATCTCCCAGTGGGTCGTCATGGCCCCGACCGTGATCACGCCCTTGTCCTCCTTGATGCCGGACAGGCCGGTCACCTTGCGGAGGTCGATCAGGTTCTTGGGCTGGGCCAGGCGCAGCTTCATCATCGGGACCAGACTGTGGCCCCCGGCCAGGATCTTGGCGTCGTCGAGCGTGCCGAGCAGCGTGAGCGCGTCCTTGACCGACGCGGGTGCGTGATACTCGAAGGCCGCTGGATACATGCCTGTCGTCTCCTCTGTATCGGAGCGCTGTTTCCGCCTCCACCGTGGGTGGCCGGAGAGAGGAGCGCGGGGCTCCGCTCCCGCGACCACCCGTCCGGGAGGCGGTCCTCGCTGGCTCCGCTAATTCAGCGCCTGGCTCCCTGCATGGCGGTCCACACCCGCTCCGGACTGAGGGGCATCGTCTCGATGTGGTCGATCCCCAGCGGCGCCAGCGCGTCGATCACCGCGTTGACGACCGTCGGGGTGGCGGCGATCGTGCCCGTCTCGCCGGCGCCCTTGACCCCGAGCGGATTGACCGGCGTCGGCGTCACCGTTCGGTCGGTCTCGTACATCGGCAGCATGTCGGCCTTGGGTATCGCGTAGTCCATCATGCTGCCCGTCACGAGCTGCCCGCCGTCGTACACCGCGCCCTCCCACAGCGCCTGACCGACACCCTGGGCGATGCCGCCGTGGACCATGCCGTCGACGATCATCGGGTTCATGACGTTGCCGACGTCGTCCACCGCGATATAGCGCAGGACCTTGACGCGACCGGTGTCACGGTCGACCTCGACCACGCAGGCGTGGGCGCCGAACGGGAAGCAGAAGTTCGACGGGTCGTAGAAGGAGGTCTCATCCAGCCCGGGCTCCAGCCCCTCGGGATAGTTGTGGGGCACGTACGCGGTGAGCGCCACCTGGCCGAATGGCACCGCCTTGCCGGGGAAGCCCTTCACCTGGAACTGGCCGTTGGCATATTCCACGTCGTTCGGCGAGGCCTCCATGAGGTGCGCGGCGATCTTCTTGCCCTTCTCCTTGATCTTGTTCAGCGACATCAGCAGGGCTGTCCCCCCGACCGAAGCCGACCGGCTCCCGTAGGTGCCCATGCCGAACGGGATCTGACCAGTGTCGCCGTGGATGATCTCGATCTGCTCCATGGGGATGCCCAGCTCGTCGGCCACGAGCTGCGAGAAGGTCGTCTCGTGCCCTTGCCCGTGCGAGTGGGAACCCGTGTAGACCGTCACGCCCCCGGTCGGGTGCACGCGCACGGTGCCCGACTCGTAGAGGCCGGCCTGGGCGCCGAGCGAGCCGACCACCTTGGACGGTGCGATCGAGCACGCCTCGATATAGGTCGAGAAGCCGATGCCGACCAGCCGGCCCTCCTTCCGGGCCGCCTCCTGGTCGGCCCGCGCCTTCCGGTAGTCCATCAGAGCCAGGAGCTTGTCGAGCGCCGCCTCGTAGTTGCCGCTGTCGTAGTTGAGCGCGACCTTCGTCTGGTAGCCGTTGTCGAACTTCGGAATGAAGTTCTTCCGGCGCAGCTCGGCGGTGTCCGTCTTGAGTCTCGAGGCACCCGCCTCGATCATCCGCTCCAGCAGGTAGGCCGCCTCCGGTCGTCCGGCGCCCCGGTAGGCGTCCACCGGCGTCGTGTTCGTGAAGACACCGGTCACCTCGGCGTGGATGGCCGGCATCGCGTAGACGCCGTTGAGGAGCGTCGCGTAGAGGTAGGTCGGCACCGCCGGCGCGAAGGTCGAGAGATACGCGCCCATGTTGGCGATCGTCTTCACGCGCAGGCCGACGATCTTGCCCTGGGCGTCGAAGCCCATCTCGGCTTCGGTCACGTGATCGCGGCCGTGGGCGTCGGTCTGGAACGCCTCGCGACGCGTGGACGTCCACCGGACCGGGCGCTTGATCTTCCGGGTCGCCCACGAGCAGATCGTCTCCTCGTTGTAGAGGAAGATCTTGGAGCCGAAGGCGCCGCCCACGTCGGGGGCGATGACCCGGACCTTGTGCTCGGGGATGCCCAGCACGAAGGCTGCCATCAGCAGCCGGTGCACGTGCGGGTTCTGCGACGTCACCCACAGGGTGAGGTCACCGGTGGCCTCGTCGAAGCGGGCCAGACATGCGCGCGGCTCCATCGGGTTGGCCACCAGCCGCTGGTTGACGATGCGCTTCTTCACGATGGTGGCGCCCTGGAAGGCGGCGTCGACCGCGGCGGCGTCGCCGATCTGCCACTTGAAGGCCACGTTGGACGGCGCCACCTCGTGGATCTGCGGCGATCCGGCGGCCGTCGCCTGATCGGTGGCAGTCACGGCCGGCAGGACGTCCCACGTCACGGCGACCTTCTCGGCGGCGTCCTGGGCGGCGTCCTGCGTGTCGGCGATGACCACGGCGACCGGGTCGCCCACGCAGCGGGCGGCGTCGGAGGCCAGCGGCATGTGCGGGGGCACCTTCAGCTCGGGCAGCAGCCAGCCGCACGGCAGCGAGTTGACGCCGGTCATGTCGGCGCCCGTGAAGACCGCGACGACGCCGGGGTGCTGGCGCGCGGCGGCGGTGTCGATCTTCCTGATCTTCGCGTGCGCGTGGGGGCTGCGCACGAAGACCGCGTAGGTCGTGCCGGGCACCTTCACGTCGTCGACATAGGTCCCCTTGCCGGTGATGAACCGGGGGTCCTCGCGGCGCTTGATCGACTTGCCGAGGACGCGTTCAGTCGCCGTGGCCATGGCGCCCCCTCACTTCTTGCCGGCGGCCATCTGCTCGGCCGCCCACTGGATCGCCTTGACGATGTTGTGGTAGCCCGTGCAGCGACAGAGATTGCCCTCGAGCTGGTGGCGGATCTGCTCCTCGGAGGGGTTCGGGTACCGTTCCAGCATCTGGTGGGCGGCCAGGATCATGCCGGGCGTGCAGAACCCGCACTGAAGCCCGTGCTTCTCCCAGAAGCCCTGCTGGATGGGGTGCAGGTCCCCATTCTTGGCCAGGCCCTCGATGGTCGTCATCTGCGCCGCATCCGCCTGCACCGCGAACAGCGTGCACGCCTTCACCGCCTGCCCGTTCATGAGGATCGTGCAGGCGCCGCACTGGCTGGTGTCGCAGCCCACGTGCGTACCCGTCAGGCCGACCGTCTCCCGGATGTAGTGGACGAGCAGGAGTCGCGGCTCCACTTCGTGGCTATGGGTTTGGCCGTTGATCGTCGTCTTGATTGGGAGTTTCACGACTCTCCTCCAGATCGGGCGGTTAGAGACGTGGCACGTCTTGCGGGAGAGAAGCCTATGCCGTTCGCCGGAGGCTGTCAACGGTCACGGTGGGCGGCCACGGTGGTCGCCCGGGCCCTGCTCGCCGACCACCCGGCGCGCATCGGCGCGGGCCTGGTCCAGGACCTCGCGCACCGGAAGGGACTTCTCGCGGGCGATCCGGGCGACCTCGGCGAACTCGGGCGTCACCGTGACGATCCGGCCGTCGAGCCGCGAGACCTTGGCCGGCAGCGCCCCGTAGGGGGTGGCGAGCGTCACCATCTCGCGCTGCAGGCGCGCGCGCGACATCGGCGTCCACCGCACGCCGATCGTCGACGACTCCTCGAAGAGGACGCGGCAGAGATCGCCGACCCGATCGGGCGGGCAGAGGGCGGTCAGCAGGGTGCCGGGCCGGCTCCGCTTCATGATGACGGCAGTCAGGAAGACGTCGAGCGCGCCGGCCTCGAAGAGGCGGTCCATCAGCGGCTCGTAGAGCTGCGGTGACATGTCGTCGATAGTCGTCTCGACCTGCACGATGGTCTCGGTGGCGGCGGCGTCCGTGACTCCCCCCACCAGGCACCGCAGGACGTTCGGGGTGCCGGGCAGGTCCATCGTGCCGGCGCCATAGCCGATCTGCTCGATGGTCATCGCCGGCATTCGACCCGCCCCGGCCGCCAGCGTGGTCAGGATGGCCGCGCCGGTCGGCGTCACGAGCTCGGCCCGCACGCCGGTGTCGACCACCGGGAACCCTCGCAGCAGCTCGACCGTACCCGGCCCAGGGAGTGGGATCCGGCCGTGCGCACCGTCCACGAAGCCGCCGCCGAGCGGCAGCGGCGAGACGTGCACGGCTTCGGCGCCGAGCAGGTGCAGGCCGAGCACCGCCCCGGTGACGTCCACGATGGCGTCGATCGCGCCCACCTCGTGGAAGTGCACCTCGTCCACCGTGCTGCCGTGCACCCGCGCCTCCGCCTCGGCCAGCCGCGTGAAGATCCGCGTGGCCATCGCCACGATTGGCGGGGCCAGCCCGCTGGCGCCCAGGATCCCGACGATATCGCCCAGGTGCCGTTGCGCGCGGGGCGCGTCGCGATCCACGCCGACGTCGATCTTGGTCGCCCGGAACGCTCCCCGTCGCACCTCGCGGGCCCCCAGCGTCCACCCCGGCACGTGCAGCTTCCCCAGCTCGCCCCGCAACGCCTCGATGTCGACGCCCGCGTCCACCAGCGCCCCCAGGATCATGTCCCCCGACGCTCCGCTCGGACAGTCGAAATAGATCACCCTGCCCATCAGCGAGCCCACCCGGGGGACGAGCGCACCGTCACCGCCGGCCCCAGGCGTTGGCGAGGAGCGCGCAGGACGAGGCCTGCGACGAAGTCATGCGAAGCGCATCGCGGCCGCCGTTCCTCGCCGGTGCGTCATCGCAGCTTGGTGGCCAGGCGATTGATCTGGCTGGCCTGGTGGGCGGCGCCGTAACCATTGTCGATGTTGACCACCGACACGCCGGGGGCGCACGAGTTCAGCATGGCCAGGAGCGCCGCGAGCCCGTTGAGCGAGATCCCGTAGCCGACGCTGGTCGGCACGGCAATCACGGGACGGTCTACCAGCCCCCCGATGACGCTGGGCAGTGCGCCTTCCATCCCGGCCACCGCGACGATGGCGTTGGCATCGCCCAGCACCTCGCGATGCGGGAGCAGCCGGTGCAGCCCGGCGACGCCGCAGTCGGTCAGCCGCTCCACCCGGTTGCCGAGCGCCTCGGCCACCAGCGCGGCCTCCTCGGCCACCGGGAGATCGGCGGTGCCGGCTGCGGCCACGACGATCAGGCCCACACCCTCCGCCGGCTCCGGCCGCACCACCAGCAGCCGCGCGACGGGATGATACCGGCACGGCAGACCGGCCGCCTCGACCGCCGCGGCCACCGCTGGCTCGCAGCGTGTGGCGAGCACGTTGGCGTGGTGCGCAGCCAGGCGGCCGACGATGGCGATCACCTGTCCTGGCGTCTTGCCGGGACAGAAGACCGCCTCCGGCCCACCCGCGCGGAGCGCCCGGTGGTGATCGACCCTGGCGAAGCCGAGGTCCTCGAACGGCAGGCCGGCGAGCCGGGCCAGCGCAGCGTCCACGCTCACGCGGCCGAGCTGCACATCGTCGAGCATCCCCCGCAGGACGTCCTTATCCATGGCGGCGGCGCCCGAGGCCGAGCAGGAGATTCGCGCTGCCCGACTGGAAGCCGGCGAGATCGACGGCGACGTAGAGATAGCCGAGCTCGCGCAAGCGCGTCACGATCGCCTCGTGGCGGCCGTCCTCCCAGAGGCGGGGAATCTCGTCGAGCGGGATCTCCAGTCGGGCCAGCCGATCGTGGTGGCGCACCCGGAACTGGCGGAAGCCGAGCGAGCGCACGAACGCCTCGGCGGCGTCGACCTGACGCAGCTTGTCCGCGGTGATGCGGTCGCCGTACTGGAAGCGCGAGGACAGGCAGGCGAAGGAGGGCTTGTCCCACGTCGGCAGCCCGAGCGTGCGGGAGAGGTCGCGGATCTCGGCCTTCGTCAGCGCCACCTCGATCAGCGGCGCTCGCACGCCGTGCGTGGTCGCCGCCTTCATCCCCGGCCGGTGGTCGCCGAGGTCGTCCACGTTGGCGCCGTAGACCAGTGCGCCGACGCCTTCGCGCTCGGCGATCGGCGCCAGCCGCGCGAACAGCTCGTCCTTGCAGAAGAAGCAGCGGTTGGCACCGTTGCGCACGTACTCGGGGTTGGCCAGCTCCTCGGTACGCACGACCAGGTGCCGCAGGCCGAGGAGGGCCCCCAGCCGGCGCGCCTCCGCCAGCTCGGCCTCCGGGTACGTCTCGGAGTCCGCGGTCACCAGCACGGCGCGCTCTCCGAGCGCGTCGGCGGCGGCGCGGGCCAGCAGCGTCGAGTCCACGCCGCCCGAAAAGGCGACGACCACGCTCCGCATGTCGCGAAGCAGGGCCACGAGGTGCGCGTACTTCGCGTCGAGCGCGGGTGTCAGGCTCACGTCAGGAGGCTCCCCGCCAGGCCGGCCAGCGGCGTCTGGGGACGGGCGCCGACGTGGGAGATGACCTCGGCGGCCGCCAGCGAGCCCAGCCGCCCACAGGTGGCCAGGTCGAGGCCGCGGCTCAGGCCCACCATGAAGCCCGCGGCATAGAGGTCGCCGGCGCCGGTGGTGTCGACGACCGCCTTCACCGGATGGGCGTCGATCACGTGCACCTCGGCGCCCGCCACGATGACGGAGCCGTGCTCGCTGCGGGTGAGCGCGGCCACCGCGCAGTGGCGGCGGACCTGCTGCAGCGCGGCGTCGAAGTCCGGCGTCTCGTAGAGCGAGCGGATCTCGGCCTCGTTGGCGAACAGGATGTCGACGTGCTGCTCCACGAGCTCCCGGAAGGCGCCACGATGGCGGTCCACGCAGAACGGGTCCGACAGCGTCAGCGCCACGGTGCGGCGGGCGGCGTGCGCGATGTCGGCGGCCACGCGAAACGCGCGCTGAGCCTCGGGCCGGTCGAACAGGTAGCCCTCGAGGTAGAGGATGCCCGCGCGCTCGATCAGGCCCTTGTCGATATCGGCCGGGCCCAGCTGCGCGGAGGCGCCGAGATACGTGGTGAGGGTGCGCTGGGCGTCGGGTGTGACCACGATCAGGCAGCGCCCGGTGGCGGGGCCGATCGTCGCCGCCGGTGTGGAATAGCCCACCCCGACCGCGCGGAGGTCGTGGCTGAAGACCTCGCCGAGCTGGTCGTCGCGCACCTTGCCGACGTAGTGCGCCCGCCCGCCGAACGAGGCCACGCCCACGATGGTGTTGGCGGCCGAGCCCCCCGACATCTCGACCGCCGGACCCATGGCGGCGTAGAGCTCGCGCGCGCGCGCCTCGTCCACGAGCTGCATCGCCCCCTTGATCAGCCCCTGGGTCGCCAGGAACCCGTCGGTCTGCTGGCTCAGCACGTCGAGCAGCGCGTTGCCGATCCCGACGACGTCGAGGTCAGCCACGCCGGGCCTTCCTCGGCTTCCGGTCCGGCAGCGGGAAATACTTCCCGACCAGCAGCTCGAGCCGGCGGCGGGTCGCGATCGGGAACGCGGCAGCCGCCGTGATGACGGCGTTACGGAGCAGGTCTGGGCACGGGCAGCTCCGCGGCGGCCCGACCGTCGGGATGACCCGGCGCAGCACGTCCTTGGCCGTGGCCACGTTGCGCAGCAGGTTCTGGACGACGGCGTCGACGCTCACCGCCTCGTGGCTGTCGTGCCACACGTCGTAGTCCGTCACCAGGGCCAGGGTCGCGTAGCACAGCTCGGCCTCGCGGGCGAGCTTGGCCTCGGGCATGTTGGTCATGCCGATCACATCCACGCCCCAGTCGCGATAGATGCGTGACTCGGCCTTCGTGGAGAACTGCGGCCCCTCGATGCAGATGTACGTTCCTCCCCGATGGACGGTGGCCCCGGTCGCCCGTCCCGCCTTCTCGAGCGCGTCGGCCAGCGTGGGACAGACGGGGTCGGCCATGCCGACGTGAGCCACGATGCCGTCGCCGAAGAACGTCGACACGCGTCGCCGGGTCGCGTCGTAGAACTGCGAGGGCACGACGAGCTCGAGGGGGTGGATGTGCTCCTTCATGCTGCCGACGGCGGAGATCGACAGCACCCACTCGGCGCCCAGCGCCTTGAGCCCCCAGATGTTGGCGCGGAAGTTCAGCTCGCCGGGCGTGAGCCTGTGGCCGCGGCCGTGGCGCGGCAGGAAGATCACGCGCCGCCCCTCGAAGATGCCGGTGCAGTACTCGTCGGAGGGATCGCCGAACGGCGTGCGCACGCGACGCCAGCGGGCGTCGGTGAGCCCCTCCAGATCGTAGAGTCCGCTCCCGCCGATGATGCCGATGGCCGAGGCCGTCATGCCGCGTGCGCATCCTCCAGAATGCCACGCGTCCCCGTCTCCCCCGAGCCGGTCACGCGCACGCGCGCGGCCCGGCGCCGGAGACGATCGGGCCCCGCGAATCTCACCTCGACGTAGTTGCCGGTGAGCCCGGTCAGGTCGCCGCTGTCCCGGTCGCGTGTCTCCAGCACGAGGACGTCCTCCGTCCGGCCCACCATGGCCGCGTGGAACGCCCGACGCCGCGTCGCGCCGATCTCGCGCAGCCGGCGCGCGCGCCCGGCGACCGTGCCCGGCTCCAACCGCCCCGGCAACGCCGCCGCCGCCGTCCCTCGGCGCTCGGAGTACGGAAACACGTGCAGGTAGGAAAACGGCAGGGTCTGGACCATCTCGAGCGTCGCGGCGAAGTCGTCGTCGGTCTCGCCGGGGAACCCGGCGATGACGTCGGCGCCCAACCCGAGGCGCGGGATGAGACCGGTCAGCCGCTCCACCACCCGCCGGTACGTCGCGGTCGTGTACGGGCGGCGCATGAGACGCAGCACGCGGTCGCTCCCGCTCTGCAGCGGCACGTGGAAGTGCGGCGCGATGGCCGGCGAGGTCGTCAGGATCTCCAGCGCATCCTCCGTGAAATAGGCCGGCAGCATCGAGGACAGCCGCAGCCAGCGCAAGCCTGCCACCCGCACGAGCCTGTCCAGCAGCCCGGCCAGGCTCGTGCGCGGGCGCAGGTCCGCGCCGTAGTGGCCGAGGTCGATCCCGGTCAGGACGATCTCCGGGTGGCCGGCCTCGACGAGCCGCCGCACCTGCTCCTCGACGACCGCCGGCGCCAGGCTCCGGCTCCGACCGCGCGCGAACGGCACGATGCAGAAGGCGCACCGGTGCCGGCAACCGTCCTGGACCTTGACGAACGCGCGGGCCCGTCCATTGAGGTGCGCACGGGTCGGGACGGGCTCCAGGCGCGCCCGGGCCAGATCCCCGACCTCGAGCCGGGGCGCCCGGCGCGGCTGCGCCAGCAGCCCGTCGAGCAGGTCGGGCAGCCGCCCCTTGTCGGCGTTGCCGACGACCAGGTCCACGCCGCCGAGCGTCGCGACCGCCTCCGGGCTCGCCTGCGCCCAGCACCCGGTCACGACGACGCGCGCCCCGGGGCTCGCGCGGCCCGCCCGGCGGATCGCCTGACGGTCGGACAGCTCGGCGCGCCCCGTGACCGCGCAGGTGTTGATGACGACGACGTCCGCCGCGCAGTCCGCGGGCACCGTTCGCAGCCCGCGCGCCTCCAGCAACGCCTGCATCTGATGCGTGTCGGCCTGATTCACGCGACAGCCGAGCGTCACGAAGGCGACGGTCGCAGTCACGCGACCACGCGCTCCTTGAGCTGACCACAGGCGGCGCCGATGTCCTCCCCCTTGCTCCACCGCACGGTGGTCGTGATGCCGGCGTCGAGCAGGATCGCCTGGAAGGCCAGGATCCGGGCCAGCGGCGGCCGTCGGAAGCCCGAGTCGTCCCAGTCGTTGAACGGGATGAGGTTCACCTTGGCGCGGATGCCGCGCAGCAGGCGGACGAGCCGCTGCGCCTCCTCGGGGCTGTCGTTGACGTCCGCAAGCATGACGTACTCGAAGAAGATGCGCTGGCGAGCGGCCAGCGGATAGCGCCGCACGGCGGCCATCAGCCCCTCCAGGTTCCAGGACCGGTTCACCGGCATGAGGCGTCCGCGCACCTCGTCGGACGCGGCGTGCAGCGAGATCGCCAGGTTCACCTTCAGGTCCTCGCGTCCCAGCCGGTCGATGCCCGAGACCAGGCCGACGGTCGACACGGTGATACGCCGGGGAGAGTAGCCGAGGCCCAGCCGGGCGTCGATCAGGATCCGCAGCGCGGCGACCAGGTTGGCGTAGTTGGCGAGTGGCTCGCCCATGCCCATGAAGACCATGTGAGTGACGCGCTCCTCTCCGCCGAGCAGCGTGTTGGCCGCGATGAGCTGGCCCACGATCTCGGCGGTGGTGAGGTTGCGGTCCAGTCCCATGGTGCCGGTGAGACAGAACGCGCAGGCGAACCCGCAGCCCACCTGGGTCGACAGGCAGAGCGTGATCCGGCCGTCGTCCGGCATCAGCACCGCGCTCACCCGGCGGTCGTCGCCCAGCCGGAAGACCAGCTTACGGCTGCCGTCCTGGGACGGCGTCTCGCGCTCGATCTCGGGCAGGACGACCTCGTGGGTCTCGGCCAGCCGGGCCCGGAAGTCCCGCGGCAGGTCGGTCATCGCCTCGAGGTCGACGACACCCTTGCGGTACATCCAGGTCGCCAGTTGCCGTCCGCGATAGCGGGAGGCGCCGAGCGCGACCGCCAAGTCTTCGAGTTCCGAAGGCTGGAGACCAAGCAGGTTGGAGCGCGACATCAGGCGAAGAATATCACGCCGACTTTCCCCGATGGTCGACGAGCCGGGAGCCTCCATCGCTGCGGCGCCTCACCGCTGCTCGCGCATGGACAGGGCGGCGCCACGGTCGGGCGCTCCGCGATTCCCACCCCTCGTCGCCGGTGTTCACGAGCTCGAGGATGCGGCCATCGCCCACTCGAGTGGCAGCGCCGCGCGGTAATCCACAGCTCCTGTGCGTGAGGCGTGGATAAGCCGGTGGGTGACCAGGGCCAGCCGACAGAATTCCTACTACTTACACCAGGACGCCCACCTCTTGTGCAGCTGCTCTGGTAGAATTTTGCCCCTGGGGGTCGCTGACCATGGCTGAGCCGCTGTCGGAATTGCTCGAACGCCAGGTTGCGCGTTGGACTGACCGACTGTCCGATTGGGATGCGTTCGCGGACGCGCGCGTCGACGGGTACCGCCGGGCTCAGCATCGCTTCATCGGCTACGGCGCCTCGGGTAAGACCGATGGGCGCTACATCCCGGCCGAGCACTTCACCCTGAGCGTCATGTTCGTGCCGCCGGGCCAGGGCAACGCTGCCCACTCCCACGAGGTCGAGGAGATCTTCTTCATCCTGCGCGGCAAGGTCCGCGTCTTCTTCCAGGACGAGCGCGGGCAGCAGGTCGGGGCCGTGCTGGGCGAGTGGGACTGCGTGTCGTGCCCGGCCAACGTCATCCACGGCTACGAGAACGTCGGACTCGAGCCTGCCTATCTTCAGGTGATGCTCGGCAAAGGCCGGCCCGATCTCATGACGTACTCCGACACCGGCCTGCAGGCCCAGCGCGACGCCCACTTGAAGTCTGACCACGCCGCGACCCGCTCTTGATCGGCGCCTCGCTCAAGCGCACGGAGGACCGGCGCCTTCTCACCGGCGCCGGCCGGTTCGTCGACGACGTGCACCTGCCGGGGGTGGTCCACCTGGCGCTCGTGCGCAGCCCCCACGCCCACGCCCGCGTCGTCCGCGTCGACGCCACGGCGGCTCTGCGGCTGCCGGGCGTGGTGAGCGTCCTCACCGTCCGCGACGCGCCCGAGCTCGGCGCGTCCGTGCCTCCGCTGATCCGCGAGCCGGACTGGCCCGCCTACGTGCATCCCGTCCTCGCCGGTGACCACGCGCGCCACGTCGGCGAGGCCGTCGCGGTGGTCGTCGCCGACGATCCCTATCGCGCCGTGGATGGCGCCGACGCCGTCGTCGTCGACTACGAGCCGCTGCCCGTGGCGGCCCAGCCCGTGGTCCCGGCGGCGGCCGTCGTGCACGAGGGCTGGCGCGACAACCGCGCGGGGCGCCAGGAGACCGGTACGGGCGACGTGGCGCGCGGATTCGCCGAGGCCGAAGCCGTCGTCGAGGTCCGGCTCGCCTACCCGCGCGTGACCGGGGTGCCGATCGAAGGCCGCGCGGTGCTGGCCGCGCCCGATCCCCACAGCGGGCGCCTGACGGTGTGGTCGTCGACGCAGGTCCCGTTCAACGTGCGCACCGCCATCGCCGCCGCCCTCGAGCTGCCGGAGGACGCGGTCCGCGTCGTCGCGCCGGACGTCGGCGGCGGCTTCGGCATCAAGGGCCACGTCTATCCCGAGGACGTGCTGGTACCGGCTGTCGCGCGCCGCCTCGGGCGACCGGCCAAGTGGGTGGAGACGCGGCGCGAGCACTTCCTCACCGCCTCGGGCGATCGCGATCAGACCCACCTGGCGAGGCTGGGGCTGCGGCGGGACGGGACGATCACCGCGCTGGAGACCACGTTCACGCGCGACCACGGCGCCTTCCCCACGCTCGGTGGAGCCATGACCGCGAACACGATGAACCACCTCGTGGGGCCGTACCGCGTGCCCAACTATCGCGCGCGCGCCGACAACATCGTCACCAACAAGAGCTTCGGCGCGGCCTACCGCGGCGCCGGGCGGCCGGAGGCCGCCTTGGTCCTCGATCGCTTGCTCGACCGGGGCGCCCGCGCCATCGGCATGGACCCGGCGGCGTTCCGCCGGCACAATCTGATCCGACCCGAGCAGATGCCGTTCGCGACCGGCCTCACCTACCGCGACGGGGTACGGATCGTGTACGACCCGGCCGACTACGTCACCGCCTTCGACGCGGTCCTCCAGCGCCTCGACTACCCCGCCTGGCGCCGGGAGCAGGCGGCGCGACGGGGAACGGTGCGGCCGATCGGGCTCGGGCTCTCGGCCTATGTCGAGGGCACCGGCATCGGCCCGTTCGAGGGCGCCGACGTCAGCGTCGATCCGAGCGGCGCCGTCCTCGTCGACGTCGGCGTGGGCGCCCAGGGCCAGGCCCACGAAACGACCCTGGCCCAGATCTGCGCGGCCGAGCTGGGGGTGCCGATCGAGCGGGTCGTCGTGCGCGGCGGCGACACCGACCGGGTCGGCTTCGGCATGGGGACGATCGCCAGTCGCGTGGCCGCCGTGACCGGCCCCGCCGTCGCGCGCTCGGCTCGCGAGGTGGCGCGCAAGACCCGGCTGGTCGCCGCCGAGATGTTCGAATGCGCGCCCGAGGATGTCGTGGTCGGCGAGGGCGACGTGTGGGTCGCGGGCGCGCCCGACCGGCGCCTGCCGCTCGCGCGTGTCGCGCGCGCCGCTGTCCGCAGCCCGGCGCTGGCCAACGCCGGCGGGCCGGGGCTCGGCGCCTGCGTCTTCTTCTATCCGAACAGCGTCACGTGGGCCTTCGGCGCCCACGCCGCCGTCGTCGAGGTGGATCTCGAGGCGTGCACGCTGACCATCCTGCGCCACACCGTCGTGCACGACGCCGGGCGCTCCATCAATCCGATGGTCGTCGAGGGACAGGTCCACGGGGGCACCGCGCAGGGGTTGGGCAGCGCCATGCTGGAGGAGGTCGTCCACGACGCCCAGGGCCAGCTCGTCACCGGCTCGTTGATGGACTACGCGCTCCCGCGGGCGGCCGACTTCCCCACCCCGGACGTGGTGCACGTCGAATTCCCGTCCACGGTCAACGAGCTGGGAATCAAGGGCGTGGGGGAGAGCGGCGTCATCGCCCCGGGGGCGATGATCGCCGGCGCCGTGGAGGACGCGCTGGCCGACTACGGCGTCGCGATCACCCGGCTGCCGGTGACGCCGGCCCGCGTGTTCGACGCGCTGCGGGCCAGCGGCCGCTGGCCCCGCCCGCAGTAGACGGCCCTGGCCACGGCGCCCGCGCCTGGCGGATGCACCCGCCGCTGGGGCGTGGATCGGTCAGCGTGCCGTCGAGGTCCAGCAGCACGCCGTCGTCATGCGCGCCCCCGGCGCCGGCCCCGCACCACAGCGCCCACGATCGCGAGTGCCGCGGTGGGCAGCCACAGCAGCAGGACCTCGGCCTGCATGATGTCCAGGCCGCGCTGGGTGAAAAAGTGGCTGGGGCTGATCGGCGAGACCGGGATCGGGCGCCAGGGCAGGAAGTAACGCGTCTCGTCGAACGGGGCGAACAAGGCCACGCCCGGGCCACCGCTCGTCATCGCGTCCAGGACACCGTGCGAGGCCGTCGCAAGGAACAGGACGACCCAGAGCACGCCGCGCCGGTCGCCCCCCGTGGGGCCCCGGAACATTGCCCCCACCACCAGCGCGGCGAGCACCGCGGCGAACCCCAGCGAATGGGACATCCCGCGGTGACCCAGCACATGGCCCCACGGCACGCCGAACCAGTGGACGACGACATCGAGATCGGGGACGACCGCGCCCAGCGCGCCCGCGGAGCCCAATCGGCCGAGCGAGCCCGGCGCCCGGATGACCGTCGCGATGGCGAGACCGGTGAGGGCGTGCGAGAACACGGTGGGCATTGCGGCTCAGGGGCGCAGGACGAGATAGAGGTCGAGCAGGTTCGTGTTCGTGGGCCCCGCCACCACGCTGTCGCCCATCGCGGCGAGGAAGGTGTGGGCGTCGTTGTCGGCGAGCATGCGCGCCGCCTCGAAGCCCGCCGTACGGCCGCGCGCCACCGTGCTGCCGTCCACGAGCCCGCCGGCGGCATCGGTCGGGCCGTCGGTGCCGTCCGTTCCCGCGGCGAGCACGACCAGGTCCTCGGCGGCCTCGAGGTGCAGCGCCGCCGCCAGCGCGAACTCCTGGCAGCGCCCGCCGCGCCCCCGGCCCCGGACCGTCACCGTCGTCTCGCCGCCGGCGATGAGGCAGGCGGGGCCGGGCATCGCCCGCGCCCGGCCGAGGAGCTCGCGGGCGACGTCGCGGGCCTCGCCCTGCAGAGAACGCGTCAGCACGTGCGGGCGGTAGCCGAGTCGCGCGGCCTCTGCCGCCGCCGCGTCGACCACGAGCGCGTTGTTGCCGATGACGAGGTTCGTGACCCGCTCGAAGACGGGGTCACCCCGCTTGGGCGTCTCGGGGATCTCGCCCCGGCCGCCGGCGGCAAGGCGCTCCAGCACCGAGCCGGGCGTCCGACCGACGACGCCTCGCCGCTCGAGCACCGCGAGCGCTTCCGCGTAGCTCGTCGAGTCCGGCGCGGTGGGTCCCGAGGCGATGACATCCAGCGGATCTCCGATGACGTCGGACAAGGCCAGCGTGAGCACTGCGGCCGGCGCCGCCGCCCGGGCCAGCAGCCCGCCCTTGAAGCGCGACAGGTGCTTGCGGACGGCGTTCAGCTCGTTGATCGTGGCGCCCGCGGCGAGCAGCAGCCGCGTCACCGCCTGCTTCTCCTCGAGCGTGATCGGCGGTGCCGGCGCCGGCGTCAGCGCCGAGCCACCGCCCGAGACCAGGAAGAGCACCAGATCCTCGGCGGTCGCCGACTCCGCGAGCGCCAGCAGCCGCGCCGAGGCGGCCAGCCCGCGGCCGTCCGGGACCGGATGGCCCGCCTCGGCGATCTCGACCCGCGCCGCCGGCAGCCGGTAGCCGTCCTTGACGACGACGAAGCCGTCGCTCACGCGCGCGCCGAGGATGGCTTCCACGCCGCGCGCCATCGACGCCCCCGCCTTGCCGGCGCCCAGCACGAGCACGCGCCGGACGCCGTCCAGGTCGAGCGCAAGCGGCCCCGCGGTGAGCCGGTGGCCGGTGAGCTGGAGTCGGCGCCGCAGGAGCGGCGCCACATCGCCGGCGGCCAGGGCTGCCCGCCAGATGGCCACGGCGGCCGCGCGGGTGTCAGCCGGCAAGCTGGCGAGGCTTCTGCAGGCGCTCCCCGGCGTCGATCAGGACGTCGTCGGTCTTGGGGAAGCAGAAGCGGATCTTGGTCCGCCCCAGCTCGGGGTGCGCGTAGAACGAGGAGCCCGGCACGGTGGCGACGCCAACGTCCTTGATGAGCCACATGGCGAACGCGGTGTCGTTCTCGAGGCCCAGCCGCTCGATGAAGTGCCCGGCGTCCGTGAGGATGTAGTAGGCGCCGCGCCGCTTCCAGGTGACGAACCCGGCACGCTCCACGTGGCCGTACAGCGGGTCACGCCGCGCCTGGCATACGTCCTGGCTCACCACGCGCGTCATCTCGCGGATGACCGACTCGGTGAACCCCTGCCCGCGCTCCGAGATCCGCACGGTCCTGACGGGCTCAGCGCCCTCCGGCGATGGCCGGCACGATCGTGACCTCGTCACCGTCCTTCAGCAGCGTCTCCCGGTTCTGCATGAATCGGATGTCTTCCTGGTTGACGTAGATGTTGACGAAGCGGCGGAGCTCGCCGGTCTCGTCGACCAGGCGCTCGCGCAGACCGGGAAACTGGCGCTCGAGATCGACGATGAGGTCGTCGACCGTATCGCCCTTGGCCTGGACTTCGGCGTTGCCTTTCGTCACGGCTCGCAGCGGAGTCGGGATGCGCACGTTCACCGGCATGAGCGTCTCCTCCGGGAGATTGGGGAATTGAGCCCCACGTCGACACGGCACCAGCCAGACATCTGCATCACTAAACACGCTTCACCACGCCAAGTCAACGGAAGCCGCGGCGCCGGCGCGCTACGTTATGATCCTCTCGTGGCACCTCGAACGCTCGGGTCGCGGGCCGCGGCCCTGGCTCCGCTGGCGCTCCTCGTGGCCGGCGGCGTCGTGTTCGCGTCAGCCACGCTCGGTGTATCGGTGCCCGTCTTCGACGACCACCCCGGCCAGCTCTACCGGCTCTGGCACGTGGTGCGGCTGGGACCGGCGCCGTGGACGTGGAACGAGGGCTGGTGGACGGGCTATCCGGAGCTGCAGTTCTATCCGCCGGCGGTTGCCTACGTCGGCGCGCTGGTGCACGTGGCGTCTCTCGGCGCGGTGTCGGTCACGGCCGCGTATCAGACACTGGTGTGGCTGGCGTATCTGGCGCCCGGGCTGACGACGTGGACGGCGCTGACGCGCGCCGGGGCGAGTGGCTGGCTGGCGCTGCCGGGCGCGTTCGTCGCGCTGACGCTCTCGCTGTGGCCTGCGCTCATGAGCGGCGTCGAGGGCGGCGTGCACGTCGGCATGACGCCGGCCCGCCTGGGCTGGGCGCTGGTTCCACTGGTCGCCGCCGCACTGGCGCGCTGGAGCGAGGGCGCGGGCGCATTTCCGGCCCGCGCCGTGGTGCCGCTGACGGCGGCCGTCGTCCTCGCGCATCCGGCTCACCTCCCGGCGGCGGTGGTCGTCGTCGCGCTGGCGGCGCTCGCCGCGCCCGGCCGCGGGCGCCGCCTGGCTGCGGCGCTCGGCGCGCTGGTCGTGGCCGCGCTAATCACCGCCTTCTGGACGCTGCCCCTCCTGCTCCGTCTGGAGCACACGCGCCCGCTCGGATGGGGCGCGCTGACGCTGGCCGGCATGGCCGACACGCTTCGGGCGCACCCGCTGGCGATCGTGCTGGCGATCGTCGCCCTGGCCGGGCTCCGGCTCGGCCGCACGGCATCCGAGCGCGTGCTGACGCGCGCCCCGTGGGCAATGGCCGCGGTGGTCGTGCTGGACGCGGCTGTCCTGGAGGCGCGCGGCCTGGCCTGGCTACCGGCCGACCGGGTGATGGACGGCTTCTGGCTGGCGCTGGTGCTGGCCGCCGGCGTGGGAACCGCGCGCCTGCTCGAGCGGGTCGCCGACCGGCGCGGCGTGCCGGTGGCGGCGCTGGCGATGGGCGCGGTGCTGGCGGCGACCGCGTTGTCGCTCGCGGGCCGCGACACGCTGGCTCTGTGGCCACGCGTCGGCGCCTGGCCCTCGTACGCCGCGACCGAACGCGGGCTCCGTCTGCCGGCGCTGTGGGCCGCACTGCGTGACGCACCGGAGGGCCGTGTGCTCTTCGTACGTTCGGGCGTGCCGCTCGTCTACGGCGCCGAGTGGTGGCGACCGCACACCCACGTCACCGCCCTCACGCCGCTGACCGCCGGACGAACGATCGTCAACGGCACTTTCACACATCCCTCGCCCGTCGCCGCGCTCGTCTACCGCGGCGACGCCGGCCGGGGGTCGATCACGGAGCTCGTCGAACGCCTGGACGGCCGCACGCTGTTCGGGCAACCGCTGGAGGCGCTCGACGCCGCGACGTTCAACGCCCACGCGCGACGGCTCGGCGTGAGCGTCGTCGTGGCGCTCGACGAGGACGTGCCGCGCCTGCCCGCGCTGGCCGACAACGCCCTGTTCCCCGCGCGCCGGACCGAGCCTCCGTTCGTGATCTGGCTGGGTGCGCCCGTCGCCCTGCCCCACCGGCTCGAGTCGGACCGGTGGCGCCTGACCCTCGCTGCGACGCCGGCCGGCTGGACGCCGGCCCTCGTCGCCTACTATCCGCTCTGGCGCGCGAGCGCCGCCGGGACTCCGCTCGAGACACGCCGTGGCACGTTCGGCGACCTGGAGGTCCGAACGCCGCCTGGCACAACCACCCTCGATCTCCGCTATCGACCGGGCATCGCCGAGTGGGCGGGCATCGGCGTCACGGCCCTGGGAGTGCTGGCATGGCTGCTCACCCCCTGGGGATCGACGCACCGCCGCCGCGTCCAGACAGGCCACCCACCGCGTCGCACGAGCTTCTGAGGAAGGTCCCTACCCCGGCCTGTCACTTCACCGCCACCGCGCCGGCGTCGGCGCATTGCTGGTCCTGCTCGCCGGTGCCACCGCCACAGCCGATGCCGCCGATGACGCGCCCGCCCCGGACGAGCGGCGTGCCGCCCGGCGTGGGCAGCGCCTGGCCCTCCAGGATCACCGGCACCGTCTTCCAGAAGGCGGAGCCCTTCGCGGCCAGCTCGGCCAGCTCGGTCGTGGAGCGGCGGAAGGCCGCCGCGGCGACCGCCTTGGCCCGCGACGTCTCGGGAGTGAAGAAGCCCGTGGCGTCGGCGCGGGCGCACAGCACCAGGCGGCCGCCTTCGTCCACGACGGTGACGGTCATCGGCGCGCCCAGCTCCATGGCCCGGGCCTGGGCGGCCCGCAGCGCCTGCTCGGCCATTTCCAGCGTCAGCTCGACCATGGCGTCCTCCTACTCGGGGGCAATCGTGTGGGTGAACAGCACGGCGCCGTGCTCGTCGATGAGGCGCACCGTGAGCTGGGCCGGCTCGACCACGACCTCTCCGAAGTTGAAGAGGCTACCCTGCGCGAAGAGCGTGCGCGCTCCCAGGCGTCCGTCCAGCGGGCGCGGCCGGCCCGGCGACGCCGACAGCGGGCCGGCGATGAATTCGTGGAGCTCCCAGTCGCGGTAGGGTTGGTGACGGATGATCTCCGCATGGTGCACGTCGGCGGCGACGACGACCAGGTTGCGCACGCCTCGCAGCCGGAACTCGCGGAGGATGGCGTCACGCTCGGTCGCGAAGCCGGTGCCCGCCGCGGGCGCCAGCCCGAGGACGTTGGCGCTCGACCAGCCGTCGCGCCGCTCCGGGCGGCCGGTCGGCACCGACAGCGTCACGCTGCTGACCACGACCTTCCAGGTCGCCGTCGAGGCCGGCACCGCCTCCAGCAACCAGCGCCGCTGGGCAGCGCCCAGCATGGTCTTGCGCGAGCTGTCCGGCAGGCGGTTGTCGCTGCGGTACTGGCGAGTGTCCAGGATGAACATCTCGAGAAGCCGGCCCCAGCGCACGCTCCGGTAGATCCGGGTGGGATCGTCGCCGGCGGCCGCCGGCCAGTACTCCAGGAACGCCTGGCGACCGAGCGGCATGAGCGGCTCGGTGGTTCCCGCGAAGTCGTTCCTGACCTCATGGTCATCCCACGTGGCGTACACGGGCGTCTGGCGCAGGAAAGCGTGGAAGGCGGGGTCCTCACGATTGTAGCGGTGACGCGCACGGAACTCCGCCAGGGTCGTGGCCCGAAAGTTGGCGCCAGGGATCGTGTCGGGCTTGTTGCACGCGACGTCGGCGTACGTCGTGTCGCCCGCGAAGACGAAGAAGTCGGCGGCACGCCGCATCATCGCCCGGAAGATCCGGTATTCGTCGCGGGCCGGGCGGCACCGGCCGCCGCCGCCGAGATCGCCGCTCCAGACGAACGTGACCGGCGCCGGGTCGTCGGGCAACGGCGCCGTGGTGAACCCGCCGTCCACACGCTCACCGTCCTGGGCCACCAGGTAGCGATGCCGGGTCGCCGGCGCCAGCCCGTCGAGCGGCACCCGCACGATCAGGTCGTCGGCCGCCGCCGCCTGTGCGGACACGCTCCGGGAGCTGGCGGTGCCGGGCGCGTCGATCTCGATCGTCACCGGACCGGGCTGGGCGGCGCGCGCCCACAGGATGGCGGCCGTCGGGTGCACTTCCGTCACGCTGACGAGCAGGCGGGCCGCCGGCGGTGCCGCCCCCGCCAGCAGGACCACGAGCAGCAGCACGATCGAAGCACCGCGCAGCCGCCTCAGCGCAGCACCCGGCCGAAATGGCGGAGCATCTCCCGCTCGAACTCCTGCAGGCCTTGGCCGAAGCCGAGCCGGAAGCTTTCGTGGCGGCCGCGGCCCGCCGCGAACGCCCTGAAGTAGCGCAGCAGGCTCTCGAAGCCGTGGCGGCGGATCAGGTAGTCGGTCATGAGGAAGTCACCGG
>Ga0268386_10000771_pt1 | contig 20945 bp, 17 predicted proteins | sample RVTome_15_FD_200260 | JGI IMG/M metagenome (GOLD analysis project Ga0268386, IMG submission 200260) | Soil microbial communities from uranium-contaminated site in the Upper Colorado River Basin, Wyoming, United States - RVT150D86... ...
CCAGACAGTCGGGACAGGGCTGGGCAGTGGCAGGGCTGGCGACGGCGAGCAGGGCGACGGCCAGCGCGAGCCAGGCCAGGCGATTCACCTCGTGCCGCACAGCCCGGCGACGAGCGCCGTCAGCTCGGCCCGCGCCTGGCCGCCCGACTTGCAACGCCACTCGGCCTCCCAGCAGCGCACCAGCTGTCTCGGCAGCGCCTCGCCGCCGGTCTCGCTCAGGCGCGCCATGATCGCCTGGACCACCGGCGGCGGCGTCGGGCGCACCGCGCGGGCGATCTGCTCGGCCGATTGACCGGCGGCCGCCAGATCGCGCACGTTCAGCGCGACGCGCACAGCGCGCGTCAGCAGCGTGAGCAGGAAGATCGGCTCCTCGGTGACCAGCAGGCGATCGAGCGTCCGCAGCGCCGGGCCGAGCTCACCCCGCTCGACGGCGCGGGTCAGCTCGAAGACATCGCTCACGCGGTGCTCGCCGACGACGGCGGTGACCTCGGTGACGCCGACCCGCCGGTGCTCGGGACCGCCGACCAGCGCGGCCTTGCGCGCCTCGCCGAGCAGCCGGGCCCCGTCGTCCCCGACCCACTGCACGAGCAACCGCGCGGCCTCGTCGCTGACGGTCAGCCCGTCAACGGCGGCCCGCTGCTTGAGCCAGTCCTCGAGCGCCCGGCCCCGCCGAAGCGGGAGTGCGACGACGGCCGCGGCAGGCAGAGCGGCCAGCAACCAGTGGTCGGTGCGCCGCTCCCGCGAGACCCCCAGGCTCTCGTCGGCGAGCAGCAGCAGACAGGTCGCCGGGTTGGGATCGCGGGCGTAGGCGGTGAGCGCCTCCGCCCCCTTGGCCGCCAGCGCCTGGGCCCGCCGCACCACGACGAGCCGCCGGTTCGTCATGAACGGTAGCGTCAACGCCGAGCGCACGACGGTCTCGACCGACACCGCACCACCCTCCAGTACCTCGCGGCCGAGCGAGCGCTCGGTGGCGTCGGCGAAGAGGCCGCCCGCCACCAGGTCGAGGCCGTCGGCGAGCAGCTGGCCGTCGGCACCATGCACGAGGGCCAGAGCGGGCGGCTGGCCGCGATGGGCGGCTTGCAGGAAGGCGGTGTACTCCACGGCGGTGGGCGCCGGGCGGCCCTCAGAAGCGCGTGACGGCCAGGCTCACGATGGCGCGGCCGATGTCGACGGCAGCGGCCTGGAGCGCCGTCTCTTCGCGCGAGATCGTCTGCGACACCGTGCCCTGCACACGGAAGTCCGCCTGCTCGCGCACGGCGCTCTGCTGGAAGAGCACGGTGTTGCGCCGGACGTCGCGCATCTGGAGGTTGATCGTCACCACCAACCGGTACTGGCGGACGTTGGCGTTCTGGTCGAAGGCGATGGACGCCACGTTGAAGCCGACGATCTCCCCATCGAGGATGGCGTCGGCCCGGTCGCTGCCGACCACCTTCAGCCGCCCGTTCGTGGAGAAGGCCTCCACCACCGCCCGCGTGATGAACCCCTCGATGGCCGGCTCCGCCGTATGGTTCCGGAAGATCGGGACCGCGACCGTGTTGATGTGGGAGGGCAGCGTGCCGTGGACCGTGTAGCCGCACCCACCCAGCACGGCCCCGAGGAGGAGCACCGCGCCGAGTCTCACGAGCGCGTCACGACGTTGACAAGGCGGTTCGGCACCACGACCACCCGCTCGACTTGCCGGTCGCGCAGCCACGGCCGGACCTTGTCGTCGGCGAGAGCCAGTCGCTGGACGCGGTCCTCGGCGGCGTCGACCTCCAGCGTGAGCCGACTGCGCACCTTGCCGTCGACCTGCAGGACCACGGTCACCTCCTGCCGGCTGAGCGCTCCGGGATCGGGCATCGGCCACGACTGCTCGAAGAGGCTCTGCGTGTGACCGAGGTGTGCCCAGAGCTCCTCGGTGACGTGCGGGCTGAAGGGGCCCAGCAGCAGCAGCAGGGTCTCGACGGCCTCGCCCAGAAGCTCGGCCCGCTCTCCCGCCGCCATGCCGTCCCGCGACGACGCCTCGAACGCGTACAGCGCGTTCACCAGCTCCATGATCGCGCTGATGGCCGTGTTGAAGTGGAAGTCCCGCTCGATGTCATCGGTGACCCGGGCGATGGTCTCGTGGATCGTCCGCCGAAACGCCTTGCCGGCCAGGGTCGGTGAGGCCGAGACGGTTTCCCCGCCTGCCCCTCCGGATCGCGCGGGGGCGACGACGCGCTCATCCGGCTCCGAGGTCCCGGGTGGCCGCGATTCCTCGGCATGAGCGATGACAAACCGCCAGACCCTGTTGAGGAACCGGCTCGCTCCCTCGACCCCGTGGTCGTTCCAGTCGAGGTCCTTCTCGGGCGGCGCGGCGAAGAGCGAGAACAGGCGCGCGGTGTCCGCCCCGAACGTCCGGATGAGGTCGTCGGGATCGACCACGTTGCCCTTCGACTTCGACATCTTGGCCCCGTCCTTGATGACCATGCCCTGCGAGAGGAGCGCCTGGAACGGCTCGTCGACCTTCACGAGGCCGAGGTCGCGCAGCACCTTGGTGTAGAAGCGCGCGTAGAGCAGGTGCAGCACGGCGTGCTCGATGCCGCCGATGTACTGATCGACCGGCATCCAGTAGTCGGCCGCCTGCCGCTCGAACATTCCGTGGTCGTACCGGGGTGAGCAGTACCGGAGGAAGTACCACGAGGACTCGACGAACGTGTCCATCGTGTCGGTCTCGCGGCGCGCCTTGCCCCCGCAGGTCGGGCACGTGGTGTTCACGAACGACGCCACCTCGGCGAGTGGCGAGCCGCCCTTGCCCGAGAGCGGCGCGTCCCGCGGTAACACCACCGGCAGGTTCTCCTCTTTCTCGGGGACCATGCCGTCGATGGGGCAGTAGACGACCGGGATCGGCGCGCCCCAGTAACGCTGCCGGCTGATGCCCCAGTCACGGAGACGGTAGTGCACCCTGGCGGTGCCGAGACCCTGCTGCACGAGCCAGTCGATGGCCTTGCGCTTGGCCTCGGGAATCGGCAGGCCGTCGAGGAACCCGGAGTTGATCTTCACGCCCTCGCCCGTGTAGGCCTCGCCGGCCCAGCCGGCCGGGCGCCGCACGGTCTCGATGATCGGCAGCCCATGCTCGCGGGCGAAGTCCCAGTCGCGCTGATCCTCGCCCGGCACGGCCATGATCGCACCCGTGCCGTACGTCATCAGCACGTAGTCGGCAATGAACAGCGGGATGGCGACGCCGGTGAACGGGTTGACCACTTGGGCCCGCAGGCGCACGCCGCGCTTGGGCCGGTCCTCGGCGGTGCGTTCCAGCTCGGACTGCCGGGCGACCTCGGCGCGGAATCGCTCGACGGCCGCGCGCTCATCGGCGTCGGTGACGAGCGTATCGACCAGCGGATGCTCGGGCGCCAGGACGGCGTACGTCATCCCGAATGCCGTGTCGGGGCGGGTCGTGAAGATGCGCAGCTTCGACTCGGGCCGACCGGCCACCGGCAGGTCGAACTCGGCGCCCTCGCTCTTGCCGATCCAGTTGCGCTGCATGGTCATGACGCGCTCGGGCCAGCCGGGCAGCCGATCGCACCACGCCAGCAGCTCCTCGGCGTAGTCGGTGATCTTGAAGAACCAGCCGTCGATGTCGCGCTTGGTCACCTCGGAGTCGCACCGCCAGCACCGTCCGGCCTCGACCTGCTCATTCGCGAGGACGGTCTGACAGGAAGGACACCAGTTGACCGTGGACCGCCGGCGGTATGCGAGTCCCCTCTGCAGCATCTTGATGAAGATCAGCTGCTCCCACTTGTAGTAGCTGGGATCGGAGGTGGTGACCTCGCGATCCCAGTCGTAGGAGATGCCCATCTTGCGGAGCTGAAGCCGCATGTTGTCGATGTTCTCGTGGGTCCACACCGCCGGGTGCACGCCGTGCTCGATGGCGGCGTTCTCGGCCGGCATGCCGAAGGCGTCCCACCCCATCGGATGGAGCACGTTGAAGCCCCGCATCCACTTGTAGCGGGCGAGCAAGTCGCCGATGGCGTACACGCGGACGTGGCCCATGTGAATGCGGCCGGACGGGTACGGGAACATCTCCAGGCAGTAGAACTTGGGCCGGCCGGGATCCTCGGAGACCCGGAACTGCTTTCGCGTCTCCCAGATGCGCTGCCACTTCGCTTCGATCTCGCTGAAGGGATAGCGGTCGGACGACATGATTAGCCTGATTTCTACCAGACTTACGGCAGCCAGGCAAGAAAGGCGGCGAGGATGGCACCCTCCCACCCCCGCCGCGCGGCGAGCCTACTTCTTGAGATCCGCCACGGCCTCGTTGGCCTTGGCGAGCGACTCCGCGTGCTTGCCGCCGTCATGCAGCTTCTGCGCCTCGTTCAGCTTCGCCACGGCCGCCTTGACCTTCGGGTCATCCGCCTTCATCTTGGCGGCCGCGTCGCGGCCTTCCTTGATGACCTTGGGGCAGGAGCTGGCCATCGCCACCCCACCGGTGAACGCCACGGTCACCGCAACGGCCATCGCCACGATTCCCCTCTTCATGTCGGGTCTCCTTTGCGCGCCGGATTGGACACCCTAGCCGATTGGCGCCCGGTCGGCTAACCCCCGACGCCCGGCGCCGGTTCCCGTATCGTCGGGGCTCCCGGCTCCGACGCGGGCTCAGTATCGGCCATGTCGACGGCCGGTGGATGGAAATACTCGTGGATCTTCTGGGCCAGCTTGGGCGCCACCTTCGGGACCGAGGCCAGCTCGGCTACCGACGCCTCCCGTACGCGCCGCGCCGACCCCAGCGTCTTGAGCAGGCTGGTCCGAATGGTCGGGCCGACGCCGGGGATCCCGTCGAGGACCGACTGGATCGTCCGGCGTCCTCGCAGCTTCTTGTGGTACGTGATCGCGAACCGGTGCGCCTCGTCACGGATCTTCTGCAGGGTGTGCAGCGCCGGGGAGGTCGGATCCAGGGCCAGCGGCTGCGCGCTCTCCCCCACGTAGACCTCCTCCTGCTGCTTGGCCAGCGAGATGACCGGGATCCAGTCGAGGCCGAGCTCCTGCATCACCGAGAGCCCCACGTTCAGCTGGCCGCGCCCGCCGTCGATCAGAACGAGATCCGGCAGCACGCTGCCCTGCTCCAGCGCCCGCGCGAACCGTCGAGCGAGCACCTCGCGCAGCGAGGCGAAGTCGTCGGGGCCGGCCACGGTGCGGATGCGGAAGCGCTTGTAATCGTCCTTCTTCATCCCGCCGTTCTCCCACACCACCATCGCGCCGACCTGCTCGGTGCCCTGGATGTTGGAGATGTCGTAGCCCTCGATCCGGTTGGGTGCTCCGGCCAGGGCGAGCGCGCGCTGCAGCTCCTCCAGCACGTATTGCTGGCGGTCGTCGCGCGAGAGCAGGTGGTTCTGCAGCGCGATCGCGGCATTGGCCTCGGCCATGGCCACGAACTCGCGCCGGCTTCCGCGGTGGGGCACCACGAGCTGAACTCGTCGCCTGGCCAGGCCCGACAGCCACTCGCTGACGAGCTCGGCATCGGGGATCTCCTCCGAGAGGAGGATCTCGGGTGCCGGCGCCACCGACTTGCCGTAGAACTGGCGCACGAACGCCGACAGCACCTCGCCGTCGGCCCAGCCCGAGACCTTGTCGAAGAAGAACGCCTCCTGGCCGACCAGCCGCCCCTTGCGCACGAAGAACAGCTCGACGCAGGCGTCCGGCCCCTGGCGCACCACGCCGAGGATGTCCTGATCGACTTCCTCGATGGAGATGATCTTCTGGCGCTCCTGGACCTTCTTCAGCGACTGGATCTGGTCGCGCAGCACTGCCGCGCGCTCGAACTTCTCCTCGCCGCCCGCGGTCTCCATCTCCTCGGTCAGCCGTTGCAGCAGCGCGTCGTCCCGGCCCTCCAGGAACCGCTGCACGTCCCGCACCGTTCGCGCGTAACCCTCCGGCGTCTCCCAGCCGGTGCACGGGGCGTTGCACCGGTGGATCGCGTACTGGATGCAGGGTCGCTCGAGCCGACCGTCGATCGTGATCGAGCACGTCCGCAGCGGAAATAGCTGGCGGGTCAGCCGGAGCGTCTCCCGCATGGCGGTGGCGGGGTAGAATGGTCCATAGTACGTGTCGCCGTCGCTCTGCACCCGTCGGGCGACGAGCAACCGCGGGAACTCCTCGCTGGTGGTGAGCCGGAGAAACGGGTAGTGCTTGTCGTCACGGAGGATGATGTTGTAGCGCGGCCGGTGCCGGCGCACCAGGTTCGCCTCCAGCATCAGCGCCTCGAGCTCGTTGTCGGTGACGATGTACTCGAGGTCGGCGACCTGGCGCACCATGGCGTCGGTCTTGGCGTCGTGCGGGCGGGCGTCCTGGAAGTACGAGCGCACGCGGCTGCGCAGCGAGGCCGCCTTGCCGACGTAGATGACCTGGGCCTTGGCGTCACGATAGACGTAGACGCCCGGGCGATCCGGTACGCGCTGGAGTTTGTCCTCGAGACTCACAGGGCTATTGTAACGAGCGCGCGTGCCCGCGTCGAAGCGTGGGTGGCCCGAGCCGGGAGGGGTGCCCCGGGGTGCGAGTCCTACGTGAGGTGCCGGCGCTTCAGAGCCTTCATCCGGTCGCGCAGGTCGGCGGCCTGCTCGAAGTCGAGCCGGCGGGCCGCATCGCGCATGGCCGCTTCCATCTCGGCGATCCGCTTGGCCAGCTCGGCCGGTGACGCGAAGGTCTCGGCGGCGGGCGCCTCGACCTCCACCGTGTAGTAGTCGCGCTCGTACACCGTCTGGAGGAGCTCGCGGATCGACGAGCGGATCGACTCCGGCGTGATACCGTGCTCCTCGTTGTAGCGGGCCTGGATCGTGCGGCGGCGGTCGGTCTCGCGGAGGGCGGCCGCCATGGAGTCGGTCACCGTGTCCGCGTACATGATGACTTCGCCGTTGACGTTACGGGCCGCGCGACCCGCGGTCTGGATCAGCGACGTGGAGGACCGCAGGTATCCTTCCTTGTCGGCGTCGAGGATCGCCACCAGTGACACCTCGGGGATGTCGAGGCCCTCGCGCAACAGGTTGATGCCGATCAGCGCGTCGAACTTCCCGAGGCGGAGGTCCCGGATCAAAGCCACCCGGTCCAGCGTATCGATGTCGGAGTGCAGATAGCGCACACGCACGCCGAGCTGCTGGTAGTACTCGGTGAGGTCCTCGGCCATGCGCTTGGTCAGCGTCGTCACCAGCACGCGCTCCTCGCGCTCGGCCCGCGCACGGATCTCGTGCAGCAGGTCGTCGACCTGGTCGCCGGCCGGCCGCACGGTGATTCTGGGGTCCATCAGACCGGTTGGGCGGATCACCTGCTCGGCGAGCGCGTCGCCGGCCAGCCGCAGCTCGTAGTCGCCCGGCGTCGCCGACACATAGACGGTCTGGCCGGTGATCCGCGTGAACTCCTCGAACGTCAGCGGCCGGTTGTCGAAGGCCGAGGGCAGACGGAAGCCGTACTCGACCAGGGACTCCTTGCGGGAGCGGTCGCCGTAGTACATGCCGCGGACCTGCGGCACCGCAACGTGGCTCTCGTCGATGACGATCAGGGCGTCGGCCGGCAGGTACTCGATCAGCACCGGCGGCGCCTCGCCCGGCCGCCGCCCGGTGAGGTGACGCGAGTAGTTCTCGATGCCGTGGCAGTAGCCGAGCTCGCGGAGCATCTCCATGTCGAACAGCGTACGCTGCTCCAGGCGCTGGGCCTCGAGCAGTCGGTTCTTGCCGCGCAGGAACGCCAGCCGCTCGCCCAGCTCTTCCTGGATCGTCCCCAGGGCCCGCTCCAGCTGCTCGGCCGGGGTCACGTAGTGACTGGCCGGATAGATGTGGATCTCGTCCAGACGCTCCTGGACCTGGCCCTTCAGAGGATCGAGCCGATGGATGGCGTCGATCACGTCGCCGAACAGCTCGATCCGGATCGCCGTCGACTCCTCGTTGGCCGGGAACACCTCCACCACGTCGCCCCGCACGCGGAACGTCCCCCGGTGGAAGTCGTAGTCGTTGCGCTCGTACTGGACGGCGATCAGTCGCCGGATGATCGCGTCGCGGTCGATGATCTCGCCGTGTCGCACGGCCAGATGCATGTCGCGATACGTCTCGGGGGCGCCGATGCCGTAGATGCAGGAGACCGACGCCACCACCACGACGTCCCGGCGCTCCAGCAGCGAGCGTGTGGCCGAGTGGCGCATCCGGTCGATCTCGTCATTGATCAGCGCGTCCTTCTCGATGTAGGTGTCCGACTGAGGGATGTACGCCTCGGGCTGGTAATAATCGTAGTAGGAGACGAAGTACTCCACGGCGTTGTCCGGGAAGAACGCCTTGAACTCACTGAAGAGCTGGGCGGCCAGCGTCTTGTTCGGCGACAGCACCAGCGTGGGGCGGTTCACGGCCGCGATCAGGTTGGCGATCGTGTACGTCTTCCCCGAGCCCGTCACCCCCCGCAGGACGGCGTGCCGGCGGCCGGCGCCGACGACACGGGCGAGGTCGGCGATCGCCTGCGGCTGGTCGCCGCGGGGCGCGTACTCCGACGTCAAGCGAAACATCGAGCCGTCGGTCGCTAGGACGGGATCGAGACCGCGACGAGGTACTTCCGCCACGAGTCCAGCAGCGAATGGGCGTGCGGGTGTCTCAGCATGTGCGTGGAGAAGACGAACTTGGGATGCACGGGATCGCGAAGCAATCGCATTCCGGACTCGTCCAGGAGTCGGTTACCCTTCTTGAGGTTGCAGCGCAGGCAGGCCGCCACCACGTTCGTCCAGCTCGTATCCCCACCCCGGGAGCGGGGCACGATGTGGTCGACGGTCAGCCGCTCCCCCCGTCGGTTGCAGTACTGGCAGGTATAGCCGTCGCGGCGCAGGATGTTCTTCTTGTTGAACGCCACCCGGTCGAGGAACGGCTTGCGAATGAAGACAGCCAGACGGATCACCGCCGGCAGCGCGAAGGCCCGCGACGGCGAGCGGATCACCCGCGGCGAGGCCTCGACGGCCTCCGCCTTGCCGGCCAGGAGCAGGGTCACGGCGCGGCGGGCATTGGTGAAATGCAGCGGCTCGTACGTCGCGTTGAGCACGAGTACGGCGATTTCATCCATATTGCCGGATTAGCATAGACGGCGGCCCGAACCCTGTCAAATCGCGAGGCCCGCCGACGAGGCACGATTCGTCAGCAAGAACAGGGCGTTGGCTGTCTGATCCTCAGGGACGCAGCCGGGTCAGGATCCCCTCGCGCAGGCCCCAGTCACTCACGACCATCTCGGGGGCGCCGGTGAGATCCAGCGTCGCCAGCACGATCGCGATCCCGGCCACGATGAGATCTGCCCGCCCCGGCTCCAGGCACGGCAGCGCGGCGCGCTCGGCGAGGGTCAGTCCGCCGAGGCGATCACGCAGCGCCTCGATCGCGGCCCGCGCCAGCACGTGGCCCTGCACGCGCCCGGGGTCGTAGGTCGTCAGCCCGAGGTCCAGCGCGGCCAGCGTCGTCGCGGTGCCGGCCGTGCCGATGAGCCGGCCGAGTGTCCCGACCCGGATCCGAGCCGGCACTTCCCTGGCGAGTCGGCCGGCAATCTCGGCGTGCATGAGGTCGTAGCGCGGCCGATCGACGGGACCGGGGAACGGATAGCGCTCGGCGAGGTCGACGACGCCGAGACGAAGGCTGATGACCCCGATGGGCTCGCGCCCGCGGGCGCGGATGTACTCGGTGCTGCCGCCGCCGATGTCGAACACCAGGGTCTCGGCGCCGGGCGCGTCAGCGCCCTCGAGATCTCCCAGTACCCCGGCCAGGGTGAGCGCGGCCTCCTCGTCCCCGCTGACGATGCTCACTCGCTCGCCCGTGGCGCGGTCCAGCGCGGCGGCGAAGTCGCGGCCGTTGGCGGCCTCGCGCACCGCGCTGGTGGCGACGATCACCACGCGATCGGCGCGCGCCCGGCGCGCTCGGCCCACGTACTCGGTCACCACCGCGGCGGTCCGCTCGGCGGGCGCGAGGCCGAGACGGCCGCTGGCCGCCAGCCCCTCGCCCAGGCGCGTGACGCACTGGTCGGCCTCGACCACCCGCCAGCCGCGGCGGCCCGGCTCGACGTCGGCGACGAGCAGGCGGACCGTGTTGCTCCCGAGATCGATCGTCGCCACGCGCATGCGCTTGACACACGAACGCCCCGCCGGCGCGCGCCGACAGGGCGTCGCCAGACCTCGAACCCGCGCTACTTCTTCAGGGTCCGGATGTAGTTCACGATCTCCCAGCGGTCCTTCTCGGGGAGATGCTTCCAGGGCGGCATGGCGCCGCGCCCGTTCGAGATCTTCCAGAACAGCTCGCCGTCCGATTCGGCCTGCACCTTGGACGACGTCCAGTCCGCGGGCTTGGGCGGCGGCAGCGCGGCGGCCGCGGCGCCGTCGCCCTTGCCGCCGGCGCCGTGGCAGGTGACACAGTTGGTGTCGATGGTCTTTTTCGCGCCGCCGACACCCTTCACCGGGTTCTTCATCGCCTTGGCGTTGGCGGGCGCCTTCCACTCGCCCTGCGCCCACGCGGCCGTCATTGCGGCGCCGGCGAAGAGCGTGACGCCGGTGACCGCAACGGTGAACGATCTGAGTAACGCCCTCATGGCGCCGCCCCCTCCCTGATCCTCGTGATGAGATTCACAATACGCGGGTCATTTAACACTCGTGAGACGAACAGGGTCAAGCGCTTATTCTGACGGGCGCAGCCCGCCGCGCTGGGCTCCCCGCCGGTACCGCTCAGGGGCGCCCGCGGTCCCCGCGAGGGCGGCGAGCATGTCCTCCATGCGCGTGAACTTCACGCGCGGACACCCACCGGCCTGGCCGCGCGCGACCTCCAGCGCGTCGAGGTGCAGCCAATCGGCCCAGGCGATGACGTCCGGGCGGCGCTGGGCCACCAGGCGCGCGGCGGCCGCGGGGTCGGGCTCGGCCGGCGCCAGCGTGTGACCGGATTCGAGATCCTCGAGCATGCCGGTGACGGTTTCCCCGGCGTCGGGCTTGTTGGTGCCGATGACGCCCGTCGGGCCGCGCTTGATCCACCCGGCCGTGTACTCCCCCGCCAGCGGTTGCTTGGTGTCCGGATCGAGCACGCGCCCCTTCTCGTTGAGGACGACACCCCACTTGTCGTCGAACGGCACGCCGGAGAGCGGAACGCCCCGGTATCCCACCGAGCGGAACACGAGGCCAACCGGCAGCTCCTCGAGCTGGTCGGTGGCCTGCGCCTGGATCGCGCCGGCCGCCGACGCGACCAGGCGATTGCGCACCAGCCGGATGCCGCCGACGGCGCCGACGCCGTTGGCGAGAACCGCGACGGGCGAGACCAGGAAACGCAGCGTGAGCCGGCGTGGCTTGCCGGCCGCCTCGCGGCGCGCGTAGGCTTGGAGGATCTGGACCTTCTTCACCCCGGCCCGATCGTTGCTTTTCTCCAGCATGTCGCGGCTGAGGAAATCCAGCTCCACCTCCTCGGGCAGTACCACGACGTCGGCGGCCTCCAGCTCACCCAGCTCCTTGATCTCGGGATTGGTGAAGGCTGCCTGGGCCGCGCCCCGGCGGCCGAGGAGGTAGACCTCCTTGACCCGACTGTGCCGCAGCGCCTGCAGGGCGTGCTCGGCGATGTCGGTGCGGGCCAGCTCCTCGGGCGTGCGGCAGAGGATGCGCGCGACGTCCACCGCCACGTTGCCGACGCCGACCACCGCGACGCGCTCCTGCGAGAGATCGAACTGGCAGTCGCGATAGTCCGGGTGGCCGTTGTACCAGGCGACGAACTCGGTCGCGGGATGGCTACCGGGCAAGTCCTCGCCCGGAATGCCCATCCGCCGGTCGGTCTGGGCCCCGGTCGCGTAGACGATCTGATGGTAGTGCTCGCGCAGGTCGCCGACACTGACGTCCTTGCCCAGCTCGACGCCGCCGAAGAAGCGGAACCGCGGATGCGCCGCCACCTTGTCGAAGGCCCCGGTCACCGCCTTGATCTTCTGGTGGTCCGGCGCCACCCCGGCCCGCACGAGACCGTAGGGCGTCGGGAGCCGGTCGAACATGTCGACCTCGGCGACGAGGTCGGCCCGCCGCAACAGGTGCTCGGCCACGTAGAAGCCGGCCGGGCCGGCGCCGATGACCGCGACGCGGAGCGGGCGCGCCGCGGTGCCCAGGCTCATCAGTGCTCGCGCTCCATGACGATAGTCTGCAGGGTGTCGACCTCGCCCTGGTACTGGTCGCGCTGCGCCTTCACGACGTCGCCGATCGAGACCATGCCGACGAGCTTGCCGCCTGCCATCACCGGCAGATGCCGGATCCGCCGCTGGACCATCGTGTGGCCGACGGCCCCGAGGTCGTCACCGGGCTCGCCGAGGACCAGGTCGCGCGTCATGAGCTGGCTGACCAGCAGTGGGAAGACCTTCTCGTCCCGGGCGGCGGCCCGCACGATGTCGCGCTCGGACAGAATGCCGATCGGACGCATGCCGTCGTCCACGACGACGAGCGCGCCGATGTTGTGTTGGGCCAGGACACCGAGCGCCTCGCGGATGCTCTGCTCCGCCCGGACGGTGACGACCTTGTCACCCTTGGTGGCCAGGATGCTGGCGATGTTCATGGCGCCGTCCTCCGACTCGATCTTAACGCGACCGGGCCACCAGCAGCAGCGCCACCGCCGTCAGCGCGCCGTACGCGCCGGCCAGCGGGGCGGCCACCGCGAGCGGGGCGCCCGGCGACCACGGCCAGAACACGGCGCCGCTGGGCAGCGGCGAGTGCATGAGCCCGCACAGGGCCGCGACGCTGCAGAGGGCGAACACGACGGCGGTGGCGGCGGGGCGCCGCTCGATGATGAATACCAGGGCCGAGGCCCACAGGACCGCGGTGAGGATGAAGCCGTTGCCCAGGACCAGGAGCGCACGGTACGTCGCCGCCGCCTCGCCGGTCAGGTCCGCCGCCGAGCGGCCGAAAGCCGAGAGGACACCGCCCAGCTCGATCAGCACGACCGCCGCGGCCACTGGCACGAAGGCGAGCGCCACCGCGGCGCCGTGCCGCGGCGGCGAGGCCAGGAACGCCTGGGCGGTGATCTCCAGGCCGATGAAGACGAGGATCGGTGCCACCGCCGCCTCCGGAAGCACGCCGACCAGCGCGCCGAGGGCCCCGACCGAGGCGCCCACCCCGATGACCAGCCCGGTCGCCAGCGTGTAGCCGGCCCGGGCGCCCATGGCCTTGTAAGCGGGGTGGCCGATGTAGGGCGTGTTCTGGATCACGCCGCCGCAGAACCCGGTGAGCATGGTGGCCAGCGCCTCGACCAGCAGGATATCGCGCGTGCGGTACGTATCCCCGGCCGCCAGGGCGCTCTCCGTGTTGTCGATGCCGCCCACGATCGTCACCAGCGCGAACGGCAGCGCGATGGACAGGTAAGGCAGCGCGTCGTCGAGCGCGCCGACCCAGACCAGCGTCGGCCACGGGATCGCCAGCGCCAGGCCCGCGCCGGCGCTCGGCGGCGCGGGCCCGGCGACACCGAGGCCCGCGCGCAACCAGAAGACCAGGGCGCCGGCCAGCACCGCCGCGAACGCGCCGGGCACGCCAAATGGCATCCGGACGCCGCCCACCAGGGCCAGGAGCAGGATCACGAGCGCGACGAGACCCACCAGGGGGTCGCGCACGATCCTGAGCATCGGCAGGAAGGCGATCAACAGGATGGCCACGCCGGCGATCGAGCCGAGCAGCGCTGCGCGCGGCACCACGCGACGCGCCCAGTCGCCCCCGAAGGACAGCAGGACCTTCACGAGGCCGATGGCGATCGTGACCGCCATGCCCACCTTCCAGGCCAGGACCGGGTCGCCGGTGGCCAGCTTCACCGGCCCCAGCACGCCGAAGACCATGGCAAAGAGCGTGGGCGTGTCGATGCCAAAGGGCATCGCGGTGACATCGTCGCGGCCGGTGCGACGGGCGAGCCGCACGGCCATCGCCGTGTACGCGAGGTCGCCGGCCAGCACCCCCAGCGCGGTACCGGGCAGCATCCGTCCAAGGACGAGGTCGGCCGGAAAGCCGAACAGGCCGATCAGCAGGCTCGAGAGGATGACGAGATTGGTCGTGTTGTCGAGCGCGAGACCGAGGAAGCCGTTGACGTCCCCGGAGGCCAGCCAGCGGGGTGTTGAGACTCTAGCGGGCGTCGCCGGCGCTCCCGGCGCCGAGCAGGCTGCGCGCCTGCGCGCGCGTGCGGCCGGCGAGCGCGCCGCACCAGGCGAGCGCGCCGCGGTGATCGGCAACGTCCTTGAAGTCGAGCTCCATCGGCTCGCTCACCTCCTCGCCGAAGCGCAGCCAGGCCCGGTACGCGCGTCCCTCGAGCGCGCCGTCGCGGTCGAGCACGACCTCGATGCGGGGATCCTCACGCTTGGCGTGCGAGACGAGGAACACGCGCAGCCACCGCGCGACCTCGTCGTAGGAGCCACCGGAGAACATGCGCGGAGTCTACCTCGTGTTGGAAGGGGGGGCGACCGCCGCCCCCCCCTGCCGGGATCCGTCCACCTATTCGTTGCGATCGTCCGGCCCGGAGTCGGCTATCTCCGGCGAGGCCGGGCACGGCGGCGACCGCGGCGGGCGGCGCGGGCGAGGCGGATACGGCGGAACAGCCGGATCAGCACTCGTTGTACCCGCAGGAGAGGCATTTCTTGCACCCCTCCTCGTAGACGAAGGTGGCCTGACCGCACTCCTTGCACAGGTCGCCGATGCGGCGCTGCTCGCTAGCCCGGGCCATCGGCGGCCCCTCGGAGGCCGGCTTGAGGTGGCCGGTATGCTCGGCCAGCGTGCGGGCGAGCGCATCGGGCAGCGAGAGCACCTTGCCCTTGCCGAAGCCCAGAGGCTGAGCACCCCCGATCCGTGAGAGCTGGCTGACGACTTCCTCGAGCCTCCGCTGAGGGGACATGGGTGAAGGCAGCCTCAACGTGAGCGAAATGAGCCGCCCCAGTGCCTCGGCCACGGCCATGGTATCGGAGCCGCCCTTACCCACCTGCACGAAGACTTCGAACGGCTCGTGATCGTCCGTCTCGTTGACGGTGATGAACGCGGTACCGATGGGCGTCTCGGCGCGATAGGTGCGTCCCGACAGACTGTGGGGTCGCGGCTTGACCACCGAGGGTCCGGCCGCCGGCATCGCGGCCGGGGCCTTGTCCTTCACGCCGACGTTGAGCACCTGTTCGCCCTTACAGCCGTCGCGGAACACCGTGATGCCCAGGCAGCCGAGCTGCCACGCCAGCCGGTAGGCACTGGCCACGTCCTCCTCGGTGGCGTCGTTGGACAGGTTGATCGTCTTGCTCACGCCGTTGTCGGTGTAGCGCTGGAAGGCCGCCTGGTGGCGGACGTGCCACTCGTAGCCGATCTCGTGCGAGGTCTTGAAGACGCGGATGGCCTCGTCGGGCACGCCCGGGATCCCGTGCAGCGATCCGCGCTTGGCGATCTCCTCCTTGAGCGCGTCGGAATACAAACCGCGATCCTTGGCGATCCGCTCGAAGGTCTCGTTCACGAACGTGAGGACACGCTCGCCGTCGGGGTTCTTCACGCGGTGCTGGAAGGCCAGCGCGAAGATCGGCTCGATGCCCGACGAGCAGCCGGCGATCATCGAGATCGTGCCAGTCGGCGCGATCGTCGTGACCGTCGAGTTGCGCATCGGCCGCACGTCACGGTAGATCGACTCGCTCCAGTTGGGGAACGGCCCGCGCTCCTCGGCCAGCTTGGCGCACTGGTCGTGCGACTTGTCCTTGACGAAGGCCATGATGCGGTCGGCCAGGTCGATGGCCTCCTGACTGTCGTAGGGGATGCCCATGATGAAGAGCAGGTCGGCCCAGCCCATGATGCCGAGACCGATCCGCCGGTTGGACTTCACCGTCTCGTCGATCACGGGCAGCGGGTACGGGTTCATCTCGATGACGTCGTCCAGGAACCGCACGGCCAGCCGGATGACGCGGTCCATCTCGTCCCAGTCGATGGACCAGCTCCCGTCCTCGCCCTGGCGCGCGAACCTCGACACGTTGAGCGAGCCCAGATTGCACGCCTCGTTGGGCAGCAGCGGCTGCTCTCCACAGGGGTTTGTCGCCTCCACCACCCCGAGCCCGGGCGTGGGGTTGGCCGGGCTCGCGTTGATCCGGTCGATGAAGACCATGCCGGGATCGCCCGTCCGCCAGGCGGCGCGCACCATGCGCTCGAACACCTCGCGCGCGCTGAGCCGGTCTGTCACGACCTGGTTGTGCGGATTGACGAGCTCGTACTCCTCGCCTCGGGCCAGCGCTTCCATGAAGGCGTCGGTGATGGCCACCGAGATGTTGAAGTTGGTGATCCCGCCGTCGAGCTTGCAGTCGATGAACTCCAGGATGTCGGGATGATCCACGCGCAGGATGCCCATGTTGGCGCCGCGCCGGGTGCCACCCTGCTTGACCGCCTCGGTGGCGCTGTTGAACACGCGCAGGAACGACACGGGCCCCGACGCCCGGCCGCCGGTGGAGGCGACCAGGTCGTCCTTGGGGCGCAGTCGCGAGAACGCGAAGCCGGTGCCCCCGCCCGACTTGTGGATGATGGCCGCGGCCTTGACCGAGTCGAAGATCTCCTCCATGGAGTCGCCCACCGGCAGCACATAGCAGGCCGAATACTGTAGACCGTTGCCCTTGCCCGCGTTCATGAGGGTGGGCGAGTTCGGCACGAAGTACGCATCCACCATGACGTCGTAGAAGGCCGCCGCCACCTCGCGCACCGCGGCCGGGCTGCGGCCATAGCGCGCCTCGCCCGCGGCAATGGACAGGGCCACCCTCCAGCACATCTCCTCCGGCGTTTCGATGACCTCCCCGCGTTCGTCGCGCAGGAGGTACCTCTCCCGGAGCACGCGCAGGGCGGGCTCGGTCCATGTACCGACCTTCGGCGGTCGAATCTCCGACAGCATGGGTCTACCTCCTAGATCTAGTGGTGACGGCGATGTAACACCCTGTATATAGCAGGCGTCAAGGAAAAAGGTATCCACAGGCGTACACAGCCCGTCCACCACGAACGCACGGGCCAGTCCACAGCTTCTCGCGGCGGCGGCGCCCGCCGGCTGCCGTGTCTCCAAGGGCTGCATGTTATTCTCGGTCGTGATCGAGACGCTCGTGACGCTTGTCGCAGCCTTCACTCGGACGAAGGAGACGTCGATGCGCATCGCTCCGGTCTCGGCGGTCCTCGTGGTGTGCCTGCTGGCGCCCGCCGCCCCCGGCCAGGCCCAGGCACCCGGGATGCCCCCGCCCGGCGAGACCCAGGCGTCGCCGGCTGCCGCGCGCGTGGTCGGCCGGGTGCTCAGCCCGGAAGAGGCCATTGGCATCGCGCTCGAGACGCAGCCGCTGATCCAGGCCCGGCTGTCCGACTACATGGCCGCCTCGCACCGGGTGGATCAGGCCTTCGCCCCGCTGCTGCCGCAGATCACGGGCTTGTGGACCGTGGCCCGGACCCAGAGCGCCATGCAGCAGACTCGCTCCGGTGATCCGCGCGGGCGCCTCACCGTGACGACCATCCGGCCCGCCGAGGAGAACACCTCGGTGCGGGTCTCGCTGTCCCAGGTGTTGTTCGACTTCGGCAAGACCTTCGCGTCGACCGACGCTGCCCGGCGGCTGGCCGAGCAGGCCCAGGAGGACGTGGAGCTGCAGCGGCAGCTCATCACGCTGACGGTGAAGGAATCGTTCATCAACATCAACTTCGCCCGGCGCCTCATCCGCGTGCAGGAGCAGGCGCTGGAGCGGGCGGACCTCAACCTGCGCTCGGCCCAGGGCTTCTTCGAGGTGGGGACCCGCCCCAAGTCGGACGTGGCCCGCGCCGAGGTCGACGTCGCCAACGCCCGCGTCGACCTGATCCGGGCCCGCAACGCCGAGCGTCTGGCCCGGGTGGCGCTCAACACCGCCATGGGGATTCCCGTCGACACGCCGACCGATGTGCAGGACAACCTCGTCTTCCAGGCGATGACGGTCGATCGCGCCCAGCTCCTCAGCCAGGCTCTGGCTCAGCGCCCGGAGTACAAGCAGGCGCGACTGCGGGTGGACGAGGCCGACGCGCGCATGCGGCGAGCCGCCCGTGACTTCTTTCCGGACGTCGTCGGGGGGGGCTACTACGGTGCCACGCGCGCCGACATGAACGAGATCTGGGAGCTCAGCCTCACCCTGTCGTGGACGATCTTCGATGGCGGCAACCGGATCGCCCGCCTGCGGGAGACCAAGGCCAGCGTGGAGGCCGAGCAGGCCCGGGTCCGGGCGACCGAGCTCGATATCGCCCGCGAGGTCGAACAGGCCCAGCTCATCGTCACGGAGTCCCAGGAGCGCATCGGGGCCGCGCAGACGGCCGTCGCCTCGGCCCAGGAGAACTTCCGCCTGGCCCAGGGTCGATTCGACGCCGGGGTCGGCACGATCCTCGAGCTGACCGACGCCCAGCTCTTCCTGACCCAGGCGCAAAACACCGAGACGGCGGCCCTGGCCGACTACCGGATCGCCGTGGCCCGTCTGGAGCGGGCCATCGGGCGGCGGTAGAATCGCCCAAATAGCCGACCCGCGAGGCTCGTCTAACCGCCGATGAAGCGCATTGTCTCGGTCGTGGTCGTGGCCGCCATCGTCGGCGCTGGCGTCTGGGGTTACCTCTACACCCAGAGCGGCGGCAACGCGCCGAAGTACCGGACCGCGCACGTCGAGCAGGGGCCCCTCACGGCCTCCGTGTCCGCCACCGGCAACCTCAACGCCGTCACCACGGTGCAGGTCGGCAGCCAGGTGTCGGGGCAGATCAAGGAGCTGCACGCCGACTTCAACACCCTCGTGAAGAAGAGTCAGGTGATCGCGCGCATCGACCCGGAGATCTTCGAGGCCAAGGTCGGCCAGGCCCGCGCCGACGTCGCCTCCGCCCAGGCCACGGTTCTCAACCAGCAAGCGCAGGTCCAGAAGGCCAAGGCCGATCTCGAGAACGCCCGCGCCGCGCTCGCCGAGGCCAGGGCCAACACGGCCAAGGCGCAGGTGGCGGTCGTCGAGGGCAAGCGCGATTTCGATCGCAAGACGACGCTCTTCACGCGCGAGCTCATCGCCAAGAGCGATCTGGACAGTTCCCAGGCCGCTCACGATTCGGCGCGGGCCCAGCTGGACGCGGCCAAGGCCAAGGAGCTCTCGGTGGCCGCCGGCATCCAGTCGGCCGCCGCCCAGCTGCGCGTGGTCGAGGCGCAGCTGCAGTTCTCACACGCCCAGGTCGATCAGAAGCGGGCCGCCCTGTCGCAAGCGCAGGCCGACCTCGCGCACACGACGATCCGGGCGCCCGTCAACGGCGTCGTCATCTCGCGGGCCGTCGACGTCGGGCAGACGGTCGCGGCCAGCCTGCAGGCGCCCACCCTGTTCACCATCGCCGAGGACCTGACCAAGATGCAGGTCGAGGTCAGTGTGGATGAGGCGGACATCGGCCGGATCAAGCTGGACGATCGCGCGTCGTTCACGGTGGACTCGTTCCCCGGGCAGACGTTCACGGGTACGGTGACGCAGATTCGGAAGGCGGCGCTGGTCGTTCAGAACGTGGTCACCTACACCGTCGTCGTGGCGGTCGACAATCCGGGTGGACGCCTGCTGCCCGGCATGACGGCCAACGTGAAGATGATCGTGGCGGAGAAGCCACGAGTCCTCAAGGTGCCGAACGCCGCACTCCGCTTCCGGCCGGCCGGCAGCGACGCGGGGCCGGCGGCGGCCGGCCCCGGCGCCGATGGCGCTCCGGGCGGGCGGCCGTCCCCCGAGCAGATCCGCGCGCGTCTCGTGAAGGGCCTGGGGCTGTCCGACGAGCAGCAGAAGAAGCTCGACCCGATCCTGGCCGACAGCCGCCAGCAGACCACGGCGCTGCAGGGCCTGCCCGAGCAGGAACGCCAGGCGCAGGCGCGCGCGATCCGCGAGGCCGCCCGCGCGCGCATCCGGGCCCTGCTCACGCCCGAGCAGCGGGCGAAATACGACGAGCTCGCCGGCGGCGATGCGCCCGGTGGCACGCCGGGCCGGGTATGGGTCCTCGACGGCGACAAGCTCAGGCCGGTGGCGCTCACGCTCGGCATCAGCGACGGCGCGGCCACCGAAGTCCTGCGCGGCGCGCTCGCGGAAGGCCAGGAGATCGTCGTCGGGGCGCTGGGGCCGGCGGGCAGCCGGCCCACGCCCGCCAGCGGTGCGCCGCGACTGAGGCTCTGAGGGAGCGGCCGCGTGCGCCGGACCGCCATCATTGCGACTCAGGGCGTGGCCAAGGACTACGTGCTCGGGCCGCACGTCGTGCACGCCCTGCGCGGTGTCACGATCGCCATCGAGCCCGGCGAATTCGTCGCCGTCATGGGGCCGTCGGGCTCCGGCAAGTCGACGTTCATGAACCTGCTGGGGTGTCTGGACACGCCCACATCGGGCCGCTACTTCCTCGACGGCCGCGACGTCGCCGGCCTGGACCGCGACGAGCTGGCCCGCATGCGCAACGCCAAGATCGGCTTCGTGTTCCAGCAGTTCAACCTGCTGCCGCGCACCACCGCGCTGGAGAACGTGGAGCTGCCCCTGCTCTACTCCGAGCTCCCGGCACGTGACCGCCGGGGCCGCGCGCGCGACAAGCTGGCAGCCGTGGGGCTGGCCGACCGCGAGCACCACCATCCCAGCCAGCTCTCCGGCGGTCAGCAGCAGCGGGTGGCGATCGCCCGCTCGCTCGTGAACGAGCCGGCGGTGGTCCTGGCCGACGAGCCGACCGGCAACCTCGACACCCGGACGAGCCTCGAGATCCTGGCCCTCCTGCAGCGGCTCAACCGGGAGGGGCTGACGATCGTGCTGGTGACCCACGAGCGCGACATCGCCGCCTACGCCAGCCGCATCCTCTTCTTCCGGGACGGGCGGCTGCTGGGCGACGAGCCGCGGGCGGTCCCCGAGAATGCGGTGTCCGCGCTGGCCGCCCTGCCGGCCGAGGAAGAGGCGCTGGCATGACGGCGGTGGCGCAGTCGATCCGGATCGCGCTCCGCTCCCTCCGCGTCAACAAGCTGCGGAGCGCGCTCACGATG
>Ga0268386_10000772_pt1 | contig 20938 bp, 20 predicted proteins | sample RVTome_15_FD_200260 | JGI IMG/M metagenome (GOLD analysis project Ga0268386, IMG submission 200260) | Soil microbial communities from uranium-contaminated site in the Upper Colorado River Basin, Wyoming, United States - RVT150D86... ...
CCAGTCCGGTGTGGTTCTCTTTGCGGCCGTGGACAGGCGCGTCGGGGAGCGTCTCGGCGGCGGATGGGAGTCATGGACCGACGCGGAGGAGGCCTTTCGTTACTGGGCCGAGAAGATCAGATACGGCCTGTGCACGGAGCTCAGGCACGGGACGGATTGCGTCGCTCCCGAGGCCTGATAGCCGGAGGAGCGAGTCGCTAACGCGAGCGGCGCAGCTGCTCTGCGCGCAAGGGCGCTCAACCTGAACCGCCGGACCCGAGAGCTACGACATTTCGTATCCGGTACTGAATCTCGTAGCCCCGTCCCAACAAGGACGCATTCCCCGGAAGAGACAGTACCGGCAACTCGCTATCTGGCTGCAGCTTGGGTAGGGACGTCCAGCCGGGTCCGGCTGGCACAGGTCGTGCTTGGTGCAGCACCCGTGTGATGCGCCCCGAACTCGCTTCGAAGGAGGGATCGTAGATGCGCGTTCGCGATCTGGCGGTCGGCAGGATTCTCTCGTGCTCGCTGCTCACGATCGCCTTGTGGGTCCTGCCGATCCACGCCCAGGAGGAGGCGCCCCCCAGCGAGGCTGACCTGGCCAAGCAGCTCTCCAATCCCGTCGCCAGCCTCGTCAGCGTGCCGTTGCAGTTCAACTGGGACCAGCAGGTCGGCGTGGACGACGACACGCGGACGACGATCAACTTCCAGCCGGTCGTTCCCTTCGGGCTTGGCACCGAGTGGAACCTCATTCTGCGGTGGATCCTGCCGTACGTCTCGCAGCCACGGTTGGCCGCGGATCTGGAGCCTACGTCGGGCTTCAGCGATGTCGTCGCTTCGGTCTTCTTCTCCCCGGCGGAGCCGGGGGCCTTCATCTGGGGGGCCGGGCCGGTGTTCTTGCTGCCGATGACCAACGACCCTCTCATCGGCACGGGCAAGTGGGCCCTGGGGCCCACCGCGGTGATCCTCAAGCAGACCGGCGGCTTCACGTACGGGGCGCTCGCGAACCACCTTTGGTCTTTCGCGGGCGACGACTTCACGGGCGGGTCGCCTCGGTCGGACGTCAACAGCACGTTCCTTCAGCCCTTCCTCTCCTACACGACGAAGCGCGCGGTGACCTACGGAGTGAACCTGGAGGCGGGAGCCAACTGGGAGGCCGAGGACGAGTGGACGATCCCGATGAACTTCACGGTGACGAAGCTGACGAAGTTCGGCCCCTTTCCGTACAGCATCGGCGGGGGGATCGCGCCGTTCCTGACCGCGCCCGGTGACCAGCCCGACTGGCGGGTCCGATTCATCGCCACCCTGCTCCTGCCGCGGGGCTGAGGGGACACCCGAGGCCCGAAAAGACGACACCGAGCTGCCGGGAGTCGTGCCGGAGAGCGAGAACAGTCTCCGCGCGCGGGTCGGCATCAGAGCCACGACATTTCGTATCCGGTACGGAATCTCGGAGCCCACCCCTTCGGCAAGGCCAGAACGTAATCAGGACACAAATCTGGAAGCCGCTGTCCAACCGGCAGTTACGGCCGTAGCCACGAGCCCTGTCCGGCTGGCACAAGTAGTGCCTTCCGCCAGTTCGCACGTCGTTTCGTATCGGTTGCCCAGATGGGCAAGTACACATGGAATCCGCTATGGGATGCTGGGTCGACAGGAGTGAGCCGCACCGTAACAGCGAAAGCACGAGCGGTCCGATCATCAAACCGCAGTGGCCGTTGGTGTTCCACCTCATCGACGATCCGGTCGAGGAGTGGGATCTGATGGAGAAGCGTCTCGACTGCGCATGGGTGCTGGCGCCGGTGCCAGGTGTCTGGGCGCGCTCCAGCAGAGCGTGGCCCGCTACCCCAACATCAAACCCGGCCAGGAATTCACCGGATACTCATGAGTCTGCCTGTGGAGCGCTCAGGGTTTGTGATCGCGGAGCAGTAAACCATCATTCAGGAGGAGCCAATGTCTGAACAAAGAGACAACTCACTGCGAACCATCCTGCCGATTCCCGATATCCAGCGTGCCGTTCCGATCACGTACGACGCGAAGGACCCGGACACGAAGTTCCCTCCGATCCGGGACACGCGGGCGCCGCAAGGGGCGCCAAACGTTCTGGTAATTCTCATCGACGACGTCGGCTTTGGTGCCACTAGCGCCTTCGGCGGGCCGTGCCACACACCCAACTTCGAGAAGCTCGCGAAAGGCGGGCTGAAGTACACGCGCTTCCACACCACGGCGCTCTGCTCGCCGACCCGGCAGGCGCTCCTCACCGGGCGCAACCATCACTCGGTGGGTATGGGCGGCATCACCGAAATCGCAACCGCCGCGCCCGGCTACAGCTCCGTGCTCCCGAATACGAAGGCGCCGCTTGCGCTCACCCTCAAGCTGAACGGGTACTCGACCGCGCAGTTCGGCAAGTGTCATGAGGTTCCCGTCTGGCAGACGAGTCCGGCGGGGCCGTTCAATGCGTGGCCTACCGGGGGTGGCGGGTTCGAGTACTTCTACGGCTTCATCGGGGGCGAGAACAACCAGTGGGACCCCGCCCTGTACGAAGGTACGACGCCGATCGAACCGCCCAAGACACCGGCAGAGGGATACCATCTTACCGAGGACCTGACCGACAAGGCGATCGCCTGGATGCGCCAGCAGAAGGCGCTGTTGGGAGACAAGCCGTTCTTCGTCTATTTCGCGCCGGGCGCGACCCACGCGCCGCACCACGTGCCCAAGGAGTGGATCGAGAAGTACAAGGGCAAGTTCGCCCACGGCTGGGACAAGCAGCGCGAGATCACCTTCAAGAAGCAGAAGGAGCTGGGCGTCATTCCTGCCGACGCCCTGCTCACCCCGCGCCACGCGGAAATTCCGGCCTGGGATGAGATGGATCCCGAGCTCAAGCCGGCGCTGGAGCGCGAGATGGAGGTGTATGCCGCGTTCATGGAGCACACCGACCACCACGTCGGCCGGCTGATCGATGCGCTCGACCCGGTGATCGACAATACGCTGATCTACCTGATCATCGGCGACAACGGCGCGTCGGCTGAGGGCACGCTTCAGGGCGCCTTCAACGAGATGGCGAACTTCAACGGCATGGCCGAGATCGAGACGCCGGAGTTCATGATGTCGAAGCTCGAGGAGTTCGGCGGCGAAGGATCGTACGGCCACTTTGCGGTGGGTTGGGCCTGGGCGATGGATGCGCCGTACCAGTGGACCAAGCAGGTCGCCTCGCACTGGGGGGGGACGCGCACCGGGACGATCGTTCACTGGCCGAAGGGGATCAAGGAAAAAAACGGAATGCGGAGCCAGTTCAGCCACGTCATCGACGTCGCGCCGACGGTGCTCGAGGCCGCCGGCCTTCCCGAGCCCACGACAGTGAACGGCGTGGCGCAGAGCCCCTACGAGGGCACGAGCATGATCTACAGCTTCAACGACGCTAAGGCGGCCGAGCGGCACGACACCCAGTACTTCGAGATGTTCTGCAACCGGGGTGTCTATCACAGGGGCTGGAGCGCGGTGACGAAGCACCGCACGCCGTGGATGATGGGCGGACAGAAGATGCTGGCATTCGATGACGACGTATGGGAGCTCTACGACGGCAGCAAGGATTGGACGCAGGCCAAGGATTTGTCCAAGGAGATGCCGGAGAAGCTGCACGAGCTGCAGCGGCTGTGGCTCATCGAAGCCGTCAAGTTCAACGTCCTGCCGCTGGATGATCGCCAGATCGAACGGATCAACTCCGACCTGGCGGGTCGCCCGGTCCTGGTCAAGGGGAACTCGCAGCTGCTGTTCGCGGGAATGGGACGACTCTCCGAGAACAGCGTAATCAACATCAAGAACAAGTCGTTCGCCGTCACGGCAGACCTCGAAGTACCCGCCGAGGGCGCCGAAGGCGTGCTGATTGCCCAGGGTGGGCGGTTCGGTGGCTGGAGCCTGTACGCCAAGGGCGGGAAAGCCAAATTCGTCTACAACGTACTGGGGATCAAATCCTTCGCCATCGAAGCGACGAAGTCCATTCCGACCGGCAAGACCCAGGTGCGGATGGAGTTCGCCTATGACGGCGGCGGCATGAGCAAGGGCGGCGACGTGACCCTCTACTGTGACGGCAAGGAGGTCGGCAAGGGCCGTGTGGAGCAAACGCAGGGGTTCATCTTCTCGGCGGACGAGACCACCGACGTCGGCTACGAGTCCGGCACCACGGTGAGCCCCGACTACACCGCCCCCACCAGCAGGTTCAACGGCAAGCTCAACTGGGTGCAGATTGATCTCGGCAAGGACGCCGAGGACGCGGACCACTTCATCTCGCCCGAAGAACGCATTCGTGTGGCCATGGCGCGGCAGTAGCATCAGGTGCTCGTAAGGAAGGAGTGGTCGTCAAGATAATGAGCGACCATCAGCGGACTGTTATAATGGCCTTACGCCAGCGAAAGAGGCGCAAGACAATGAGACGCACACTGTGCCGCGCGGCACTGGCTGCTTTGTTGCTTCCCATGATCTCATTCCTGCCGGCTGGTTGCGGGAGGGAGGAGGTCGCGCCCCCCGCAGGTCTCGACCCAAGAGCGGACGAGCTGCTACAAGAAATGAGCGACCTGCTGTCCGCCACTCAGAGGCTTTCTTTCGGCGCATCGGAGCTGCGCGACGTGGTTAGTGCTGACGGAGAAGTTCGCCAGCTCGCGATCGACCACACGACCTACTTGGAACGACCGGATCGCTTGCGTCGGGAGCTTTCGGTCGAGGGCGACACGGCGACGGTCGTCTACAGCCAGGGCTCCATGGGCGTGCATGGGACCCGGCAGAGCTTCTATGCCCTCGCCGAAGTCCCCCCTACTCTGGACGAGACCCTGGATTTTCTAAGCCAGAGGCTCGACATGAAAATGCCGATCGCCGATCTCCTCTACAGCTCGCCCTACGAGTCCTACGTGGATTCCAGCACGACCGGACAATATCTGGGGGAGGAGACGGTCGAGGGAACCTCGTGCCACCACCTCGCCTTTCAGCATCCGGCGATCGACTTCGAGATGTGGCTCGAGAGCGGCGACCGACCCCTCCCATGCAAGCTCGTGCTCAGCTACAAGCTGGACGAGGGTGCTCCGACATCGGTTCTTACTTTCCGCGAGTGGAACCTCTCCCCGGAGTTCGGGTCGACCCCCTTCGAGTACAAGCCTCCGGATGGCTATGTCCGAATCCCGTTCCGGGGGCGAGGGGGCGAGCGTGTCCCAGAACCCGCCGCAGACAACTGAAGGTCGACACTGGAGGTATGCCATGAGAACCCGACTCTTCCATCGCGTCCTCGCCGTCATAACGATCCTTCTCGTGACCTTGGGCCCCGTTACGGATGTTCTTGCTCAGCGAGGCGGCAGGGGCGGCGCGGCACGCGGGGGGGGCTCCCGTGATGCCGGATCCCGAAGCTATTCCGGCTCTTCGGTCCGGCAGTCTCGCGCCACGGCGCAGACCGGGCGGACGCGCGAGCCGAGCGCGCAGACCAGCCAGGCCCGAACGACACGCCAGACATCGCAGACGAGCGAGCGGGCGACTCAGAGCGACCAGGGGACGCGGGCGACTCAGTCATCCGATCAGCAGCGTGATATCGACACCGACCAGGTGGGGGAGGCGACGGTCATCCAGGGAGAGCGGGGGACGGCCGTCGTCGGCGAGCAGGGCGCGATCGCCGCGGGCGAGCAGGGCGCAGTCGCAGTCGGTGAGAATGCGGCTGTCGGCGTGGGAGACGAAGGGGCCTTCGCGGTGAATCGCGAGACCGGCCAGGGCGCCGCCGTCGGCGAAGAGGGCTTCGCCATCGCCGACGAGGGCAACGTCTACGGTGGGGAGTGGGACGAAGGCGGCGTCGTCTGGTACGAGGAGGATGACTGGTACGTCTATGACGACGTCGAAGCCTGGCAAGTGGCGGCCGGTGTTGCCGCGGGCATCGCGATTGGGACAATGCTCGCGACACCCCCGGCAAACTACACCACCGTCTATGTGTCGAGCGCTCCCTACTATTTCTACGACAACGTTTTCTACGCGCCCGTTATGCAGGGCACGACCGTCGTGTATCAGGTCATTCCGCCGCCCGTCGGGGCGGTGATCTCGACGCTGCCTGCGGGCTGTACGACGAAGTCCGTCAACGGCGTTACTCACTGGATCTGCAGTGGCTCGGCCTATATCCGAGTGTCGAGCGGTTACCAAGTCGTCGCGATGCCGTCATGAGTGGATGAGGCTCCCGCGACTCTGATGGTGACCTGGCTGTTCAGCGGCGAAGTCAACTGGGTCCGGATCGACCTGGAGAAGGACGACCACGATCACCTGATCACCCCGGAGGAGCGCTTCCACCTCGCGATGGTGCGGCAGTAGGAGCACGACCACGAGGGAACCTGCGACCGGGAACCTTCCCCGTGAAGCCGGCCGATGTGCTGCGGTGCAGTGAGATGACGAGCAAGAGGCTACTTTCCCTGGGGGCGATTCTCGAAGCGGGTGCGGGCCTCGCGTTGATCTTCCAGCCGGCTTTGGTCGTTCGCTTCCTGCTGGGCGCGGACCTGTCGGAGCCGGGATTCGCACTCGCGCGGGTCGCCGGCTTCGGCCTGTTGTCGTTGGGGCTGGCCTGCTGGCCGCGCAGGGAGGTTACCCTGCCGGCGCTTCGCGCGATGCTCGCTTACAATCTGCTGGCTGCGCTTTACTTCGCTTACCTGCGGCTCGGCGGCGAACTCGTCGGGAGATTTTTGCTGCCGGCCATCGTCCTTCATGCCGTACTCGCTCTACTGTTCGCCAGGACATGGTTCACGGGCGATCAGGACAATTGGAGCAGTACGCGCAGTGCGCCTCCTACCGCGTGATCTGGTTTCTGATCCTCTTCTACGGGGATATTCCCTTGCGCCCGCCTCCTTCACTACTTGGCGGAGGTTCCATCCGGCTTTACGACACGACGTTCGGCGATCACTCTGCACAAGCCGCAAGTTCACGAACTCGATGGGAGGAACAATCGAAGAGCTATGACGAGAACGACTTTGATCGTGACCGGAGTGGGCGCCCTGTCGCTCGCCCTTGGAACCCCGGTCCTCGCTCAGCAGGACGAGCTTCAGGAGCGCGTGAACGCTCTAAAGGCGTCGCTCGCCCAGAGTCAGACCAGCCTGCGATCGTACGAGTGGATCGAGACGACCGTCGTAACCGTCAAGGAGGAGGAGAAGTCCCGTCAGCAAAGCCGCGTCTACTACGGTGCCGAGGGCGAGCTACAGAAGGTGCCTCTCACCACGCCGCCGCCGGAGGAGAAGGGCCGTGGTCTGCGCGGGAAGATCAAGGCCGTCAAGAAGGAGGAAGTGACGGAGTACATGCAGCAAGCCGTCGGCATAGTGCGCCAGTACGTTCCGCCGGATCCCGCCAAGATCCATGCAGCCAAAGACCAGGGCAGGGCCTCCCTCGAGATGATCGACCCGGGCAAGGTGGCGCGGCTGGTCGTGAGCGGCTACCTGCAACCCGGTGACTCATGGGCCGCCGAGATAGACCTCCAGTCGAACCGTCTGCTGGCGGTAAGAATCGCTACGTTCGACTCGGAGAGAAACCCGATCCAACTGGACGTGGGTTTCGGGGGTTTGGGTGATGGCACCGGGTACACCTCGGACATCTCCCTAAACGCTCCGGCCAAGGAAATCAAGGTAACGACTACCAACTCCGGCTATCGCAAGCTCGGTTCGTGACGAAGCGGCCTCGAAGAGTCCCTGTCGGGGCGACCGTCCGACGCTTCCGCCGCGCTGCATGATCCTACATCCAGCGTCCGACGGCTATCAGGTCGTCGTCATGCCGTGAGCGCTTCCCAGAAGGCGCACTCCTGGGTGCCGCTCCTGCCGGCGGGTTTGCTGGTGGCGATCGCGGCAGGGCAGATCCACCTCGCGACCAGGCAAGACCTCACCCCCTGGAAGGGCGGTGGGTTCGGCATGTTCTCTTCCACAGATCGGGGTCACAATCGACGTCTGCGGGTATGGGTCTCGGGCCCCGAACGGAGCGAGGAAGTCGCGATCCCGACGGATCTCATCGATATGGCCAACAACGTGTTGATCTTTCCCAGCCATCGACGGCTCGAGCGCCTCGGGCGCGAGATCGCCCTGACGGCGAGGGGCGAAGGTGGTGAGATCCGCGACGTCCGGATCGTCGTCTGGCGGCGCGAATACGATCGCGCGACCCTCGAGTCCGGGCTGGTCCCCTTGCGTGAGGTCAGGGTGGAGGTGACCGATCTCGCTCCGTGAGCGGCTTGCAGCCTCTTCCCGCGCACCCTGGATCGCATCTCTAGGCATCGAGCTACCTCTTCGACTGACGCTGGTCGAGCTCCTCCTGCGACCGATCGAGGGGTGGTACCTGCGGCCGTTCGTGTTCTTGCTCGCATGCCTGGGAGTCCTCTTCCCGAGAGTCCTTCGAAGCCCGGCGGTATGGGCTGCCCTGACCTTCCTGGTCTTTGCGCGGGTCGTCCGGTTATGGCCTGCGGCCGACAACCATTACTACCTGCTCGCTTACTGGTGTCTCGCGGTTTTCCTCTCGCTGATCATGGAGCGACCGCGAGAGGCGCTGGCGACTTCGGCACGGTGGCTCCTCGCGTTCGTCTTCGCCTTCGCATTCCTGTGGAAGGTGCTGCTGGCACCGGACTACGTCGACGGACGCTTCTTTCGGGTGACGCTCCTCACCGACGAGCGCTTCGCGTACATCTCCCAGCTCCTTGGGGGGATCTCGGCCGATGAGCTCGCAGAGAACCGGGAGTACCTAAGGACGCTCCCTCCGGGAGCTGAGCTCGTCGACCCGCCGCGGCTCCGGGAGCCTCCCGCCCTGCGACGCGTGGCCATCGCTTTCACGTGGGGAAGTCTGCTGCTCGAAGGCGCCCTCGCCCTGGCCTTCCTCTTCCCATGGGGCCGTTGGACCCTCCCCGTTCGGGACGGCCTCCTTCTCTCCTTCTGCACGGTCACGTATGCCTTCGCCCCCGTGTCCGGGTTCGGCTGGCTTCTCGCGGTCATGGGCCTCGCGCAGGTCGAGCCCGAGCGTCGGGTGCTCCGTGCGTCCTACCTGGTGGTCTGGTTCCTCATCCTCTTCTATGGGGATGTGCCCTGGGCGCGCCTCCTGCTTGGCGTCATCGGAGGCGGACCCGGCGCATGAGAAATGGTGAAATCCTCCGCGAAAACGCCGAACTTCGGTAATCGAACAGAGATTTTCGGAGGATGCGAGAAGAAGCTGTTTCTCTCCGATATCTCGGATTGACCAAAACATATGCTCTGGATAGATTCGACGCTCAATGACCGACCTGCTGGTCCCGGTCTGCATCGCCCTGACGATGGCGGTCCTCGGGCTGGAGCTGACCGCGGCCGACTTCAACCGGGTGCTCGCGAACCCCGGTGGAATCGTCCTGGCAACGGTTGGACAGATCGTGCTCCTGCCGGTCGCCTCGATCGGGCTGGTGCATGCCCTCCACCCCCCGGTTGCGCTGGGAGCCGGACTGCTGGTCGTGGCGGCGTGCCCAGGGGGTGCCCTCTCCAACTTCTGCGTATATCTGGCACGAGGGTCGACGGCTCTCTCCGTCGCCCTGACCGCAGTGTCGACGTGCCTCGCCGTGGTGACGCTTCCGATCGTCCTGGACTTGTCCATGCCGCTCGTTCTCGAGGTCGGTGCAGCCCCTTCCGTGCCAGCCCTGCAGATGATCCTTCAGCTCCTTCTCCTGGTGCTCGGGCCGATGGCGATCGGGATGGAGATCCGTCGCAGGCGATCCAAACTGGCCAGCCAGCTGCGCCCGGCGGGAACCCTGCTCGGAATCGTCTGTGTGTTCCTGATCTTGGGATCCATTGCCTGGGAACAGTGGGAGACGCTGAACCGGGACTTGAACGTCCTCATCCGACTTGCCGTCGTCTACTCCATCTCGATGATGCTCGTCGGAACGGTCGTCGGGTGGGGGGCAGGTCTGGGGCGCGCAGACCGTTTCACCTGTCTGATAGAGTTCGCGACCCGGAACTATCTAATCGCCCTGCTCGTTGGCACGACGCTTCTCGGGGCGGACTTCCAGACTTTCGCGGTGGTATTCTTCGTGACTCAGACCGTCTTGGCCCTGCTCGCGGTAGCGGGTCATCGCGTTCGACATCAGGCTCGGCTTCGGATCGAATTGCCGGAAGTGCGGCCCCAGCCCGAGCAGATCTGAAGGCCGAGGCGACGGATCTTTGGCCATGACCAGCTCCGAGTCCCCCCCCATTCGCAGCCTTGACGACGGCTTCGCGGATCTCTTGAGCGAGATCTCGGCCCATTTCATCAACGTCTCATACGATGACTTCCCTGCTCTTGCCACGTCGGTCTTATCTGACCTGACTGGGTGGCTCGGGCTGGATCGGGCCTCCCTGCTGATCTGGGATGAAGAAGGAGGCCTTCAAACCCTATGCGAATGGCCAAACGATCCACTTCCTGCAAAACCTGGTGAACGGCCATGGCCGGTTTCGCCTGGAAGAGTCTTGTCCAGTATGGCGCGTGGCGTGCCCTTCGTAAAGCACGGAGAGGATGGGTCCTACTATGGCCTTCCGCTCACGCGGGAAAAGAGGCTGATCGGGGTTCTTGCTCTGCTTGCCCCACGCGACCGCGAGCGCATGGAGAGGGCCTATTTGAAGGGGCTGAGGCTCCTCCAAGACCTGTTTACCTACGCCGTGAGTCGGCGGATCGCGGATGTGGAGCTCGAACAGGCGATCCGGGAGATCGAAGGGCTGAAGAAGCAGCTCGAGGTCGAGAATCTCCATCTGAGGCACGAGCTCAGCCGGCGACATGCTCCGGGGGAAATCATCGCCGAATCCACTCCGATGCAGGAGGTCCTGATGCTGGTCGAGAAAGTAGCTTCGACCAACTCCGTCGTGCTCGTCGAGGGAGAAACGGGGACCGGCAAGGAGCTCATCAGCCGCAAGATTCACTCCCTGAGCGGCCGCCGCGGTCGGCCCATGGTCACCGTCAACTGCGCCGCTCTGTCGCCGACGTTGATCGAGAGCGAGCTGTTCGGACGGGAGAAGGGTGCCTATACCGGAGCCCTTACACGGACGGCGGGACGTTTCGAAGTGGCCGACCGGTCGACGCTCTTTCTGGATGAGATCGGGGAGCTACCGAAAGATCTCCAGACCAAGCTGCTGCGGGTATTGCAGGATAACCGATTCGAGCGGATCGGCTCGACCAGGACGATCGAGGTCGACGTCCGCCTCATCGCTGCGACCAACCGCGACCTCCGCTCTGCGGTCGAAGCAGGTGAGTTCCGCGAGGATCTCTACTATCGGCTGAGCGTGTTTCCTATATCCGTCCCCCCCCTCCGTGATCGCCAGAAGGATATCCCCATGCTGGTCTGGACCTTCGTCGAGGAATTCGGACCGGCGATGAAACGGGTAATAGAACGCATCCCACAACGGACGATGGATAGCCTTCTTGCCTACCCATGGCCGGGCAACGTCCGAGAGCTGAGAAACCTGATCGAGCGCGCAATGATCGTGGGCAAGGGCCCTGTGCTCGAGGTGGACGTTCCCATCGAGATTGCCTCGACCCAACAGGTCGAGCGGACGCTCGACGAGGTACAGCGGGATCACATCCTGGCCACTCTAGTCGGAGCGGAGTGGCGGATCCGTGGCCCAGGCGGCGCCGCGGAGCGGTTGGGCTTGCGGCCCACGACCTTGGAATCCCGCATTAAGAAGCTCTCCATTCATCGCCCCGCCGCTGTGGAGCGGTCTGAGACATGATGCCGCGGTCGACCATCCCCCCGACAATGGAGGCGGCCACCGCATTCGACGAACTGCCGGAGATCCTGTCGGAGATCTCCATCACCTTCATCGACCTTCCGGCGGAGGAGCTAGACCTCCACGTGATGGACGCGCTCGAACGCATCGGTCAGCTGATCCATGTCGATCGCGCCTCTCTCGCTCAGCGGGTCGGTGCGGGCCAGTTGCAAGTCAGCCACGCCTGGTGCGCAGAGGGTACTCAGGCGCCTCGTGACGTCTACAACGAGAACCATCTGCCGTGGATCATGTCACACCTGCGGGCTGGCGTAGCGGTTTCGATCGAGCGACAGGCGGAGTTCCCGAAGGACTCACCGGACCGCCTCATCGCAGAGCAGGAGGGAGTCAGGAGTCTTCTGTGTTTGCCCCTCGTATCGCGTAGTGAGCTGATAGGGGTTCTGACCTTCTTGCACCTCCGTCAGGAGCGAGTGTGGCCGCGGGCTCTTCGCAAGCGCTTGGGACTGCTCGCGGACATGTTCGCGAATGCTCTGGAGCGAAAGACGATGGAGATCAAGCGGAGAGGAGTGTACGAGGAAGTAACTCAGTTGAAAGAGCGGTTGGAGACGGAGAACCTCTATCTGCGCGAGGAGCTCGATCTCGAGTACCCGCATGGCCAGGTCGTCGGCCGGTCGTCCAAGCTTCGCGAGGTCCTGCGCGCGGTGGAGAGAGTGGCCCCGACGGATTCAGCGGTCCTTATCCTGGGAGAGACGGGAACCGGGAAGGAGCTGGTTGCCAATGCCATTCATGCGATCAGCCCACGCCGTGAGCGACCGATGATCAAGGTCAACTGCGCTGCCCTACCGTCGACCCTGGTCGAAAGCGAGCTGTTCGGGCGGGAGAGAGGCGCATATACCGGGGCGCTGACTCGAGAACAGGGACGGTTCGAGGCCGCCGACGGGTCCACCATCCTTCTCGACGAAATCGGAGACCTGTCGTTGGATCTCCAGGCCAAACTCTTGCGCGTCTTGCAGGAGGGTCACTTCGAGCGGCTCGGCTCGTCCAAGACGATCACGACCGACGCGCGGGTCTTCGCCGCGACCCATTGCGACCTACCATCCATGGTCGAGAAAGGAAGTTTTCGAAAGGACCTGTTCTTTCGGCTCAACGTGTTCCCGATCACGGTCCCGCCTCTGCGGGATCGTATCGAAGATATCCCACCGCTCGTGTGGGCCTTCATCGAGGAGTTCGGTCGGACGATGGGGCGGTCCATCGAGAGGATCCCCGAGAGGACCATGAAACGGCTGGTCAGCCACGCGTGGCCCGGCAACGTCCGCGAGCTGAGGAACGTGATCGAGCGGGCCATGATCCTCAACACGGGCCCCGTCCTCGACGTGGACATTCCGCTGGGGCCTGTGGTGGGTACCGCGGTTCCGCGAACGCTCGCGGAGGTACAGCGCGATCAGATCCTGCGCGTGCTTCGTCATACAGCGTGGCGGATCCGTGGCAAGGACGGTGCCGCCGCGATTCTAGGCCTCAAGCCGACGACCCTCGAGTCCCGCATGAAGCGGCTTGGCATCGCCCGCCAACCATCCCCCGGCATCTCGTAGTCTCCACGACATATCGGAGGATCGGGTGGCCAGGCTGCCTTCCTCTCTTCGAGTAGGAACGCCGCAACCACTTGCGACGGTTCATCTTGCGTCATCTGACCGAGCGGAGCGATCGGTGGCACGCGGGCTGCCTTCAGGGGGTGGAGACGGATCCGTCGCAGCGCGGATTCCGCATGAAGAGGGTCGCTCCCCCAGAGGCCAGGAGAGCCGTCTCCGGGGGCTGCAGCACGAAGATTTCCCCGGCTCTTTGGACGCTGGATCAGATCGCGGCAAACGGGCACGGAACCCCTTCCCGAGCTATGGGACCACGGCTCGCCGATAGGGAAGAGAAGGATGACTGGAGGCACCAATTGTTCACGGCGACCGTGAGGTTTGTCTTGCCGCAGGAAGCGCGGGCCGAAGGCATTCGTGCGCTTCGCGCTTTTGTGGCACCGCTCTACGTCCGACCGGATTGTGCGGGGTGCAGCCTTTTGCAGGACCTCCAGGAGGAAGGGGCCTTCCTGTTGGTCGAGCGGTGGCGTTCCGTCGAGGGGCTCCAGCGACACCTGCGCTCCGATCCCTTTCGCAAGCTCTTGGCCGTGATGGATATGGCCGAGCGAGCGCCGGAGTTCCGCCTGGAAAAAGTCGAGTGGGTGGAGGGGATCGACCTGCTTGCCCTGATCCGCGGTGGGGAGGGGCTGCGGGTCGAGAGCGCAAATACTGAGGATAAGTAGCGTCGAGACATCGATTGGACGGAAGAGGACCTGAGACCGGTGGGAGCCGTCAATCTCTGGCAAGGAGAATGGAGAAGATGAAGGGACGTGCATGGGCCGGCCTGCTAGCGGGGGCGTTTCTCGCTGCGGCGTTCACGCCGACCAAGCTCGGCGCCCAGGTGGTCGATGAGGACGAGGGGTGGCGATTCGCCGCGACGCCCTGGCTCTGGCTCGTCAATCTGAGTGGCAGCTTGGGGGTCCTCGGACGGGAAGTCGACGTCGAAGTCGACACGGACGAGATCTTCGATGCGCTCGAGTTCGGCTGGATGTCCCACTGGGAGGTCGGCAAGGGCAGGGCCGGCTTCTTCGCGCAGCCGATCATCGCGAAGCTCGGCTCGGACGGCACCGTTCAGGTTTCGACTGTCGGACCTACCGATGCCGAGGTCGACCTCGACATGACGATGCTCGATCTCGGGGGAGCCTATCGAGTCGGCGGACCGTTCGAAGTCGTCGGCGGGGTTCGATACTTCGGACTCGACACGACCATCGAGCTCGAGGGGCTGGGCGAAGAAGGCCGGGACGTCGGCTGGTGGAACGGCTTCATCGGCGGCCGGGTCCGCCGCGACTTTGCGGAACGATGGGGTGTCCTGGTCCATGCGGACATCGGGTTCGGTGAATCCGAGACGAACTACATGACGCAAGGAGTCCTCCAGTATCGGTTCTCCCCACGTTGGGGAGTGGACTTCGGCTACAAGTGGCTGCACGACGAGGTAGCTCCCGAGGACCGGAGAATCGACTGGGAATCCGACATGTATGGAGCGGTAGTCGGCGTCACCTTCCGCCGTTAGCTGCCTCAACCTTTTCGAGGAAACGAGGAGTCGACCATGGAATGGACCTCTCTTTCAGACTGTTCTGAAACCCAACCTTTCCCGCGGGAGGCTACGATGAAACGGATAGCGCTGATTGCAGCTGTGGTCCTGATGGCAACCTCGATCGCCGCACCGGTGCGGGCGCAGGTCTTCGGTGTCAGTGCCGGGGCGGCTGTGCCGACGGGCGACATCGGAGACATCGTCGATACAGGCTTTGCCATCAACGGGTTCTTCGGCGGATGGGTGGGGGAGAGCTTTCTGATCAAGGGGGACGTCGGCTACCACGGTTTCACCTCGAAGACGGTCACGATCGCCGGCGAGGAGTTCGAGGCCGAGGGCGGTCTCGTGCCGATCCGGGGCGGCTTCTACAAGTACTGGGGCCAGAGCAAGCGCTTCTACACCGGGACGAGCCTCGGCGCTTACGTGCCTACGGGTGACTTCGAGGAACTCGACACCAAGTTCGGCCTCGGGCCACGGGTAGGGTACTTGTTCCCGCTGGGAGGCGGCGGCGCCATCGACCTGATGTTCGAGTACCACACGGTCTTCGTCGGCGACGAGAACCCGCTGACCGATGGAGACCGTGTGTTCTACGATGACGACAAGCTGAACTATCTGATCATCGGTCTCGGATATCAGACAGGTCGCTAGGAAGCGGAATTACCCGAAACCTGGAGGGACCATGCGGCGCATAGCTGCGGTTGCAATCGTCCTGGGCTCTCTGGCCTGCGCGACGACCCCCGCGAGGGTGAATTACGACCTCGACCCGAACTACGACTTTGCCGGCCTGCAGAGCTGGGACTGGATGAAGGAGCCGGGCCAGGCGGGGGTCGCTGGAGGTCCCTCACCGCTCGTCGTGCAGAGAGTTCGTGCAGCGGTCGAGCGTGAGCTCGCCGCTAAAGGGTATCGCAGGGTCGAGGACGGAGCCCCGGACTTCCGAGTCGCTGTGCACGGAGGAACCGACCAGAAGCTCGACGTGCGGACCACCTACGACTACTACGGATATCGGTGGCGCGTTCCAGTCGAGCGAACCGATGTCCGGCAGTATACGGAGGGGACCCTGATCGTGGACGTCGTGGACGGCGAGCGCAACGAGCTGGTATGGCGCGGTACGGGGGTCGCCGAGGTGCGGGCGGATAGTCCCGAGAAGATCACGGAGCAGGTCGACGCGGTCGTATCGGAGATCCTCAAGAACTTCCCCTCGCCAGTGGGATGAATCTCCGAAGACCGGGCGTCGCGGTTCTCGTTCTCGCTGGGTCGATCGCGAGCCCTGAAGCAGCTCTCGCTCAACCCGCTCCCGAGGAGCCTACCCCCAGGATCGGCCTCGTCATGAGCGGGGGCGCAGCCAAGGGCTTCGCCCATGTGGGCGTCCTGAGGGTACTCGAGGAGATGCGCGTGCCGGTCCACCTCATCACGGCCACGAGCATGGGTTCCATCATGGGCGGCCTCTATGCCTCCGGGCTATCGCCCGAGGAGATCGAGGAGACGATGGCTACGGTGGATTGGCTCGGCCTCTTCCGCGACCAGCCGCCACGTGAGGACCTCGACTACCGCCGCAAGGAGGACGACAGCCGCTACCTGTTCGACCTCGGGGTCGGGGTGCGGTTCAACGGAGAGATCATCCTTCCGAGCGGGGTCCTCGCCGGACAGAAGATCGGACTGCTCTTGCGGGAGAACACCCTGCACGTGTCCGACATCGACGACTTCGACGAGCTCCCGATACCTTATCGCGCCGTCGCAGCTGACATCGAGACCGGCGAGTCGTTCGTCATCGATCATGGGGACCTCGCGCGCGCGATGCGCGCGAGCATGTCGATACCCGGCGCCTTTGCGCCGGTCGAAATCGAGGGTCACCTCCTGGTCGACGGCGGGATCACCGACAACATGCCCGTCGACCTCGCGCGATCGCTGGGCGCCGACGTGATCATCGCCGTCGATGTGAGCTCGCCGATGCGCACGCGCGAGGAGCTGGACAATGTGTTCGGCGTCGTCGGTCAGCTCACCAGCATGCTGAGCCGGCTGAACGTGGAGGATCAGATCCCGCGGGTGGACATCCTCCTCGATCCCGAGCTGGGCGAGCTGGGAGGCGGGGATTACACGAAGGCGCGCGAACTCGTGGCTACCGGCGAGGCGGAGGCTAGGCGGCATGCCGGCGAGCTCGCCCGATATGCGGTCTCGGAGGAGGAGTACGCAGCCTATCGGACACGCTATCGCTACAAGCCGAGACCCCCGACCAGGGTCGACTTCGTGGAGGTAGTGGGCAACGATCTCGTGGACCGGCGTGTCATCGACGCCCGTATGCGGATTCAGGCAGAGGACTCCCTGGACGTGGAGGCCATCGATAAAGATGTGACGGCGGTCTACGGTCTCGGGGACTTCACCTCCGTCGGTTGGCACGTCGAGAGGCGAGGCGATCAGGAGGGAGTGATCGTCACGGTTCACGAAAAGCCGTGGGCGCCCAACTACATCAATTTCGGCATGCTGTTCGAAGTCGACGGCACGTTCACGGGACGCGTCAACCTCACCGCCACCCGGCTCAACGCTCGGGGTGCGGAATGGCGAAACGACATCCAGTTCGGATCGATTCACAGCTTGAGGACGGAGTTCTATCAGCCTCTCGACTTTGCCGGGAGGTTCTTCCTGGCGCCCTGGATCCTGCTGGAGGACGAGGATCAGAACGTGTTCGACGACGACGGGGATGACGTTGCCACCTACGAGGTGGATCGGCAGTTGGGCGCTCTCGATGCCGGATTCCAGATCGGCCGTCTGGGCGAGATACGATTGGGCGTTGTACGCGGTAAGGCCGGGGCCAACGTGGGCGTCGGCTCTGCGGAACTGCCGGAATTCGATGTCGACGTGGGTGGGCTGAGAGGGCGTATCGCCCTGGACCGCCTCGACAGCCCGAGCTTCCCCAACCGTGGATACGGGGCGTCCACGGATGTCTTTCTCTCACGGCGGGGCCTCGGAGCGGACGATTCCTATGAGCGGATTCTGGTACGGGGATCGGCGTTCTGGCCGCAGGGCCGCAAGATCTGGTTTACGGGAGGCATGGCGGGGAGCAGCCTGGGGAGCGACTTGCCGGCCTACGACGCGTTCACCGTGGGTGGTTTTCTTTCACTCTCCGGGCTGGAGAGAGGCCAGCTCCGCGGACAGTATGCCGGCGTCCTGCGAGGAGGGCTTCTCTACCGACTGGGGCTAGCACCTTCGCTCCTGGCAAAAGGCGTGTATCTCGGGGCGTACGCGGAGACGGGGAGTGCCTGGGAGACGTCGGACGAGATCGGCGAGGATCTGACGTACAGCGGAACGCTCCTGTTCGGGGTCGACAGCGCTCTGGGCCCTCTGTATGTCGCCTACGGGGTTGCGGACAGCGGACAGGACGAGCTCTATGTCTCCTTGGGACAGACCTTCTAACCAGCCGGTTCCAAACTCTTAGCCCCCACCATGCCGACAGTGCCCATACGTGTTCCTGGCTCCCTTTCTCGGAAAAGCGCTCTCGTAGTTCTCGTGCTGACGGCACCGTGGGCTTGGCCCGCCACGGGCCTTCCCCAGGAGGAATGCCGAATCCCGCCGTCGATCGCAGCTTCCCGACCGGACTCGGTCACCGGAGCCACTCCGGTCTATGTCGGAGTCTATGTGATCGACCTGACCCACATCGAGGAGGCAGAGAAGACCTTCGCGGGGGACGTGAACTTTACCCTGCGATGGCGGGATCCGCGGCTCTCGGCGGTCTCGCTGGGTCGCTCGCTGGCCGGTTGCCCGCTGACCCTGGACGATATCTGGGATCCTGCCGTGTCCATCGTCAACCTGCGCAACGCCGATCGCATCGAATCGCCCTCTCTTTCCGTCGATGAGACAGGGAACGTCTTTCACAGGGAACGGTTCTATGGCCGGTTCACGGTGGCGCTCGACCTGCATGACTTCCCGTTCGACCGCCAGATCCTCCCCATCACGACCATCGCCCGAAATCCAACGGAGGAGGTTGCCCTGCTGCCGGATTCCACTCGGACGGGAATGGTGAACCAACCTTCCCTCCTGGGATGGACAGTGCAGCTCGGCCAAGCAATCGAGGAGCCCTTTTTGGTTCCCGGGCTTGCGCTCTCGGTGCCGCGCTTAGAGCAGCGCCTCCTGGCCCGTCGTGATTCCGAGTTCTGGCTTCTGAAGGCTCTCATGCCGTTGGGTATCGTCTTGCTCATGGCGTCGATCGTGTTCTGGGTCGATCCGCTGGCGTACCCCCGCCAGGTCGGCTTCGCGTTCACATCGATCCTCACCCTGATCGCCTATCAATTCAGCATCAACATCACAATGCCCGAGATTTCGTACCTGACTCGCTTCGATCGCTTCCTCATCGGCGCCTCCATACTTGTTCTGCTCACCATGTTCGAAGCGGTCGTAGCGGGCTCGCTCGCCCACAGTGGAAAGGTGGAGGCTGCCAACCGCTTGAACCGCTGGTCGAGGTGGATCTACCTCCTGGCCGTTCTCCTTCTGGCGCTCTTGACACTGGGTGGTGGGGTAAGGGAGTAGAGCGACGAATGCCACCCCGGCGCCGCTCCGACGGCATTCGGATCCTCGAGGTCGCAATCCTTGCATCTGGGCATGGTCAGCATGTAGCTCAGGACGGCCACGAAGAGCACTACCGCAATGACTCCAAAAGTCACCTCGATCCTGGACGAATTGAAGGTCCCCGCCATCCCGGCGAAGAAGAGAATGGATGCGAAGAGAACCGTGAGGAGAACGTAGGTATCGGAGATCTGATCTATCTCCTGCGCCAAGGCAAAGGCCCTCGCGCCCCGTTCCTGTTGACGGCTGGCTTCCCGCTCTTCCGGCAGCTCGTACCAGTCCGGCTGAAAGGGATGCGGGGGGGCCCCGGGATCGTTGAACGGATCGGTCTCGAGCCAGGCGTCGACCGCGCGTCTCATCTCGGGCCGGAAGCGACTGTAGAGGAAGTTCTCCAGCTCTGCGGACCCTTCGGTTCTGGCTGTCACGTATTCGATGAACATGGATGCGTCGAACGCGCGCCGCTGGTTGGCCTCGAGCGTTTTGTCGCTCACCGTGCGTCCGGCTTGGAACGCATTGACCAGTCGATAGGTCTCTGCTCCGCCCCAGAGCGAGGATTGATACCCGCACCATGCCGAGGCCAGGGTGGCCAGCGACAGAACGACCGCCATCGCGATGTCGATCAGGGCCGTGCGGTCGTGGTCGGTTCGATTACTCGCGGGTGTCGTCATCACCCCAGCGGAGCAGCCCTGCTTCGTGAAGCGCCTTCACCCGTCTCGCGATAGGAGAAGCGTCGGCCCCGAACGCCGCCGCATGATCCCAAAGTCCGCCGTATTCGCTCACCTGCCGGAGGTAGTTCTGGATGTTTACGGTCGGGGTCAAGTGGCGGCCGGCGGCAAGCAGAAGCAGCGCGCGCAGTCCATGAGGCGACAGGAACGCGCCGTAACAGTCCTCCGAGTAGGCCCGTGCCTTTTGCACGGGCAGGCTGATCCATGGCAACTTGAGGACATACCAGAGCAGCAGTTCGTTCCACCACGTGACGTGACCGAGGCGAATGGCGCCGACCTGCCGTCCGAGGAAGAACGCGATCACATCGTGGCTCTCCTCGAAGTCGCCCAGGTTGTCGGTGCTGAGAACGATGAAGTTCCGTTTCCACGAGGAGAAGGCGTGAGATTCGTCGGCCGTGTTCGACAAATAGAGCTCGGGGATCTCGGTGATGTCGAGCCTCTCGCACTGCTCCTCGAGAATCCGATAGATCTCCGGAATCTGAATGGATGACAGTCGGATGGAGTTTCCACGGACGCTCCCCCGGCGGGCGTTTCGCATGATGGCGATGGCCGGCGGCGCAAGCACCGCCGCGATGGCCACCATTCGCATCTCTTCGATCCGCTTGGCAAGAAACGGGTGAAACGCCAACCATTCCGCTCCGTAGATCACGATCGCGATCGCCGCGGTCATGAGGCTCAAGTTGACAAGCACGGAGGCCACCGAGATCGGCCGCTCCCAGCGGTACCGGAGCTGTGATTCCTGGACTGCCGGCCGCATCCTGGTCCTCCTGCCCGATTCGAGCACGAACCGTGGGAGCCTCTCAGACCTTGGAGGCGGAGGCGTCGCCCGGGGAGCCGGACTTCCCC
>Ga0268386_10000773_pt1 | contig 20931 bp, 16 predicted proteins | sample RVTome_15_FD_200260 | JGI IMG/M metagenome (GOLD analysis project Ga0268386, IMG submission 200260) | Soil microbial communities from uranium-contaminated site in the Upper Colorado River Basin, Wyoming, United States - RVT150D86... ...
CCGCTAGCAGGTCCAGGAATATAGAATCATTGTCCTCGTCAGTGCCCAGTATATTTAGGGAAACCGGATCGTTTACATCAACCTGAACAGTGTGGTCGATAACATTCTCGAAACTTATATGAGGTTTATTGTTAGGTGGTAATGCAAACACCAGGTTCAGTTCCAGGGTATCCGGGTCGCTAAACAGGCAATCATCCTGATCATCAACCACTACCAGTAAATTGAAAGTGTTCCGATCGGCAAAATCATACTTCTGGCAATCTGCATCCCAGGAAAAAGTGGTGCTTAGGGCACCAGGATTGCTTATAAGATCTGAAAACGACATGCCATAGTCTTCCATATTAAACCCCAGCGGAATGACATCCAGGATCAATTCATCACCATCCAGGTCCGAACCGTTGATCAGCAGTTCATATAATTCCGACTCACTGGATACCACATGGGTTACTTCTTTAGGTTCAATCGACGGCCTGGTGTTAGGCGGAGGTTCTATAATGATGGTGACCCTGGTAGTGTCGATCAGAGGTAATGAACAGGCATCGTCCATGGCCAGAAGGTCCACGATCATCAGCCCCGATTCATTCGGAGGACAATCCGGGAGGCAAACTTCAATCTTTAGCGTGTCTTCCAGGTTCCTGATCTGGCCGGAGGGAAACTCAACATCAGCAAGTAATGATGCTGAAAAGTTTACCGGTACCGCACTAAAAGTAATATTCTCATTTGGGTCCTGGTCCGTCACAAACAGGTTCAGGCATTTGGCTTCTTCGTAGGAAAATCTCAAAGTATCCTGAACCTCCAGCGGTTTATCACTGCCGCTCTTTGCTGCAAAAACATTAGGAGGTGTGCTAAAATCACAGCCATCTACCACCAGCATTTGAAAATCCCGGCGCACTTCACCTATTTTTTCACCATTGCGATACTCATCCACTTTCAGGGCGAATACAAATAGCCCTCTGGTGTCAGGGGTAACGGTAATCAATCCGCCTATGTTTACCTGTAAAGGCGGCTTTCCGGGTACCATATTTTCGGAATCAATTCCATTTACCCAGGGTATTGGGTCATACGGGGCCGTGGTAATGGGTGGGAACGGATCGTTGGTTGAAGAGTCCAGGGGGTCGGCCAATGAATACACCAGGGAGTCGCCATCAAGATCAGTCCCGCCAAATTCAGTGTAATATGGCTTTCCAACACAGGCATAATCTCTCAAAGGCTGAAAGAGAACGGGGGTAGAATTAATGAATTGCCTACCATCTTTTATTACCGGTGGAAACTGCAAATAAAAGGTCTGACCAACGGTATTGATCTGACCGAAATAATTAATATTGCTTACAAAATTATTGCGGCAACATCGTTCCCAGGCTATGTAATAACCCTGGGGATCGTCGTACCGGTTAGGTGGTAAATTGATAACCGCGGTGTAGGTGATTCGTCGGGTAACTAAATCACCTATTGCACAATTGGGCTGAGTGTAGGGGACCAGACTTGAATTGGTGTTGAACAGGGTCACCGCATCCATGAAAAAATTATCCCTGGTCCTGAAAATAAAAGGCGTAACCAACTGATCTTCAGCCCCTGGGTTGCCAAATACCTGGTCAAAATATAGTATCAGGTTTAACCTGTACTGAAATTGTTGCAGGTGCACCAGCTCAAATTCTCCTCCTACAATATGAGTGCTCCAGAGAGTATGCCATCCACAAAATATCAGCGTAAAAGTGATAAGTAAACGTTTTGCCATGTTATAAATATATACAATAATTTCCAGGTATTATACCATTAAGGATTCGTTTTAATTAAATTTGCTGCCTGATGACAGATCAGAGGATTAGAAGTCAATTGCTGGAAGGGGTATCCATTGAATCTGCCACTTCCGATGGCAAATGTGTAGCCAGATGGAACAACCAGGTAATCTTTGTGGAGGGGGTAGCACCCGGGGATATTGCAGACCTCCGTATTATCAGGAAAAAACGCCATTATCTGGAGGCAATACCCGAACGGGTGGTTCATCAGTCAGATATACGGGTACAGCCATTCTGCGATCACTTTGGGGTTTGCGGTGGTTGCAAATGGCAGCACATTGATTACAAATACCAGCTCGATTTGAAACGGCAACTGGTTGTTGACAGTTTACAAAGGATTGGCGGGTTGGTGTTTCCAAAGGTGGAAGAAACCCTGGCTTCTCCCATGACCAGTCACCATCGCAATAAACTGGAATTCACATTTACCAATCGCAGATGGCTCACCAGCGAAGAAGTGGGCTCGGGAACTGTCATTGACCGCAATGGAGTGGGATTTCATAAACCCCGGCAATTTGATAAAATAGTTGATATTGAGTATTGTCATTTGCAGGAAGACCCCTCCAATCAAATTCGGAATAGTGTACGTAAATACGCCCTTGACCACGGTCTTGGTTTTTTTGATATCCTGAAAAAAGAAGGATTTTTGCGCAACCTGGTAATCCGGAATACCACCAGTGGTGAGCTAATGGTAATTGTGCAGGCAGGACACGATGATCCGGCACTTACGGGCTTACTGGATTTCCTCAGCCATAAATTCCCGGAAATCACATCTTTACAATATGTGATCAACAGCAAAGGCAACGAAACCTTTTTTGACCTGCCGGTAATACTGCATTCCGGAAGTGAATATATAACAGATCAAATGGGAGATCTGAAATTCAGGATCGGGCCTAAATCTTTCTACCAGACAAACGGGCACCAGGCCCATGAAATGTATAAACTGGTCAGGGAACTGGCTGGACTTTCAGGCAATGAAATTGTTTACGATCTTTATACAGGCGCCGGCACCATCGCACTATTCCTGGCCTCGAATGCCAAAACCATAGTGGGGGTTGAGCAGGTACCCGAAGCTATTGAAGATGCCCGGGTTAACGCCGGGATCAATGGTATTGAAAATACACATTTTTATACAGGGGACATCAAAGAGGTGATTGCTAATAAAATTTTAGGCCAGCACGGCCAGCCCGATATAGTTATAACTGATCCTCCGCGCTCCGGTATGCACCGGGACGTAGTAGACCGGTTAATTGAGCTTGCGCCCGCCCGTATGGTTTATGTAAGTTGCAATCCGGCTACCCAGGCCCGTGACCTGGCGCTGCTGGCAGGCAGCTACCAAATAAGATCGGTCCATCCAATCGATATGTTCCCTCATACCGCCCATGTTGAATCTGTTATTATGCTTGAAAGAAATTGACATGGTTACTAACCACGGCAACCACCCGGAGTTGGATGGTAAGTACCTGGGTACTATCACCCAGGATTTTGTCAAAATCGCTGACACCATCAGGGAAGCCAGCTATCATATACGCAAACGGGGATTCTCTGATTTTCCGATTTTTCCCATTTGCAAGACAGACCAGCCTATCGGCCAGTTGTTAATTGACAAAGGTGAGATGGAGACCGACTGGTATTATTTTGCCACCTATCTGGACGAATTCGTTCAACGGGGACTGATGGACAAACCTGAAGAATTTAAAATTTCCTACAAAGACCCGGATGAATTTTGCTGCCTGTTCGTGGTTGATATCGATTTTACCAATTTCCTTTACATTCCCTACCCGGAAGAAAACTGAGCATTTACTATCAACTATGTTCTATCTACTATCTGTTAATCTACAATCTGTTCTGCTATCCAGGTAGATTGTAGATAGAAGATTGAAAATTGTAGATATCAAAAGTGTTTCCATCCCTGTGCTTCAATATTTAACTGCTCTCCTGAGGAGGCCACCAATTTAACTCCCTGATCCACACCGGTAATGTGGCCGATAATAGAAATGCCTGGTTGATTTTCAACTGCCTGATAATGCTGCTGATCAACCGTGAACAGCAACTCATAATCTTCACCTCCATGTAACGCTACCATGGCCGGGCCGAGTTTGAATTCCAGGGCCGCATCGGTAGTGGCAGCTTCAATGGGAATTTTGTCCTCATAAATAATGGCCCCTACCCGGGATTGCTTGCAAATGTGCAATAGATCAGAGGCCAGACCGTCTGAAACATCGATCATGGAATTGGGCACGATCTCTGCCTTCAACAGCCACTCCACCACATCGGTACGTGCTTCAGCCTTCAATTGCCTGCTTACAATATATTCGTAGGCTTCAAGCTGCGGTTGCATTTCATTATTTGTTAAAAAGACCTGCTTCTCTCTTTCCAGTACCTGCAAACCCATATAGGCCGCTCCCAGGTCGCCACTTACACAAATAAGGTCGTATTCCCGGGCCCCGCTTCTTTTAGCCAGCCTTTCCTGCGCTACCGCACCTATGGCAGTGACCGAAATGGTCAACCCGGTCATACTTGCAGTGGTGTCACCACCCACCAGATCACACTGGAAATGGGAGCAGGCCAGAAGTACCCCCTGGTATAGTTCTTCCAGGGCTTCAATAGAAAACCGGTTGCTTACCCCGATGCTTACGGTTATCTGATTGCACTGACCATTCATTGCCGCTACATCCGAAATATTTACAGCCACAGCTTTGTATCCCAAATGCTTTAACGGAGTATAGGTAAGATCAAAGTGAATTCCCTCCAGTAACATATCGGTGGTAACCAGTATCAATTCCCGGTCTGGCCTGATCACCGCCGCGTCATCACCTACACCAAGTAAGGAAGATTTTCTAACCAGTTGAATCTGTTTGGTAAGCCTTTCTATCAGGCCAAATTCACCCAGTTTTTCCAACTCAGTACGGGAAGGTTCAGATTCCTTGGCCATTCTTACTCATTTTTAAATTCTGAGCTTTTGTTTTCAGGGTTTTCCTGGCAAACCTCCACCAGCACCCCACCGGCTGATTTCGGATGGATAAAATTCACCAGCTTATTATCAGCTCCCGGCCTGGGATGTTCAAACAGCACCTCAAAACCCAGGTCACGCAGTCTGTTCATCTCCTCCCCGATATCCCTGACTTCAAAAGCAATATGATGCAGGCCCTCTCCCCTCTTTTGAATAAACCCCGCAATAGCGCTCTGCTCACTGGTAGCTTCCAGCAATTCCAATTTTACTTCTCCTACCCTGAAAAATGAGGTCATCACCTGCTCTGAAGCCACTTCCTCCTGTTTATAAGGTCCTGACCCCAGCAAAGTCGTAAATAAATGCTCTGCATCCGCCAGATTTCGCACCGCTATTCCCAAATGCTCCAGTTTCAACATAATTAATGTACTTGTTTTAATAAATTATTAACTTTACAAGGTCGAAACTTTTATGCAGCATATAAAGTTTTCTAATGGAAATTGACTTCGTATATTGAATGGCGCTATGGATTTTACTTCAGACGTACATGTAGAAGCTGCACAGATCCAGGAACAGATCGAGGAACACCTTGGACTTAAAGGAAACGGACTGGTTTTTGAGTTTTCACGGGAAAAAGACAATGTCAAGCTGGATCTTATAACAGTAAATCCCCGTCACAATCAATCCTTTCTGTTTCATTCTGTAATCGGTTTCGATAAAGTGGATGCATTAAAACGCATGCTTGCCTATGTTAAGACCTACAAACAGGAAGAAAGCTCGTATACCATACAGTGGACCAAGCGCGGTGAACATGAATTGCATACATCCTACTTTAGTGCCAAACACATTCACGATGCACTGGACAAATTATATTACGGACGGGATATGAATACTATAACCGTATTTAGCGTGGTGTTGAATCCTGTTACTTAAGGGAGAAAGAAAATGATCAAAGTAACCGATAAAGCAAAGAACCGAATTATAGAACTGAGGAAAGCTGAAGCAGGGCAGAGCAAACACCTGAGGGTCTCTGTCACCGGTGGAGGGTGCAGCGGACTGATGTACAACCTCAGTTTCGATCACGAAGTGGACGCGGACCAGGTATTTGAAGATAACCAGGTAAAGATCCTGGTAGATAAAAAAAGTTTATTGTATCTGCTGGGTACTACACTGGATTTTTCCGATGGCTTAAACGGCAAGGGATTTCAGTTCGTTAATCCCAATGCCAGCCGTACCTGTGGCTGTGGGGAAAGTTTTGCTGTTTAGCGCAAATACGCTATACAGCAAATTCCAAACACCTGCTTCACTGTCAGGAGAGTTTGAAGCCTGGAGCTTGACAATTGGAATTTGTTTGTTATTTGATGCTTGAAATTTGGTGCTTGCCTAATGATAGCTTTGCTATCAATAGGCCCTCACCGCTTTGCCTTCCATGAAATTCATGAAAGCCCGGTTTACTACCCGGTTCCCACCAGGCGTGGGATAATTACCGGTAAAGTACCAATCGCCCAGATGGTTGGGAATGGCTTTGTTCAGGTTTTTAACAGTCTGATAAATTACCTCCACTTCAACGCCAGAATACCTTGACGAGATCATTTGGGCAATTTTTTGACTGATTTCCTCATACTGAAAAGGCTGGTATAACTCTTTCACATAGTTATCTTGTATTCCCCCGGAATTGGCACATTTTTGATAAACCTCCTCCACCAGTTGGTCCATATTATTATCTTCCAATAACCCCATCACTGCCCTGAAAGCTATGAAGTCTTTCATTCTGGACATATCAATTCCATAACAGTCCGGATATCTTATCTGGGGAGCAGATGAAACTATAACGATCTTCTTGGGCTCCAACCGCATCAGCATTGCCAGAATACTCACCTCGAGTGTAGTACCGCGAACGATTGAATCGTCAATGACTACTACCGTATCCTGATGTTTTCTTATTACCTCATAGGTAGTGTCATAAACGTGGGCCACCAGATCGTCCCTGTGTATATCGTCTGTAATGAATGTTCGCAGTTTGGCATCTTTTAAAACAAGCTTTTCCACACGGGGCCTAAAATTCAGAACGTCCTCAACAGAATCTATATGAGGCTTGGAGTCCAGTATTACTTCTTTTCGCTTCTCTGCCAAATATGTCTCCAACCCCTTGATCATGCCCAGAAAGGCGGTTTCAGCAGTATTCGGTATGTAGGAGAACACTGTATTTTTCAAATCGAAGTTGATGCCTTTCAGAACCTGTGGCACCAGCAGCCTGCCCAGGTTTTTACGTTCGTTGTAAATATCGGGGTCGGTGCCACGGCTGAAATAAATACGTTCGAAACTGCAGGATTTCTTTTCAAGAGGTTCAGTGATGGTACAATTAAGGCAATCTCCGTCTTTATTGACGATAAGGGCCTGGCCAGGTTCAATTTCCTGAATCTGGCTGTACTGAACGTTAAATGCAGTTTTGATTGCCGGCTTTTCAGATGCCGCCACCACCACTTCATCATCGGCGTAGTAATAGGCAGGCCTGATCCCAGCCGGGTCCCGAACCACAAAACTTGCCCCATTCCCGGTCAGGCCCACCATGGCATAACCCCCGTCAAAATCCTTACAGGAACGCTGTAACACTCTTTGCAGGTTCAATTCTCTTTCTATTCGTTCGGATATCTGCTGGTTGGATAATACTCCCTTGTATTTGTCAAATAATCTTTGATTCTCCTCATCCAGGAAATGACCGATCTTTTCCAGAACTGTTACTGTATCTACTTTTTCTTTAGGGTGCTGACCGATTTTCACCAGGGTATAGAACAGTTCATCCAAATTGGTCATGTTGAAATTACCCGCCAGTACCAGGTTCCGGCTGCGCCAGTTGTTCTGCCGCAGCATAGGATGACAGTTTTCTATCTTATTTCCACCATGAGTGCCATATCGAAGATGACCCAGCCATACTTCACCGGTAAAAGCACAATTATCCTGAAGCCAGCGGGCGTCATGGAATTTATCTTCTCCTTCTTCCCGGCACCTCTCATATTTCCGCTCCAGTTTTGAAAAAACATCCAGGATCGGCTGCGGTTTTACTGAGCGGTATCGACTGATATAGCGCTTGCCGGGTGTCATGTCCAGTTTGATGTTGGCGATACCGGCGCCATCCTGACCTCGATTGTGTTGTTTCTCCATTAACAGGTACAGTTTTTTCACTGCGTACAATGGAGTTCCATATTTCTCTATGTAGAATTGCAGTGGTTTGCGCAGGCGAATCAGCGCAATACCGCATTCGTGCTTTATAGCATCACTCATTCGAAGGGTCTTAAGATGCAAAGATAAATAAAATTAGTGATTTGCAGACACTCAGGTTGCAGGTTGCAGGTTGCAGGTTGCAGGTTTCAGGTTTCAGGTTTCAGGTTTCAGGTTGCTGGTTGTTGGTTGTTGGTTCCCTAATTCATTGGAACCAGCTCCAGGTGTATCGATTTGCCAAAAAACTGTCTGGTTGAAGATTCAAAGGAATCGGTATAATCTGATACCATAAAATGATCTGTCCCTTTTATTTTTCGGTTATACAGGTTATTATATCCCAGGTAAGCATTCAGGGCCCGGGCCACAATCTCTGAACTGTCAATGACCTCAACCCCGGGACCGTAATAATTCTGAATAGCAGATTTAATCAATGGGTAATGGGTGCAACCCAGTATTATCGCGTCCAGATTCTGCAGCACCGGCTGATTAAGATATTGTTCGATTATCTTTTGAGAAATTTCCCCATTGCAAAATCCTTCTTCTATCATTGGCACCAGCAATGGAGTGGCCAATGAATTTAGGGTGATCTGCTGGTTTAAGGCCTTAACCTTGTGCTGGTATACCTGTGAATTGACGGTCTGCTTGGTCCCTATCAGACCCACTGTTTTTCCAGGGTAATGCTCCCTGAGGTAGTCTACTACCGGATCAATTACGTTCAGCACTTTTGCCTTTTTTTCGACGTATTCCCTTACCAGATCATAGCTCGCCGCACTGGCAGAATTACAGGCGATTAGGATCAGTTTACAACCCCTGTTTAGCAGCAATTGGGTGATCTTGATGGAATAGGCCTGGATGGCTGCGGTCGATTTGTCACCATAGGGCAAATGGGCAGTATCCCCGAAGTAAATAAGCTGCTCGTTGGGTAATTCCTTTTTAACTGCACTTGCCACGGTCAGACCTCCAATACCACTGTCGAAAATCCCGATAGGAGCAGAAGAAGTTGCTGACATTTTTAATTTTTGCACTAAATATCTCCAATAATTTGATTTTCAAAACCCCCCGGTTTAAAAATAAGTTGATTTACCGAATAATTGGAAGCAGTAATGGTAAATCGGGTTCACTGTTTGAGTTTAAATTTCCAGGGATTTCCTAATTTTGATAAATGGTTTGAGACCAAAACCTGCAAATAATTCTCAATTTGTACTTATATTCATACAAAATATTTAAATTTTTCAATGTCAAAGATAAATCCAGTAGAACTCGATAAGGTGGTGATTCGCTTCGCCGGCGATTCAGGAGATGGAATGCAGCTTACTGGTTCTCAATTCACCTATACTTCAGCCATGCTGGGCAATGACCTGGCAACTTTTCCTGATTTTCCAGCTGAAATCAGGGCACCGCAGGGAACAGTAGAAGGAGTTTCCGGTTTTCAGGTGCAAATAGGGAAAGTGGATATTTATACCCCGGGAGACCGTGCTGATGTTCTTGTTGCCATGAATCCTGCAGCACTGCGGTCTAACTTAGAGTGGGTACGCAAAGGCGGTAATGTAATTCTTGATACCGATTCCTTTGAGGAAAGGAACATTAAAAAAGCCGGGTACCTATCAAACCCGATGGAAGATGGGACCCTGGATGATTTCAAAATAATTGAAGCGCCTATTACTTCCCTGACCAGGAAAGCGCTGGAAGGTATTGATCTGGACAATAAAAGCATCGTTCGCTGTAAGAATATGTTTGCTCTGGGAATGATGTACTGGATGTTTGACAGGTCTAAAAACCAGACCATAAAATTCCTGGAGTCCAAATTCCGTAAGTATCCCATTCTGATAGAAGCCAATAAAAAAGCATTGGATGCCGGCTACAACTATGCCATTACCATCCGGGTCATTGCTTCTAATTACAAAGTACCTGCCGCTAAAATTGAAAAGGGAGTTTACCGTCATATCTCTGGTAACCAGGCCACTGCCTGGGGATTGCTGGCGGCCGCTGAAAAAGTTGGGCGTAAACTGTTCTATGGAAGTTATCCAATCACTCCTGCCTCTGACATCCTGCATGAATTATCCAGATATAAGAACCTGGGTGTGATTACCCTGCAGGCGGAAGATGAAATAGCAGCGGTTTGCTCGGCAATCGGGGCTAGCTATGCCGGACAGATAGGGGTAACCGCCTCGGCGGGTCCGGGTATTGCATTGAAAGGAGAGGCCATCGGCCTGGCAGTCATGGCTGAGATACCATTGATCGTTATTGATGTACAAAGAGGTGGACCTTCGACCGGGCTGCCTACTAAAACTGAACAGGCGGATTTGAACCTGGCTTTATATGGAAGAAACAGCGATTGTCCCTGTATTGTTATTGCATCCAGCACCCCCGCCAATTGTTTCCAGTATATCTATGAATCTGTGCGGCTCACCGTGGAACACATGACACCGGTGATATTTCTTTCTGATGGTTACCTGGCCAATGGTTCGGAACCCTGGAAAATGCCGAAGATGTCGGAACTTCCGGCTATCAGCATCCCTCAGTTTAAAGAGAACGGACAGACCTATAAGCCCTATTTGCGGGATCCCGGCAAGAAATCCCGATACTGGGTGGTGCCCGGCATGGCGGGACTGGAGCACCGCATAGGAGGCCTGGAAAAGGAAGATGTGACCGGCAATGTTTCCTATGACGCGGTGAACCACCAGAAAATGATTAACATCCGGGCGGAAAAGGTAAAAGCTGTGGCAAACTTTATTCCTGAGCAGGAGGTGATCGGTGCCAAATCAGGTCCGCTTTTGCTGGTTGGATGGGGAAGTACTTTTGGTTCAATGCTTTCTGCAATTAAGGAACTTGAGCGGGAAGGAGTGGCAATAGGTATGGCGCATATTAATTATTTGAATCCATTACCTAAAAACCTGGGACAGATACTGGGATCATATGAGGATATCCTGGTGGGAGAATTGAACTCCGGGCAGCTTGCCGGATACTTACGTCAGGTATTTCCTGATTACAAGTACCAGCAGTTGAACAAGGTACAGGGATTACCATTTACCATTGCCGAAATAAAAGAGAAAGTTAAATCCATACTAAACCAATAAACCATGCCCGAACAAGCTGTTGATTCACCGTTGCCTAAGCTTACCAAAAAGGACTTTTCCAGTGATCAAATGGTAAGATGGTGTCCGGGTTGTGGAGACTACGCCATACTCAGTGCCATACAGAATGCCCTTCCGCAAATTCCTGAGAAGAAGGAAGATTTCGTGTTCATATCGGGCATAGGCTGTGCCGCCAGATTTCCCTATTATATGAATACCTATGGATTTCACACCATTCACGGTCGGGCACCAGCAGTAGCTACCGGGGTCAAACTGGCTAATCCAAAACTGAATGTGTGGGAGATTACCGGCGATGGAGATGCCCTGGCCATCGGAGGAAATCATTTTATCCATGCTATCAGGAGAAATATTGATATCAACATCCTGCTTTTTAATAACGAGATATATGGGCTCACCAAAGGACAGTACAGCCCCACCAGCAGATTTGGACAGGTAACAAAATCCACCCCTATGGGTGGCATTGAGCGACCGTTTAGTGCAGGAGAGTTGGCATTGGCCGCCGGCGGGACCTTTTTTGGCAGAACCATAGACACCAATCCGAAATTAATGACCGACATATTTGTTGAGTCATCACAACACCGGGGAACCAGCCTGATAGAAATCCTGCAGAATTGCGTGATTTTCAATGACAAGGCCCATGGAGCGGTTACCGGAAAGGAAACCAAGGATGATTTTCAACTACACCTGGATCACGGTAAACCAATGTTGTTTGGCAAAGAAAAAGAAAAAGGACTTAGACTCAATGGATTCAGGCTGGAGGTTGTTACACCGGGAGAGAATGGAATTGAGGAATCAGATATTTTGGTCCATGACGCACATCAGATGGATACCGCTATTCACAATATGTTAATAAGAATGAGCCCGCCTCATTTCCCCATGGCACTGGGAATCATCAGAGCTGTTAATGCCCCTACCTACGACCAGCTGGTTGAAAATCAATACCGGCAGAGTATTGAAAAAGCCAGCTTTACCAACGTTGATGAGCTCCTGCGCAGTGGTAATATATGGGAAGTGAAATAATTTAAATATGTAATATCAGCCCAATATTTTATGGAATATCCAGGCCATCACTTCGTGGCAATTTTTGGAGGTGCGGTTGCAGGGTCCGAAGCGGCGTACCAAATGTCAAAGAGGGGATTCAGGGTAGTGGTGTTTGATCAGAACGTTCTTCCTTATGGAAAAATTGAAGATGGGCTTCCCAAGTGGCACGACAAGTTAAGGGATAAAGAAGAAGCAAAGATCAATGAAAAATTGTCGCATCCCAATGTGCAGTTTGTTCCCAATGCCAGGTTAGGCCATAATATAGATTTTAATGATGTAGCAACGAACTGGGGGTTCTCCGCCGTATTGCTGGCCACCGGAGCCTGGAAAGACCGTCCATTGCCCATTGAAGGTATTGACCAGTATGTTGACAAAGGACTTTACTATCAAAATCCACTGGTTAACTGGTTCAATCATTACCACGAGCCTACCTACCAGGGCCAGCAATTTCATTTGCAGGATAATGCCATAGTGATAGGCGGCGGCCTGGCTTCACTGGATGTGGTAAAAATTCTGATGATCGAAACTGTACAAAAGGCCCTGGCCGAAAGGGGACACCAGGTTGACATGTTCACTCTGGACCGCAGTATCTCCAAAGTGCTGGATGAACTTGGCTATTCGCTATCCGATCTGCAGCTTAAAGGTTGTACCTTATTCTATCGCCGTCGTGACATTGACATGCCATTATCTCCAATGCCCACAGAAACTCCGGAACTATTGGAGAAGGCCCAAAATGTGCGCAAGAAAATTATGGACAATTTCCTCAACAAGTATCTGTTCAGATTTGAACCCTGTTGGGCTCCGGTTGATAAAGTGATCGAGGATGGTACCTTAAAGGGAGTTATTTTTCAGAAAACCACCATTGAAAATGGGAAAGTGATACCGGTGGAAGGGGAATTCCGGGAATTCAACTCACCCTTAGTGATCAGTTCCATTGGCAGTCTCCCCGAAAAAATACCTGGTATTCCTGACAGGGGTTCAACTTTTGCGGTAGATAAGCAGGATTGTTGCCGTTTGGAAGGGTTTGACAATGTCTTCGCCCTGGGCAATGCAGTTACCGGGCGTGGCAATATTAAGGAGTCCATGATGCATGGCAAGGAAATTGCCCTGGATGTGATGGACCATTACCTGGATTGGCAGGAGGAAGATTATGAAAACTGGCTTAGGGCTTCTGAAAATAAGGTTGAAAACCAGGTAGCAAATATCGTGGCAAGCATCGAGCGTCAACGGTTTCTTTTGCCTGAAGTCCTGAAAAGTATCCAGGATAGGATAACTTCATTACAAAAAGCTGCAGGTTACAACGGAAACTTCGAGCATTGGATTGAAGCTAATTTACCTCAACGACTGGAGGAGCAACTGGAGCAACCAAATAGCTAATTGCTAAAGCGATTTCTTAGGATAGTCAAAAAACAACATCCGTCCGCTGTGTTTTTTGATATCGGTCCATTGATTGATAGTAAACTCAATGGCTACCACGCCACAGGTTGGAACATTGCCAATACGGTAGTCCGGCTCCTTCAGGAAATTGGCCAAATCGGTAAATCCCGGATTGTGGCCAACCAGCATTACAGTTTTCCACTTCATGGGAAATTCATTAATGATATCCAGCAACTCCGAATAACCAGCATGGTAAACAGAATCATCTTCAATGATATCTTCCTTCTGGAATTCTATTCTATCAGCAATGGCTTTGGCAGTGGATATAGCGCGGTTTGCCGGGCTGGAAACTATAGAGTCTAATTGCAGGTTTCTTGATGCCAGTCGAAGTCCCATTTCAGGAGCATTTGTTTTTCCTCTGTTACTTAATGGTCGTTCAAAATCAGACAGTTCTGGGTAATCCCAACTGGATTTCGCATGCCGGACCAGATAGAGATACTTCATATAAATCGTGGATATACAATAAAGTTAGTGGTTTTTTCAATACCTTTAGTCAACACTTATTTCAATATTATTAATAATAGTTTATGACCGGTAAAGTAAAATTCTTTAATGAAAGCAAGGGTTATGGTTTTCTTATAGAAGACGAATCACAAAATGAAGTTTTTGTTCACGTTTCTGGATTGACAGAGAAAGTTAGAGAGAATGATCATGTCAGTTATGATTTGGTAGAAGGTAAGAAGGGTATGAATGCGGTGAATGTAAAAAAAATAGAATAAGGTTTTTATTGATTTACTATCCACTTTGTCAGGAGGCGTTTCATATAAGAAGTGCCTCTTTTTTATTTTTTACTAACAATTGTTAAAATTGCATCAAAAATACTATCAATTTGATACGATTTAAATAACTAATTTGGCTTATTTATTGATAATCTTATAATCATTTTTTAATATAAAATTTCACAAACCCTTGATTGAATGGTGTAAAATCTATATAACTTTGCACCATATTTCTAATTATTTTTTTTAACCATGAGTATCAAAAAACAATATTTAAAGAGTAAGCCGATGTGCAAAGTTACATTGAGCTGGAAGAATGATGAACTGGACCCTGCAAATGCAGTTGCGGTCCTTGGGGATTTCAATGATTGGGATCCTAAGCAGAGTTTTAATATGAAGAAGCTCAAGGATGGTACGTTCAAAACTACCATAGACCTGGAGGTTGGACAGGAATATCAATTCCGATATCTGGTGAATGGTGAAGTTTGGGTAAATGATCCTCAGGCTGACAAGTATGTTCCCACCGGACTTGGTGTTGAGGACAACTCCGTAGTTTGTGTCTAACCAGTCTTTATTAACACTTTGGAAGAATTAGGTCCTGACTGCTTGGTCAGGACTTTTTCATTGGCACCGGTACTGTCATGTCCAACTGTACTTCCGAAGCCAGTTTAAGCAATTTATCCAGCAACAGCCGCTGTGACGGCAGGTCCGACTTTGACCATATATCTGAGCTCTCCCTTCCAATTTGGAACAACTGATTCTGAAGCTCATTCAACGATGGACTTAAGTCTATCTTTCGTACCAATGAAATTATACTGCTGATGTCCGTCAGTATTTTTACATCATCCGGGTGTTTTGAGAACTGGGCGATTAAGCCATTTAGCTTATTGGTGGTTTCGTATCCCAGCAGGTTTTTGTCAACGGGAATTTTCCATTTCAGTACTTCTTCCACCAGGTGATTCAAATTCCTAAGGTCAGCATTAGGCAGTTTTAATGATTTGACCAGTTCCAGGTTTATCACAATTTCTGTATTCTGCTTTAGTACTAAAGGTATAGGCAATCCGGCTGAATTCATTACGTTTAAAAGATTGTAATTGCGCTCATAGATCCTCGTATAGGAACTTGCTGCACCCTGGATATTTGCCTCTAATATCTTACCTAAAATCTGGGTCTGGGCGTCTTTAAAAAGCTCAAAAAACGAAAAATTTGAGTCCCCAAAATGTTTTTGCATGATACTGACCACCTGGTGCACCCTGCTTTCCTTAAAGGCCTTAACTATTTCCACTCTCATTTCATTGAATATCCATTCCGAAATCTCCGCGGCACTTCCGATTATTTGATGCTGTCCAATATAAAGTGCGGCGAAACTAAGCTGTTTTTCGGATAGCGTCACTGTTGAGCTGACATTAGTGCGGCCAATGGCCAGGATATGGGTACCAGCATGGTATCTTTCAAACGGATCACTGATACAGGAATAGTTGAGGATCTTAAGTTTTTCGGGATTCTCGTCAAACAGTGAAGCTACTGCGTAATGCATGCCGACATTAATCAAACCGATCCTTTTGGGGGAAATGGTATTTTTATAAATAGATGAAGCATCTTTAATTTCTGGAATGTTGCTTTCAGCCTTCCCGAGTCTTTCAACGAATTCCTGTTCCAGTTTCAGGGGTGCAGTTTGCTCAGCTAATTGAATAGCCCTGTTAGCATATTGAAGTATTTGAACAGTTTCAATCCTGCTTACCTCATCAAAGAACCACCCGCAACTGGTAAACATCAGCAGTGACTGGCGTTGCATTTCTAGCAACTGGAATATTTTAGTTCTCTCTGCAGGACTTATTTTCCTTTTAATGTGTATTTCAAGAAACCGTTCTACGAAATCCTGGCTGCGATTCAGGATTACCTGAATATATTCATTACGCAATTTCCAGGGATCTTCGCAGTAGGGTTCTATTTGTTCCTCATAGACCGGTACCATCTGATCTCTTAACCAGTTCAGGCTTTCTCTTAGCGGCGTCCTCCATTTCTGATGGTATCCTGATCCGTCTGCACATCCGCAGTTACTCCTCCAGCGCTCAATACCGTGATAGCAACTCCATGAAGTGTTTTCCAGGATTTCCACTTCATGATCAGCTTCTACCATGCTCATGTACTGGCTGTAATTAGTCAATTGGGCCAGGCCGTTGGTCTCAATGTATCTGGAGCAATATGCCAGCGCCATATCTCCATGCCGGTGATGATGCCCATAGCTCTCGCCATCAGTGGCAATATGCACCAGCTGTGGTTCTTCACGATCGTCAAAACTGGAAACCAATACTTCAGCAAATTCTCGCCCGTTCTTCAGTAATCCTTTAAACGCCACCTCCTGCGAGCGTTCTCCATCATAAAAAAACAGGGTAATTTGCTTACCACCGGGCAGGTTGCATATGTAGTGCCTTTTGGAGTCTATACCGGAAATCCATTTTGAGCTGCCCAGTTCTCTATATCTGATTGCCTGGCGGGGTGCTAAAACAGTGAATTTGATACCATGATCTGCCAGTACCTCCAGGCTATCCAGGTTTACGGCCGTTTCTGCCAGCCACATTCCCTCTGCTTCACGGCCAAACCTGCTGCGAAAATCTTCCAACCCCCACAAAACTTGTGTAATCTGATCCCTGCGGTTGGCCAATGGCATAATGATATGATTATATACCTGTGCCATAGCTGATCCATGTCCGTCAAAGTACTCCATGCTCATGCGGTCGGCCTTCAGAATAGCCGTATAGACATCAGGGGCGTGATGCTCCATCCATGACAGAAGAGTGGGACCAAAATTGAAGCTGATCTTTGAATAATTGTTGACAATATCAATTATCCTGTCCCGTTCATTTAAGATCCTGGATGTAGCATTTGGCCGGTAGCACTCTGCAGTGATGCGTTCGTTCCAGTCGTGAAAAGGGCGGGCTGAAACCTGAATTTCTATCTCTTCTAACCAGGCATTTTCCCTGGGAGGCTGATAAAAATGTCCATGAATGCATACGTACTTTTTCATTTACATCCTTTCAACACAATCATTGCCAACGGGGGAACCCTTAGTTTTAATGAGTACTCCCTACCGTGTTTAGGCTCTTTAATTGTTTCCAATGCAGAATTATAATGAGTACCGGTTCCACCGTAGTCAGGGTGATTGGAATTGAATATTTCTGTCCATTTTTGGGCACCATAAACTCCCACCTGATATTCATCATGGGCCGTTGGGGTAAAATTTGCCACTACCAGCAAATTCTCTTTCTCGTGTTTCCCCCTGCGCATATATACTAGTATTGAGTTCCTGCTATCCCCCAGATCGATCCAGTCGAATCCTTCGGGTTCAAAACTCCTTTCGTACAACGCAGGCTCTGACCGGTAAAGCCGGTTTAACGCCTTGATATATTTTGACACCGTTTCATGCACAGGGTATTGCCTGAGATGCCATTCAAGTTGTTGGTCGTGCTTCCATTCGGAGGACTGGGCAAATTCACTGCCCATGAACATCAGCTTCGTTCCCGGATGAGTATACATATAGCCAAAAAGAAGCCTGTAATTAGAGAATCTTTGCCATTCGTCGCCTGGCATTCTATCTAACAGGGATCCCTTTCCGTGTACCACCTCATCATGGGACAGGGGCAGCATAAAGTTTTCCGAAAACCCGTAAACCAGACTGAAAGTAATATCGTTCTGATGGAACTGACGATAAATGGGGTCCTTCTTGAAATATTCCAGGCTGTCATGCATCCAGCCCATCATCCACTTCATACCAAAACCCAGGCCTCCGGTTTCTACCGGACGCGATACTCCGGGCCAGGCCGTAGATTCCTCTGCAATGGTTTGGATACCCTGAAATGAGCCGTAGGTCTCAACATTCATTTCCTTGAGTAAGGAAATCGCCTCATTGTTTTCCCTTCCTCCGTATTCGTTGGGAATCCATTCTCCTTCCGCCCTGGAATAATCCAGATACAACATGGATGCAACCGCATCCACCCGCAACCCATCTGCGTGGTAATAATCCAGCCAAAACGCTGCATTGCTGATCAAAAATCCACGAACTTCATTACGTCCGTAATTGAAAATGTAACTGTTCCAGTCAGGATGAAACCCCTTCCTGGGGTCAGCATGTTCATAAAGTCTGGTGCCATCAAACGCTGCCAGCCCATGGCGATCGTTTGGAAAATGTGACGGTACCCAATCCAGGATCACGCCAATTCCCGCCTGGTGAAAACAATCCACCAGATACATGAAATCCTGTGGAGTCCCGTATCGGGCACTAGGGGCGTAATAGCCGGTAACCTGATATCCCCATGATCCGAAGAAAGGATGCTCCATAACCGGCATCATTTCCACATGTGTATATCCCATTTCCTTAACATAGGGTACCAATTCCTCAGCAAGTTCACGATAACTGTAACTATGGCCGGTTCCTGCATGCCTTTTCCAGGAGCCCAGATGAACTTCGTAGACTGCCATAGGTGAACCGAGGCTGTTAATTGCGGACCTTTCTGCCATCCATTGTTGGTCGTTCCAGTTATAATCCAGGTCCCACACTACAGATGCTGTTTTTGGTGGAACTTCCCAAAGGAAGGCAAACGGATCACCTTTCTCTATTGGGGGACCTCCTTTGCCAGGATAGATCATGTACTTGTAAATTGATCCGGCGGTCACACCCTCCACGAATCCCTCCCAGATCCCGGATTCATCCCAGCGCACGTAGAGCTGGTCCTCGCGCCAATCATTAAACGATCCTATTACCACTACTTTTGAGGCGTTTGGAGCCCATACGGCAAAATAGGCGCCTTTTTGACCGTCCACTTCCAATAAATGGGCCCCCAGTTTCCGGTAAAGCCTGTAGTGCTTTCCCGATTTAAAAAGAGAGATGTCAAAGTCAGTGAATTGACTATAACTCTTTACTAAATTTCTGTTGGTAGCCATTTTGATTCTGGGTCAGGTTAATTAAACATAGTTAAAAGATAGGAAAAAATCGGCTCTGTTAACGGCTTTTCGCTGCTTCACCCTTGCGCCGCTTAAAATGTTGTTCTATCTGGTCAGCACCCAGGGCGTTAAAAGTCATTTCCGGGGTTAAACCCGCTTTTCTGGCAACGTTTACCCCATACAAAACATCTTTTAATCCCGCAATTTCATGGGCATCAGGATTGATACTGATCAGGACTCCCTTTTCCATAGCCTGACGAACCCACCGCCAGTCCAGGTCAAGTCGCCAGGGGTGCGCGTTGATTTCAATTATCACATTGTTTCTGGCACAGGCATCAATCACCTTTTCGTGATAGATGGGGTAACCTTCCCTTTTAAGCAGCTGACGACCAGTAGGATGACCCAAAATAGTGGTGTGCGGATTTTCAATTGCCCTGATCAATCTGCCGGTAGCCTGTTCAATATCCATGTTGATGTTGGAATGAACTGAAGCCACTATAAAATCGAAGGTCTTTAACACCTCTTCAGAGTAATCCAGGCTACCATCATTCAGGATATCCGATTCAATCCCCCTGAAAATCTTAAATGGGACTAACTCCTGGTTCAGCCGTTCAATTTCATCTCGCTGGAGTAATATACGATCGGTATCCAACCCGTTGGCATAAACCGCGGTTTGACTATGATCACTAATACCAAAATATTCGTAACCCAGTGCTTTACAGGCCAGGGCCATTTCCTCGAGGCTGTTCTTACCATCGCTGTAAGTAGAATGACAATGCAAAATTCCTTTCAGATCCTCAGGTTGCAGAACCTGCCACTGGTGGTCCGATTTAACAAACTCCAGCTCATGACATCCTTCCCTGAGCTCAGGAATGATCAGGGGCCATCCGAGAGCTTCATAAACTGCTTTCTCATCTTCAAATGACCGATCCACCAATTCCTGCAATTGAGTCCCATTTTCGTTTTTAAGTAACAGGTGCTGTTCGTTTCCGGTGTAGTATACCAATTTATTTCCGAACTGTCCCGGGTTACAAAACCTGATATCCAGTTTTCGGGAACGTTCAGCAATTTCACCCCTCCATCTGAATGGCCCTGACAGATGTGGGTCCCTGATGAACTCACCTGTATTGTTCAAAAACTCCTCTGCTACCTGAAAGTTTTCCAGGGCCCACAGGTATTCCAACCCCTTGACTACTTCCAATTTTCGTCGAAAATCTCCGGTACGGGACAATCTGGCTTCAGGGAACTGCTGAAATATTAATTCTTCCAACTGCAGTCCCTGCAAGTGAGCGTCCTTATAGTGTATCATGCCCTGGCTTAGGAGGTGGTATTCCAGGATTTTCTCTATCCTATCCTGAGTTTTAGCGCCGAAACCTGGTAGTTCTGCTAATTGACCTTTTAAGGCCGCTGCATAAAGTTGATCGGCATTCTCTATCCCCAAATGGTCCCAGGCAGTTTTGATTCTTCTGGCTGCTATTCCCTTAACCTTAAGCAGTTCGACTATCCCAGGTGGGGTCTGTTTGAGTAAATTGTCTAATGTGCCGCTATTTCCCGTGTGGTTGATTTCATCTATGGTGGTGGCTATGCTTTTCCCAACGCCGGGTAATTCTGCCAAAGCATTTCTGTCAAGCCTGTCAAGTTCCAGGCCGGTTCTTTCCAGGTTATAGACAGCTGTCTGATAACTGCGTACCTTAAACTGATTTTCACCGTACAACTCCAACAAGGAGGCCGTTAGA
>Ga0268386_10000774_pt1 | contig 20928 bp, 19 predicted proteins | sample RVTome_15_FD_200260 | JGI IMG/M metagenome (GOLD analysis project Ga0268386, IMG submission 200260) | Soil microbial communities from uranium-contaminated site in the Upper Colorado River Basin, Wyoming, United States - RVT150D86... ...
CGAGGCGCAACCGGCGAGGAGGAGGGCGGCCAGCAGGGTTCCGGCGACGGTCCGAGAGGGTCGAATCCCCGTCCTCGTCCGCGCGGTCAACCACATGCCGGGCTCCATTCGAAGGCAGGACACCGGCCCGCGTCAAGTTTCGTGCGTGCGGGCGTTGCCGCAGGACGCCCGTTTCCGTGGCAGCGGTCGCGGCCAATCGAAACGGAGAGCCCGTTGGAGCGCGCGCTCCCACTGCCCATCCGAGGGCTGTTCATCGGCTTCACGATCGCCGCGGCGGTCGACCCGATCAGCCTCCTCGTCATCCGCCGCACGATCGAGCACGGCGGGATCTACGGATTCGCCTCAGGCCTCGGGGTCGCCACGGCCGACGCCAGCTTCGGGGCGATCGCCGCCTTCGGCCTTGTAGCGGTCACCTCGGTGCTCGTCTCCGGGAAGCTCGTCCTCGGGCTCGTCGGCGGCGTGATCAATCGGGCTGCTCGGAATCCGGACGATGCGGAGCCGTCCGGGCGAGGTCGCGCGCGACGCCGACCGACCCGGGCTCCCCGGTGCTGTCGCCTCGATCTACGCGCTGACGATGACCAACCCGATGACGATCCTGTCGTTCGCCGCGGTGTTCGCGGGACTCGGCTCGCCGTGGCCGTCGCGCTCGCCTGAGCCGCCCGAGGGGGGCTCTGGACCTCAGGATGCGGCGGCCGCTCGCTTCGAGGCGTACATCGACGCATCCGCGCGGCGAACCGTGTCCTTGAGCGCCTCGCCCGGTTCACACGTCGCCGCACCGAGTGAGATCGACAGGCAGACGCCGTCGCACATCGTCTTGAGCGCGGCCATGCGCAGGCGCTTGACGAACCGGGCCGCGCCTGCCGCGTCGGTCTCGGGCAGGAGCACCAGGAACTCGTCGCCGCCGACCCGGGCGACGCGATCGACTGAGCGGGCGGTCGTCCGGAGCAGCTCGGCGGCCGCGGCGATCGCCCGGTCCCCCGCCTCGTGGCCGTCGCGGTCGTTGATCTGTTTGAGCCCGTCGAGATCGGCGCTGACAACGGAAACCGGCTCGGGGTGCCGCGCCCGGCGGTTCTCCTCGGTCGCGAGGAGGTGGTCCCAGCCGGAACGGTTCTCGAGACCGGTCAGCCGATCCGTCCGCGCCTCGAGCGCGAACAGGTCGCGCTCCTTGGCGAGCGCTTCGCGGCTGATGGCCTGGAGGAGCAGCGGTTCGGCGGCATCGGCGAGGGCGTGGCCGATGCGCTGACACAGGTTGGTGAAGCCGCGCGGCCGGCTCGCGGCATGCGCGACGACGACCACCCCGATCGGCTGCTGCCGGCCGATCGGCACCGCGAATCTCGCCACCAGCCCGGCATTCCGGCCGAGCGCATCGTCGGTGACCGCCTCGAGCTCCGGCTCCAGCACGGCGCCACCCTCGACCCGGCTGAACAGCCGCACGAGCGTGGCCCGGATCGCGTCCGGGTCGAGGATGGCGGGCCAGTCGCGCGTCACGACCTCCGCGACGAGGCGCCCATTGGCGCGAACGAGGACGGCCCCGACCTCGCACGACAGCGGGTCTGCCGAGCGCTCGGCGATGTGGCGGGCGGTCAATTCGACCGACTCGGGCTGGACGTCCATCAGGTCCCGGACCGCCTGAACGACCTCCAGCTCGTCGGCAAGCAGCTTGTCGGGCGGGACCTGCTGGAGGTTCGCGACGAGTCGGGCCGCCTCGGGCACGAGCGTGGCGTCCGAGTCGGGCAGCGGATGCTGTGCGCCGAAGACCACGAGGTGCTCGATGCCGACGGGGACGACGAGCGCGTTCGTGGCCCAGTACGGGCCGATGACGCGCGTGGCCTCATCGGTCTCCAGCCGGGCCGTGCGGCTCGACCGAAGGACACGCGCTGCGAGCGGCTCACTCTCGAGCGGCAGGTCGACGATGCCCATCCAGCCGGCGCCACGGCCGCTGCCGCCGACGAGGCTCAGCCCCGCCGGTGTGACGTGAAAGATCAGTCGGTCGACGCCGTTCGCCATGCAGCCGACATCTTGGCGAGGTGCGCGGCGTCACCGACTGGGTCGAAAGTCTCCGGCTGTCCTGCCGAGAGTCAGGTCGAGCGCGCGGTGATGGCGGGTCTTGCCCGGCCTCCTCCTGCGTCTTGGCGCCCTTCTTGCGGTTCGTTCCCCTGCAGTTGCTGCATGAGGCGCTGCCTGTCGAATTCGTGCCAGTGCTCGCGGACCGTGCCGTCCTCGATCCGGAAGATGTGAATCTCGTCGATCGAGTACTCGTTGCCGCTCGGCTCGACGCCCATGAACGTGCCGCTGTGGCGCGCACGGGTCGTCAGCCGGACAGCGACTCTGTCCTTTTCTGCGATCACGTCGTGGATCTCGAACTTCGGTTCCGAGACGCCCTCACCCGCGCGCTTCATGGCTCCCTTGAGCGGCTCCCGCCCCGGCGGCAGGTCGCCGAACGTGTGTGCGGTGAAGTCGTCGGCGGCGAGCTCGTCGACCGCCTTCGGGTCCTGGTCGATGAACACACCCTCGATGAACCGCAGCGCGACGCCCTTGTTCGCCTCGAGGTCGGGGACGTCCCGATGCTCAGGGTCCTCGGGGTTCTCCGCATTCGTCATCGGCGGCGCGGTCGAGGAGTCGAACTTCTCGTCGTCGAGCTGGTCGACCGGCGTCGGCCCGGGCTGCTGGGCGACGGTCGACGTCGATTCGGTCACGGTACGTGGATCACTCATACCGGCACCCTACGCGCGGGGTGTTGCAACCGGCACAAGCGCCGTCCACTGGCGGGTTGCGTGCATCTTGCCCCGTGGCGGTCCGACCGCGCTAGCCTCGGGACATGCACCTTCCTGCCGAACGAACCGCGCGCGTCGACATCCTGGTGGAGGGGTCGCTGACCTCGACCGGCGGCGGCGTCGCCAGCTCGTGCACGCTCATCCGCGACGGCGATCGCACGATCGTGGTCGATCCCGGGATGGCGCCGAGCGCCGACGCCATCCTCGGGCCACTCGCGGCCCTGGGACTGGCGCCCGAGGCCGTCACCGATGTCGTGCTCGGCCATCACCACCCGGATCACACGATCCACGCCGGCCACTTCGCGAACGCGGCGATCCACGACCACTGGGCGATCTATCGCGGCACGGACTGGGAGGACTCGGAGTGCGACGGCCGGGCCCTCACGCCGTCGGTCGTGCTTGCGCGCACGCCCGGGCACACCTCGGAGGACCTCGCGGTGATCGTCGGGACGCCCGAGGGGATCGTCGTGTGCACGCACTCGTGGTTCAACGCGGAGACGCGCGTCGAGGACGAGGATCCCGAGGACGCCGAGCAGCTCCGAGCTTCTCGTGGCGCGATCCTCGAGGTCGCGGATCGCATCGTGCCGGGCCACGGCCCGGCGTTCGTGCCGACGGAGGCGACGCCGCGCTGAATCGGGGGCCAGGCCCTTAGAGCCCGATCGTGACCGACTCGAGGACCGGCTCGGCAGCCACGAGGACGGCATCCCAGCCCGCGGCGGAACCCTGGACGATGATCGCGACGAGGCCCTCCGGCGTATCGAACAGGGCCAGCCACATGCGGTCCCCCGGCGGGAGCGTCAACGCTCCTGGAGGCACGTGCAGCACCTGGGCCTCGGCAGCGGCGGTCTCGAGCTCGAGCAGCAGGCCGATCAAGCCGCTCATGCGCGAGCCGTCCGAGCTCACGATCTCGATGGCCGCGTTGGCCCCGAGCGTGTCCGCCGCGGCCTGGGCCGTGCTCGGACCCATGAGCTGGCCATGGTCGCGGTACATGCCGTCCGGGCGCGCGAACATGAGCGCCACCGCGTCGGGCGCGTCTGATTCCCGCTGAAGCTTCCAGAAACGGGGGCCTGCCTCGACGGCCAGCCAGCCCTCGTCGACCTCGAACGTGACGCGCGGGACGAAGGCGCCGCGCGTGTAACGCCCGGCCGCCAGCGGCTCCTCGGAGGCGTTGAAGGTCGCTGCCACCGGGCTCGTTGGTGGCGGGCCGGCCTGGGTCGCGACCGGCGCCAGAGTGGGTGTTGCAGGTGGCGGCGACGTGGCCACGCTGTCCTGGCAGCCGGCAAGGCAGGCCAGGCTCGCGACCGCCATGACCAGCCACCGCGCGGGCGTTCGCTGCATGGAGCGCGCACCCTACCACCGGCGGCGCTCGAAGCAAGCGGCGGTTGATTCCGCCGCGCGTGTCGTAGGCTTCGAGACGTGCACATCCACGCCCTCATGCTCGCCGACAGCGCACAGGCGGTCGACGGCAAGCTCTACATCCTCGGCGGCGCGTGGAACATCCTTCGCTTTCCGGAGTTCCCGGCCCAGCTGATCGTCGGCATCGCCGTCGCGATCGACGTCGACTGGAACGAGACGAACACCCGGCATCACCTCGACGTCCATTTCGAGGACGCCGACGGCGCGCGGATGGACCCCACGATCGGCGCCGACTTCGAGGCCGGGCGGCCGCCGGGTGCGACGCCGGGCACCGACCTCCGGATCGTTTTCGCAGTGAACGGGCCCCTGGCGATCCAAGCGCCGGGCCAGTACTCGGCCGTCGCGTCGATCGGCGGCACCGAGCTCGCCCGGGCACGATTCCAGGCCGTGCAGGTCGCCCGCAAGACGTAACCGGTCCGGGGGCTCGGCCCCGCCGGCCCGCGCATGTGTGCAGTTCGGTGCGGTCCCAACGGGTCAGTCCCGATCGAACCATCGGGCCATGGGCGGCGCCGCGTGTTGCCGCGACGCTTCACCCGTGCCGCTCCACGCTGCGCTCGATCGCGCTGCCCTGCGCCCGTTCCGTCCACCGGCTGAGCCCGTCCGGCCCGGCTGGGTCCGCAGCCGCTCGCCGCGGCGCGTCTCGCCGAGCGCGCTGATCACGGCGGTCGTGACCGCCGCGATCCTCCTCCTGCTGACGTCGCCCAGCACGTTCGGGGCGACCGCCATGACCCCGCGCTGCGATGACGTCAACGTCCGGACCGGGCCGTCGACGAACCACAACGCCAAGGGCCAGGTCGACGAAGGCGACCGCGTGACCGTCGTCAAGACCGTCGACGGGGGACGTTACGGCGTCACCTGCGCCGGCGAGTTCCGATCCGGGTCCCGGTGGCGGAAGATCAGCGCGATCAACGGGCAGAGCGTCTCGTCGCTCTACGGCGTCAGCCGCGTGTTTGCCGCGGCAAAGCTGTTCCGCACCGTCAAGAGCCCGACCCCGACGACGCCGCCAACGCCGGCGCCGACACCCGCCCCGACCCCGGGGCCGACACCCGCCCCGACTCCTGCCGCGAGCCCGGCGCCGACGGCAGGGCCCACCGCGGCGCCGACCGCTGGACCCACACCGACACCCACGCCCACACCGACACCCACGCCCACCCCGACCCCGAGCCCGACCCCGACCCCGTACCCCGGGCCTTCGTTCCTGCCGAACCCGATCACGCTCCCGTCGAGCGTCACGTTCTACGGCCGCGGCTGGGGTCACGGGGTGGGCATGTCGCAGTACGGCGCCCACGGGCGTGCCCTCGACGGGCAGCTGGCGCCGGAGATCCTGGCGCACTACTACCAGGGCACGACCCTCGGCACCATGAACAACCGCGAGGTCCGGGTCCTGGTCCTCGAGAAGTTCAAGGCGAGCCCGGCTGAGCCCGTCCAGATCTTCGGTCGAAACGGCGACTGGACGATCGATGGCATTGCGAAGACCTTCCCTGCCGACGCCCGGCTCAAGTTCGTCCCGACGACGGCCGGCGGATCGACGACGTGGACCGTCGTCGTCACCGCGGTCGACGGCACAAAGCTCCACGACGCGGCGTCACCGAAGAGCATCCGGGTCCGGCCCGCATCGGGCACGACCCTCCAGCTGTGGTCGAGACCGTCCGCGTACGACCGCTACCGGGGCGTGCTCCGGATCGTCGGCGAGACCGGCACCAAACCGAAGGCGAACGTGATCAACGAGCTGCCGATGGAGTCGTACCTGCGCGGCGTCGTGCCTTCGGAGGTCCCCGCGGGCTGGCCCATGGAAACCCTCAAGGCACAATCGATCGCGGCGCGGTCGTACTCAGCCGTCCGGCTGCACCCGGACAAGGGCACATTCGACGTCTACGACGACACCCGCTCGCAGGTCTACCTCGGTAAGAGCGTCGAGAAGGCCGCGACCGACGCGGCCATCGCCGCCACGGCGCGGGTGGTCATTCGAACTCCCGGCGGGAAGATCGCCAGCGCGCTCTTCCACTCGACCGGCGGCGGCGCGACGGAGCACAACGAGAACGCCTTCGTGTCCTCAACCGGCGAGCAGGTCACCGGCCCGTACAGCTACCTCCGCGGCTCGCTCGACCGCCGGCTGGACAGCACCTCGTACGACTCGGCGGGGCCCTACGCGAAATGGAAGACGGCGACGTACACGCTCGCGCAGATCCGAAGCTGGTTCGCCGACGACTCGCGGACGGACGTCGGAACGCTCGTCAAGCTGAACCTGAGCGACCGCGGCGTCTCCGGCCGGCTCATCAGCGTGCGGCTGATCGGCGCGGACGGCACGAAGAAGACGGTCTCCGGTGGCGTGTTCATGAGCATCTTCAACGCGCATCGGCCTGCCGGCGACCCGATGCTGCGGAGCACGCTGTTCGACCTCGCACCGATCACGTAGGGCGGAGGGCCGGCGGCGACGTTCGCCACCGGCCCGGAAGGAAATCGCTCAGGCCCCGCAGCGCCCGGGATCTGCGGCGTCGATGCGGACCGCCGCCCCGACGGGGGTGAGATACGTCGCGGAGAGAACGAGATCCGTCGACCCCAGGTTGCGCGCGATGTGGACGCGGCCGCCCCCTGGATCGATGAACGAGTCACCGGTCTCGTAGATGGTGGGCGTGCAGTTCGGCTCGTCCGCGTACACGAAGGTCATCGTGCCGGCCGAGATGGTCACGAAGACGGGGCCGGGGTGGCTGTGCCACCCGGTGTCACCGCCGGCGGTGATCGTGATGACGTGCGACACGACGTCGATGTCATCGCGGATCTTGAGCTTCAGGAAGTCGGTGTGGATCTTGTCGCCCGCGGCCAGGGTGCCGCGGACCAGGGGTGTCGCCGTGGCGCCCTGTGGTGGGGTCGCGACCGCCAGACCGATCGAGGTCATGACGAGGGCGATCCCGAGGACCAGTGCCAGTCTGAGGCGTCGCTCCATGGGTCCATTCCTCCCGGGACGCAGCCGCGGCGGCCAACGCGGCCTGCGATCCCCCTGCTTGACGGCCAGACTGGCCGCCTTCACTTCGTTAGGTGATCGCGGCCCGGCAAACGTTCGATCTTTCGCCAACATTGGGGTCGCTCCGGCGTTCCGCACAAGACGCCCGATCGCGGCACGCGATCACGCGTGTATCGCCTCATGCGTGGCCGGCGCCGGGCCGATCCCACACAATGTGGGCTCAGGGCAGGAGGATCTGAGGATGGCGATCGCGGCACTGCCGACGTTACGCACCCAGGCGTTCATCGACGGGCGCTTCGTCGACGCCGCCTCGGGCGAGACGTTCGCAACCGAGAATCCAGCGAACGGCGAGGTCATCGCCCAGGTCACATCTGGTGGCCCCGCGGAGATCGACGCCGCGGTCGCGGCTGCACGCCGCGCCTTCGACGACGGCCGCTGGTCGCGGCTTGCACCAGCCGACCGCAAGACGGTCCTCCTGCGTTTCGCCGACCACATCGAGGCCAACGCCGACGAGCTTGCGGCACTCGACGCGCTCGAGGCCGGCAAGCCGATCACGGACGCCCGCGAGGTCGACCTGCCCGAGACGGTCAAGACGTTCCGCTGGTATGCCGAGGCGGTCGACAAGGTCTTCGACGCCGTTGCGCCGACCGGGCCAGACGCGCTCGGGCTGATCGTCCGCGAGCCGATCGGGGTCGTCGGCGCGGTCGTGCCCTGGAACTACCCGATCCTCATGGCCGCGTGGAAGATGGCGCCGGCGCTCGCGTCCGGGAACTCGATGATCGTCAAGCCCTCGCGCCTGTCCTCGCTGTCCGCCATCCGGATGGCGGAGCTCGCGGCCGAGGCGGGGCTGCCCGACGGCGTGCTGAACGTCGTGCCCGGGCCCGGCGGCGCCGCTGGGGCAGCGCTCGGGCGGCACATGGACGTCGACAAGGTGACGTTCACCGGCTCGACCGAGGTCGGGCGGCTGTTCCTGCAGTACTCGGCGGAGAGCAACCTCAAGGAGGTCACGCTCGAGTGCGGGGGCAAGTCACCGGCGGTCGTGCTCGCCGATCCGCCCGCCATCGACCTCGTCGTCGAGCAGGTCCTCTTCGGCGCGCTGATGAACATGGGCGAGAACTGCTCGCAGGGCTCTCGGCTGATCGTCCATCGGTCTGTCCAGGAGGAGGTGGTCCACCGTCTCGCGGCCGGTCTCGAGGCGTGGCCCGTCGGTGACCCGATGGATCCCGCGACGCGCATCGGCCCGATGATCGAGCGGCCGCACCTCGACAAGGTCCTCGGCTTCATCGAGCGCGGCCGCGCCGAGGGCGCGCGGGTCGCCGCGGGCGGTGGCCGGGTCCTCGAGGAGACCGGCGGCTACTTCGTCGCGCCGACGATCTTCGACGGCGTCCGAAACGACATGACGATCGCGCGCGAGGAGATCTTCGGGCCGGTCTTGTCGACGATCCCGTTCGAGACCGAGGAGGAGGGCATCCGCCTCGCGAACGAGACGGCCTACGGGCTGGCTGCGGCTGTGTACACCACGAACCTCGACGCGGCATTCCGCGTCGCGCGCGCGCTGCGTGCCGGCACCGTCGGCGTGAACGCCTACTCCGAGGGCGACATTACGACGCCCTTCGGCGGCTGGAAGCAGTCGGGCTTCGGCGGCCGAGACAAGGGCCTCGAGGCGTTCGACCAGTACACGGAGAAGAAGACGATCTGGGTCACATTGCGGTAGGCCGTCGCTCTGCATCTGGAAGCGAAACGGCGGGGAGACCGGTCAGCGCACATGAGGTTGTCGGCTGACCGCGACGGGCGTCCATCTCCGGCATCGAGCACAAGATGAACGGCGGGCCCGAAGGCCCGCCGTCCGTCTGTGTCGCGATCACCCCGCGCCGGAGACGCCGGGCATGAGCTAGGCCCGGTAGAGGAGCCAGGCGTCGCGCGCTCGCTGAACCTGCCCTGGGGTGAACTCCGTGTAGCAGGAGTCGAACGAGTAGTCCATGTAGTTGTGGATCGGGTCGGTGCCCGGGGCCGGGCAGGTGTCCTTGCCCGCCGGGCAGCCAGAGGTCGGGGTCGCCTGGGCCGGCGTGTCATCGACGAAGTCGCCGGGCTCCTTGCACCCGCCCTGGAAGGTGTGCGCGAGATTGAGCCAGTGGCCTGCCTCATGGGTGAGCGTCTCGCCGAGGTCGAACCGGCCCTCGTACGCGTCCGACGCGCCGGGCACGGTTCGCCAGTCGATGACGATGCCGTCCAGGTGCGTTTGATTCGTGTCCGTAATCGAGGGGTAGTAGGCCCAGCCGAGATACAGCCAGCCACTCGTCGAGTAGACGTTGAGGTCGCTGTCGTCGCCCTGCTTGAGCGCCTTCTTGAACTCGTTCTCCGTGCCGCCCCGCGAGGCGTACCACTTCGCGTTGTCCGTGCGCGTGACGCCCGCCAGGTCGAACGAGAAGCCCGTATCGGCGCCGCCCTCGCGGCCGGCGAACGTCTTGTTGAGCACGGCGATCTGGGCGCGAATCTGACGGTCGGTCAGGCTGCCGACGCTGCCGTCGGTGATGACGTGGAAGTACACGTCGACGGTCACGGAAAAGCCGGATGGTGCCTTGCCCTTCGCCCGGGCCGGGAGGTCGGTCGCGACCTGGCCGGTGTCCCTCTCACGGACGAACCCATCGGCGTCCTTGACGCCACCACGGGCGGTGCTCGCTGATTCCCACGGCGCGCAGGCCCACGATGGATCGCCGCTCTTGGTAGCCGCGTACGCGGGGCCGACCGCGATCGAGAGGCTGAACGCGACTGATGCAAGCAGCGTCAGCGCGCGACGAACGGTTCGCATGCTCTGCTCCTCCAACCGGGTCGCGCCACGACGCGGCCCAAACAGCCAGCGCGCCCCCCCATGGCACGCTCCTCCAACGGCGCGGACTCTAACGCGAACGCCCCGAACCTGAATGATGGTCGATGACGATCGCGTCGACCGGACGCACCAGGGTCGTCAGGTCGCGCGCCAGAAGAGCCAGGCGTCGCGCATCCGCTGCGCCTGCCCGGGCGTGAACTCGAACATGCACGAGTCGTCCGAGTAATCCATGTAGTTGCGGATCGGGTCGAGGCCGGGCGCGGGGCAGGTGTCATTGCCGACCGGGCAGCCGGACGACGCCCACTTCTGCGGCGGCGTGTCGTCGACGAAGTCGCCGTTCTTGTTGCACTGGCCGTAGAAGGTGTGCTCCAGGTTCAGCCAGTGGCCCGCCTCGTGGACGAGCGTGTCGCCCTCGTTTGCATAGCCGCCACCGTAGAAGTCGGAAACGAACGGCAGGGCACGCCAGTCGATCACGATGCCGTCGAGGTATGCCTGCGCCGTATCGGTAATCTCAGGCAGGTAGGCGTAGCCGATGTAGCCGCCCGCGAGGCCCGAGTAGACATTCAGCGTGCCGTCATCGCCGCGCTTCAGCGCCTTCTTCATCTCGTGCTCGGCTCCGGCGCCCTGCAGCCGGTACCAGACCGAGTCGTCCGTCCGTGTGACGCCCGCCAGGGTGAAGCTGAAGCCGGTCGACGCGCCGCCAGCTCCACCGGAGTACGCCTTGTTCATGACCCGGATCTGGTCACGGATCTTCGTGTCTGTCAGCGCGCCCTCGGCGCCGTCGGTGATGACATGCCACCAGACCGGCACCGTCACGGCGAAATTCGACGGGGCGCGGCCCTTCGCGCCGGCGGGGAGGGCCTTGGCGATCTGGCCGGTGTCCTTCTCCCGGATTCGACCGTGCGAATCGGCGACGCCGCCGCGCGCGGCGACTGAGGGACTGGCGGCGGCGGCCGCGATGTCCTCGGGCGAGCAGGCCCAGGCGGGGGCGCTGTCCCGCGAGGCCGAGGCGGTCACCGGAGCGGCCAGGGCGAGGGACAGGGCGAGCGACGCGAACAGCGCCAGGGCGCGACGGACGACGGTCATGGCGCGGTCCTCCAACCGGGGCGGCCCATCCGCCGCCCACTCCCGTGCTGCGCCGACTGTACGCCCCCTCGACCCGTGCCGGCCGTCGAGCTCGAGACGAAGCGTCGCTCGAATGCACCGCGGAGGCGGGTCCGCCCGCGGGTCCGACGCTACGTCGGCGGGGGCGATGCCGTCGGGGCCGGCGCGGTCGGCGGCGCGGCGGTCGCGCTCGGGCCGACCGACGGGACGGGGGTCGGCGAGGGGGTCGGTGACGACGGCGACAAGGGCACGCCGACGAGCTCGGCAATGTTCTTCTGGACCTTCGCGATGATCGCCTTGGTCAGCCAGGTCGGGTACTTCGGCGGGACGATCCGGAGGCTCTTCACCGACGCCGTCCTGGCATTGCCGAAGAGCGTCACGAGGTTCGGCAGGGACTCGCGCGGGAGGTCCGTCCAGGCGAAGCCCTTCGCCGCTCGGAACAGCTCGGGCGCGTTGAGGATCGTCTTCGGCCCGATGTCGTCGCGGATCGCGAGCAGGAGCGTCTGCTGGCGGGCCATTCGCCCGTAGTCGGAGTCCTGGTGGCGGCTGCGCGCGTAGGCGAGCGCCATCCGGCCGTCGAAATGCTGCCGGCCGGCCGGGATGTACAGCTCCGACCGCCCGTAGACGGGATCGGGGTAGGCCCTGTCGTAGATGCTGTACGGGACATCGATGTCGATGCCGCCCATCGCGTCGACGACCTTGATCACGCCCCACAGGTCGGCGACGAGGACGGCGTCGATCGGGCGGGCGGTGAGCTCGGACAGGGTCGATCGGACGGCCCCGATGCCCTTGATCGAGCCGGTCCCGGGCCAGCGCTCCGGGTGGACGAACGTCGCCTCCACGTACAGCGCGTTGAGGAGCGGCTGGAAGCAGCCGCAGGCGACCGCGTTCCGTGCCGCGCCCTTGGGGAGCGGCGCGTTCTGGATGTTCCGCGGGATGCCGATCATCGACACCTTGCCGGACGAGACCTCGATCTCGACGAGGAGCATCACGTCCATCCGTCGGCTCCAGCGGTCGGGACCGGCGTCCGAGCCGAGGAGAAGGAGGTCGAACCGGCCGTCGTCGCCCCAGGGCACCGCACCGGGTGCCTGCCACGGGACCCTGACGCCGAGCGGGGGCAGCGTGCCGAGGCCGGCATCGTTCGGCGGGCGCGGGCCCTTGGTCGGCTCCGGCCCGAGCGACTCGATGGGACCTTGCGAGCCGGGTGGCTCCGTCTCGAACAGGCCGGGCGGCGGCGTCCAGTCGGGCGGCGGCGTGATCCACGGCTCCTCGGTCGGCGCAGGCTCGTCGGCGCTCGCGAACATCGAGTCGAGAAAGTCGTTCGTGGCCGCGATCGTGGAACCGAGCCAGAGGTGCGGCGCGATGACGAAGACCATGACGGCCGGACCGAGAAGGCTGATCGCGAGGCCGGGGCTGGGCGTCCGGCGGGCGGCGTCGACGGTTGCCGCAACCCTCCAGGCGGCAAGGGCAAGGTTCACGATCGCAAGCGCGGGCAGGACGCCCGGCGTGACGACGAAGGCGAGGACCTTGATCTCGCCGCCGCCCGCGTAGTAGCCGAGCGCGGCGACGGTGAGCAGCGCCACCGGGACGAGGAAGACCAGGGCCGCGACGCGCCGTCCGACGATGGCGTGACCGGCTCCGGGGACGAGGAGCGAAAGCAGCCCGGCGGTCACGAACCGGCGGGCCGATGGGGTCGAGGCGGGGGCGCGAGTGCTCAAGGCCGCCACTATGCGGTGGGCGCGTGTAACGGAGCGGGGTACAGAAGTAACGGTCTGGTATGGGAAATCCAGGTCAGGTGTCGTCCACGTCGGTCTGGTGCGGTCCGGTGTGGTCGGTGCCGCCAGCGCGGTTGACGCGCACCATTAGGGCATGCCGGACCTCGCGGCGCCGGACTACCAGGTCGCCCGGTTCCTGATCGAGCGCGGCATCGCCGCGCTGTACCTCGTCGCGTTCGTCGTCGCCTGGCGGCAGTTCCCGACCCTGTGTGGCGAGCGTGGCCTGGAGCCGGCACCCCGGCTCCTCGAGGTCGTGCCGCGCTTCCTGGACGCGCCGACGGTCTTCCGCTGGATCGGCTACTCGGACGTGAAGCTGCGCGCGATGTCAGCGATCGGCGGCGCCGTCTCACTCGCGCTCCTGGTCGGGCTGCCGCAGTCGGCCGCCCTGCCGGTCGATGCGGGACTCGCAGTGACGATGCTGGCCTGGTTCGTCCTGTGGGCGCTGTACCAGTCGATCGTCAACGTCGGCGGGAGCTTCTACAGCTTCGGCTGGGAGACGCTCCTGCTCGAGGCCGGCTTCCTCGCGATCTTCCTGGGCAACGCCGCCATTGCCCCGCCCCTCCTCGTCCTGTTCCTGTATCGCTGGCTGGCGTTCCGAGTGGAGTTCGGGGCCGGGCTGATCAAGCTCCGCGGCGATCGGTGCTGGCGCGACCTGACATGCATGGACTTCCACCATGAGACCCAGCCGATGCCGAACCCGCTGAGCTGGCTGTTCCACAAGCTCCCCCGCCGGCTGCACCGGGCGGAGACGATCGGCAACTTCGTGGCGCAGCTGGTGCTGCCGTTCGGGCTGCTCCTGCCGCAGCCCTTCGCGACGGGCGCGGCGGTCCTGATGCTCCTGACGCAGCTGTACCTTGTCGTGAGCGGGAACTACGCATGGCTCAACTGGGTCACCATCGTCGTCATGACCGCGGCCATCGCCGACCCCGTCCTGCACGCCGTCGTGCCGAATCTCGCCACCGTGCCGGCAGCTGCCTTCGCAGCCACGCCGCCGTGGTTCACGGTGGCCGTCGTCGCGCTCACGTTGCTCGTCGCGGTGCTCAGCTGGTTCCCGGTTCGGAACCTCCTGAGCCCGCGGCAGGCGATGAATGCGTCGTTCGACCCGTTCCGGCTCGTGAACACCTACGGCGCGTTCGGCTCGGTCAGCCGGGTCCGCGACGAAGTCGTTGTCGAGGGCACGGACGCCGAATCGGTCGACGCGGCAACCGAGTGGCGGGAGTACGAGTTCAAGGGCAAGCCGGGCGACGTCCGGCGGCTCCCGCGCCAATACGCGCCGTACCACCTCCGGCTCGACTGGCTGATGTGGTTCCTGCCCCTCTCGTCGCGATACGGCGAGCGCTGGTTCGTGCCGTTCCTCGTCAAGCTCCTCGAGGGCGACCGGCCGACGCTCGCGCTGCTCCGGGGCAACCCGTTCCCCGTTGAGCCGCCGCGCTTCGTCCGTGCACTCCTGTACCGCTACCGCTTCACGACGTGGCGCGAGCGGCGCGAGACCGGCGCGTGGTGGACACGCTCGCTGATCGGCGAGTACGTGCAGCCGATCCGGCTCCGCTCATGACCGATTCGATCCTCGACGCCACGATCGTGGGCGCCGGCCCGAACGGGCTCGCGGCGGCGATCACGCTCGCGCGCGAGGGCCGCTCGGTGACCGTGCTGGAGCGCGCCGCGGAGGTCGGCGGCGGGGCCCGCTCCGCCGAGCTGACGCTCCCGGGCTTCGTCCACGACGTGTGCAGCGCCGTGCACCCATTCGGGCGGACGTCGCCGTTTTTCGCCGACGGCGGGCTGGAGCGGCACGGGCTGCGCTGGGTCGAGCCGCCGGCTGCGTTCGCCCATCCCCTCGACGACGGCAGTGCCGTGATCGTGACCCGTGACGTCGACGAGACGGCACGCCAGCTCGGACGGGACCGCGACGCGTACCGCCGGCTCATCGGGCCGCTCGTCCGCGGCTTCGGCGACCTGATCCCCGACATCCTTGCGCCGTTCCACATCCCGCTCGACCCGCGGCGCGCCACGCGCCTCGCCTGGTTCGGGTTCCACGCCCTGCAACCCGCCACCTGGCTCGCGCGGCGATTCCGCGACGACGCCGCGCGGGCGGTCCTCGCGGGCGTCGCCGCGCACTCCGTCCTGCGGCTGGACGAGCCGATCAGCGGCGCCGCCTCGCTCGTCATGCTCGGGAGCGCGCACCACGACGGCTGGCCGTTCCCGGAGGGTGGCGCCGGCCGGATCAGCGATGCCCTGGCCGCAGAGCTGCGCGCGCTCGGCGGGACGATCGAGACGGGCCGGGACGTCGACACGCTCAACGACCTGCCGCGCAGCCGGGTCGCCCTGTTCGACACGTCGCCGCGCGCCCTGGAACGGGTCGCCGGTACCCGGCTCCCGGGCGGCTACCGGCGGAAGCTGCGCGGCTTCCGGTACGGGCCGTCCGTGTTCAAGCTGGACATCGCAATCGAGGGCCCGATCCCGTGGCGCAACGTGGCGGTGGGACATGCCGGCACGGTCCACCTCGGTGGCACGTTCGAGGAGATCGCGCAGTCGGAGGCGGACGCGACCGCCGGCCGGGTCAGCGAGCGGCCGTACGTGCTGCTCGCCCAGCAGAGCCCGTTCGACCGAACGCGGGCGCCGGGCAAGGGCAACACGGTCTGGGCGTACAGCCACGTGCCGCATGCGTCGACCGTGGACTTCACCGAGATCATCCTCCGCCAGATCGAGCGCTTCGCCCCCGGCTTCCGCGAGCGGATCCTGAAGGTCGCGGCGATCAGCCCGGCCGACCTCGAGGCGTACAACCCGAACAACATCGGTGGCGACATGTCCGGCGGCCGGATCGACCTCCGGCAGCTGTTCACCCGCCCCGTCGCCCGCCTGGACCCGTACTCGACACCAGACCCGCGCCTCTTCCTGTGCTCCTCGTCGACGCCGCCCGGCGGAGGCATCCACGGCATGCCCGGCTGGCACGCGGCACACTCTGTGCTCCGCCGACTGGAGACCAGATGAGCAACCTCGAGAGCCTCGCCGACCTGCCCCTCCTCGAGATCTGGGGCGACGCCGTGCGCGCTCGCCGCGTGGAGGGCGAGCGGATCACGCTCGCGATCGTGGAGCTGGCGCCGAACGCGGTGGTCCCCGAGCACCGCCACGCGGCCGAGCAGCTGGGCATGGTCATCCGCGGCCAGATGCACTTCACGGTCGACGGCGAGACGCGCGACCTCGGTCCCGGCGGGACGTGGCGGATCCTGGGCGACCGGCCGCACGACGTCGTCGCGGGGCCGGAAGGCGCCGTCGTGATCGACGTGTTCACGCCGATCCGCTCCGACTGGGAGGATCGCCGGATCGTCGACCCCGCACCGGCACCGAAGTGGCCCGAGGGCTCGTGAGCCCGGCCCCGAACCCGTGAGCCTGTACAAGCTCCGGCGGCAGCTGCCCGAGCTCGACGCGCCCGCCGTCGTCATCGCGCTCGACGGCTGGGTCGACGCGGGAAGCGCTGCGACCGCCGCGGCCGGCGCCCTCGCGGAGGGCGGCCGGGTGATCGCGACCTTCGACGCCGATTCGATCTTCGACTATCGCGCCCGCCGGCCGACCCTGGAGATCGTCCACGGCCGCCCGCGGAGCCTCGTCTGGCCCGACCTCGTCATTCGCGCGACGAAGGTCGGCGAGCGCGACCTGCTCGTGTTCACGGGCGCGGAGCCGGACTACCGCTGGCGCGAGCTGCAGGCGGACGTCGCGCAGCTCGCCGGGCGGCTCGGGGTGAGCGAGTGGATCAGCCTCGGCGCGATTCCCGCGGCCGTGCCCCACACCCGCCCCGTGCCGATCCTCGGGACGGAGTCGCGGTCCGGCCTGCTCAAGGGCGGCGTGCTGCCGGGTCCGGAAGGCATCCTCCGGGTGCCCTCGGCCGCGATCTCGATCTTCGACATCGCGGTCGCCAAGGCGGGGATCCCGGCAGTCGGCTACTTCGCCCAGATTCCGCACTATGTCTCGGGCGAGTACCCGCAGGCGTCGGTCGACCTCCTCCTTGCGCTCGGTCGACACCTCGACGTCGAGCTCGACGTCGGTCGGCTGCCCGAGGAGGCACGGTTGATGCGCGTCCGCCTCGACAACGCCGCGGCGCGCGAGGAGACGACAAGAACCTACGTCGAGCGCCTCGAGGCCCTCGTCGACGAGGCTCGCCTGCCCTCGGGCGACGACCTCATCAGCGAGATCGAACGGTTCCTCCGCGAAGGTGGTCAGCAGGGCGGCAGCGGGAGGCTCAATTGACCGAATCGGATCGACCATCGGATCGCCCGACGGATCGTCCATCAACCGCCGGTTGGAACTGGCCGGCGATCCTCGTCCTCGGCCGGGACACGTGCGAGGACACGACCCGCTCCCGCCGCCACCTCGACGAGCGCGGCATCCCGTACGAGTACGCTCGGGTCGATCGCGAGCCAGCCGCGGACGAATGGATCCGCAGCCTCAACGACGACGTGTGGGTGACGCCGACGATCCTCATCGGCGACCCGCGGTCGCCCTCGCAGATCCTCCGCGAGCCCTCGAACGACGAGCTCGACGACGCGATCGCCCCAACGACCTGACATCGATCGTCAAGAGGGCGTGCGCAGCAACAGCTATCGCCGGTTCGCCGCACTGCTTGTCCTGATCGTCGGTGCCTGTTCCCCGACGGTACCGGAACCGAGCGCAGTCCCGTCAGCTGGAACCCCCTCCCTCGCGACACAGGTCATTGACACGCCGCCGAGCCCCGCGCCGACCGCGACGCCGGCGATCGCGCTGGACGAGCTCAGGCCGCGTCCCCGCCAGGTGCCCAATGCGACCGTCGTCTGCGACGCCTACCCGGACCAGTACGGGAACGAGTTCGGACGAACGAGCATCCACTGCGACGGGGATCTCGTGCGGCTGACCGCGTCCGTCGTCCAGCGTGTCACTGACGCTCAGATCGAGCGTCTCTACCTCGACCGGCCTGAGTGCCCAGTCGCGCCGTGCACGCCGGAGCAGCTGAACATCGTCATGATCCACGTTTGGACCGCAGCCGGTGCGTGGACCGTGCGCCTCGACTACCTGGCGGGCTCGGTCTCCTCCCCTGCGCCAACCGTCGGGGACCCATGGCCGGCCGCAGAGACCACCCCAGAACCCGGGGTTGAGCGGCCCGAGTTTCCGGAAGCACCAGTTGAGGTCCGCACGCGCGCGGCGCTGCCCTTCTGTGGTCGAACGAAGAACACTCGGCCGTTCGAATTCGAGCGCTGTTTCCGGGACGCCGTGCTGGACGGTCGGCCGGCCGAGATGATCGACGTAGCCACACCAATCGACTTCGGCGGGCGCACGCTCTACATCTGGCGATTCGACGGCTCCGGGGCGATGACCCAATACGCCCGCTACGACGGTGCCTGGTCGCGCGGGAAGCTGGTCATGATCCTGAACCCGCCCGGCAGCTTCAACAGCATCAGCCTCCAGGGAACCGGGGAGGGCTGGCTCCGGATCCCGTAGAAGGCTACGCCGTATCGCCTCGCAGGTGGAGCATCCGCTGGATGGCGGCGAGCTTGTGGGCGAACTCGTTCCGGATCGTGTTGACCGCGTCGCGGTCGAGGTCCAGCTCCTTCGCGATCTGCTGGAGCGTGTCGGACTCCTGGGCGCTGATCGTGTCATCCGCCGCGCCGACGATGTAGCAGCAGCGCAGGAGCGCGAGCCGGTCCTCCATTGATGCGAGCTCGCGGAACTGGCGGGTGACGAGGTAGTCCTCGGTGCCGCTGTAGAGCAGCGATTGGTGATGGGCGATCTGCGCAACAAGCACCGCCTGCGACTCCGGCAGGCCGCCGTGCTCGGCGACAAGCCGTTCGATCGCGCGCAGCTCGGCGTGGCTGATGTCCAGGTCGGCCGCGGCCGCGCGGGTCAGGATGTACGCGAACGCCGCCAGGAAGCGCGCCCGATCGACCGGCAGCGCCTCGAGCTGGCCCGCGATCCGCCGGACCGTCTCCGTGTCGCGCGCGTCCAGCCCGGCCGTCGACGCATCGCCCGCGCGGCGGCTCGCGCCACCGAGGAATCGTCCGAGTGCCATGGCGGGAGTATGCCGATCCGGCGGCCGGCGCGGTGCTCTTTGGGCCGTTCGGCACGCCGGGACGGGCAGCCGGGCATGGGTCGACGGCCCAAAGCGGGCTGCTATGATGCCGATTGCCATCGGTTGGCATTCTTTGCTGCAATTTCTTGCACGACCACGATCGTGCGCCACGTCGGAGGGCGGACATGACGTCACCGGTGCTGGAAGCCCCGCGCCCGATCACCGGGCCGATGCGGGTCGGGGTCATGGCGGGCGTCAAGGACATCTCGCTGCGCGAATTCGACGTCCCCGGGCCGAAGCCCGGGGAGATCCTCGTGCGGCTCCATGCGACCGCGATCTGCACCTGGGAGCAGCGCTCGTACAGCGGCGCGCAGCACAACACCTTTCCGTTCGTCGGCGGGCACGAGTCCGCCGGTGAGATCGTGGCCTTCGGGCCGGGCGTCACCTCCGATCTCCAGGTTGGTGATCGGGTGGCCCTGGGACCGTCTTCCTGCGGAAAGTGCCACTGGTGCCTCACCGGCCAGGATCGGGCCTGCAAGCAGCACTACGCCGGCGCCGTGAAGTACGGCGAGGCGTGGGGCCCCGGTGGGTTCGCCGAGTACAAGTCGCATCCCGCCGACGGGGTCTACCCGGTCGGCGACGCGCCGTACGACCAGGCCGCGCTCGCGGAGCCGCTGTCGTGTGCGCTCCACGCCACGCGGATGCTGAACCTGTACGTCGGGGAGGACGTCGTCGTCCTGGGCGCAGGGGTCATGGGCCTCATGAACGTCATCGCCGCGAAGAAGCGCGGCGCTCGCGTCATCGTCAGCGAGATCGACGCCGACCGGCTGGCGAAGGCCCGCGAGATGGGCGCCGACGAGCTCATCGACGCGTTCGCGACCGACCCGGTCGCCCGGGTCAGGGAGCTCACCGGCGGGCGCGGCGCGGAGGCCGTCATCGCAGCCATCGGCCACGAGAAGGCGAACGAGCAGGGCCTGGCGATGCTCGCGGACCGCGGGCGCTACGTCCTGTTCGCCGCGGCCCACCCGGAGCCTGCGCTGACGCTGGCGCCGAATGAGCTGCACAACCGCGAGACCGGCGTGTTCGGCGTCGTCTCGAAGGACAAGCAGGACTTCTACACCGCGAGCCGCCTGATCCGGTACGGCCAGGTCGACCTCGCCCCATTGATCGACGTCCGCTACCCGTTGGAGCGGGTCGGCGACGCCATGGACCACGCCCTGCGGCCCGGCACGTACCGGGTCGTCGTCGAGGCCTGAGGAGGCCAGGAGGAACACGGAGATGAAGCGCCGGATGCATCGCCTGCTTCGCGAGGACGGGCGGATCCTGATCGTCGCCATGGACCACACGTCGTTCATGGACCAGACCGTCGACGGCCTCGCTCGCTACGGCGAGACGTGCCGGTCCGTCGTGCCGGCGGGCGCGGACGCGTTCCTGTCGCCGATCGGCTCGATCATCGCGTTCGGCGACGCGATCGGGCCGGCCGCGGCGGTCGCCAGCTTCGACGCGAGCCCGCCGTTCCTCGAGGTCGCGCTCGAGCGCGCGCTGTCGGTCGGGGCGGACGCGGTCAAGACCATGGCCTACCCGTTCACGAACGACGACTCGCTGCGCAACGCGGCCCGGCTCGCAGCGGACGCGGCGAGATACGGCGTGCCGTACATCATCGAGCCGATCCCTGGCGGCTTCGCGGCGACGGACATGCACACCCCCGAGAAGATCGCCGCCGGCGCGCGAATCGCCGCGGAGACAGGTGCGGACGTCGTCAAGACCCTGTATACCGGCGACCCCGAGTCGATGCGTCGGGTCGTCGAGTACGCGATGGTCCCCGTCGTGATGCTCGGCGGGGCGAAGAAGGGCTCAGTCCGGGACCTGTACCAGGACGTCTACGACGCCGTGATCATCGCCGGCTGCGCCGGCGTGGCGATCGGCAACAACATCTGGCGCGACCCGGATCCCGCGGGCATCACCCGCGGCCTGGCCGCGATCATCCATGGTGGCGCCTCGATCGACGAGGCGCTGGAGGCGTCGGGCCAGCTCGT
>Ga0268386_10000775_pt1 | contig 20927 bp, 20 predicted proteins | sample RVTome_15_FD_200260 | JGI IMG/M metagenome (GOLD analysis project Ga0268386, IMG submission 200260) | Soil microbial communities from uranium-contaminated site in the Upper Colorado River Basin, Wyoming, United States - RVT150D86... ...
TCACGAAGAGCGTGGCCGGGTTGTCGTAGACCTGGGTCGGCGTGTCGAGCTGCTCGACGCGCCCGTGGCTCATGACCGCGATGCGGTCGGCGACGCTCATGGCCTCGTCCTGGTCGTGCGTCACCAGAATCGCCGTCAGCCCGAACTGCCGCTGCAGCCGCTTGAGCTCGATCTGCATGTCCAGCCGCAGCCCCTTGTCCAGCGCGCTGAAGGGCTCGTCGAGCAGGAGCACCGTCGGCTCCACCGCCAGGGCCCGCGCGACGGCCACGCGCTGCTGCTGGCCTCCCGAGAGCTGGCGCGGCAGGCGATCCCGGAGGCCGGTGAGGCGCACGACCTCGAGGAACCGCTCGACCGTGCGGCGCACCTCGGCACGGGGGGTGCCGCGGGCCTGGAGGCCGTAGGCGACGTTGTCGGCCGCCGTCATGTGGGGGAAGAGGGCGTAGTTCTGGAAGACGATGCCCACGTTGCGGAGATTGGCCGGGAGGTGGTCGATGGGGCGGCCGTCGATGCGCACGGAGCCCGCACTCTGGCGGACGAAGCCGGCCACGACGCGCAGCAGCGTGGTCTTGCCGCAGCCAGACGGGCCGAGCAGGGCCACGATCTCGCCAGCGCGCACGGCCAGGGAGACGTCGTCGACCGCGGTGACGTGGCCGTAGCGATGGGTCAGCGAGTCGATGTCGAGCGTGTGGCCACGTGCGCCAGTCATGCCCCGGTTTCCGACTGCGGCGTCGGCAGCGCCGCTCGCTCTCGGTGGATCGACACCCAAGGTCATTCGAGGCTTCGGGCGGGATTACAGCATGGGGCGGAGAGGGCCGCAAGCGCGATGGGCTCCTCGAACGCGAGCCGGTAGCGGCGGGCAGGGTCGTCGAACTTCACGCGTTTGGGGTCGAACCTGTCGGAGTCGAATCGTCCACCGAGCCACTCGAGGGTGCTCGCGTAGTCCTCGTGGGTGGGGTCCTGCATCACGGTCAGGAGATTCTCGTAGCCGTACACGCCGCGACAGTCCTCGGGTGGGCAGGCCCTGGCGCCGTCGAGGTAAAGGGGATATTTCTGGCCCGCTTGCCGCGGCAGGATCGCCTCGAGCGTCAGTTCGTGCTCCCACCCGTCGCCGAAGTCGTATTCGTACGGAACGGTGGTGCCGGGGCGGACGAAGTGACGGGTGATCGGGATCTCCCAGCCCGGCAGCGTAGGCTTGTCGCCCTCGAACGGGTCGTCGTCCGGGATGCCGATCTGCTCCACCTCGCCCGGTTTTTGCCCGGCCACACGCCGGTCGTGATCGCAAACGCCACCGGCATCTCCAGGTGGGACGTGTTGTAGCGGACCCACAGCTCCCTCGCCGGCCCTGGTGGAAGCGACGGATGATCTCGCTGAGCTCGCCACTGCTCAGCTCTCGTCTCGCCCACTGCCCAAACGCCTCCGAGCCGGGGAGCAGGGCTCGCCGAAGTTCCTCCTCGTGGGCGGCGCCTGCGTACTCTCGCAGGAGCCGCTTGATGCGTTTCGGCACGTCAGCCATAGGCTGTCTTGTTAACACCCGGCGTCAGGCACCATCGCCGGCCAACCCTGATGCCGACGTGCAGTTCTCGGTTTCGTCGATGCGGTCGAGCTTCATTCGCCACCGCGCTCGCTGGCTCGGATGCTGCCGTCCTCGAAGAGGAGCTGACCTCCACCGTCCGGTCCGCGCACTTCGGCCACGAGGCGGGGTCGGTCGCCGCGCAAGGCATCGCAGATCACCTGATGCAGATCCTCGAGTGGGATTGTGGCGTACTCCCGTCCGGACAGTATGAACAGGGGCCTCACGTACTCCTGCGGCGACCGGGCGGTTCCCTTGGAGCTTCCCTCCGTGACGAAGACCACTGCCCGTAGTACTCCCCGTTCAACACGGAGAAGTGCTGGAAGCCTTGTTGCGCAATCGACCGTGAGCGTCCGTCAACCAGCACTGAACTGATTGTCTGCTCGATGGAAGGAGCCGATGGTGTCGGCAATGCAGAACAACATGACGGCCGCAGGATAGCCCAGTCGGCCACCAACCTGGTCAGCGCCCCACGACGCATCCTTCTGATAGCGGACACACCAGTCAGCGACAAGAAGGTACTCGGGGAGTGACTCCCTGAGCATCGAAGCTGTGTCGGGATGAATTGCCACAGTCGTCTAACGCGCCGGGCAGCGGCCGGGGCGAGCAACGCGAGCCGATCCTACCATCCCGTCGATCGTTGCGTTGTCCGGCGAACGTGTTGTTCGGCGGCTCGATGACGGTACCCTCACGCGTCACGTCTGCCGACCATGTTGACGGTCATGCCAGTAAGCACCGCCGCCTGTCTATCGCTAAAGCCACGACTCTTGAAGCTCCTGAACGAGGCAACCCGGACCACACTCGCGTCACCGAACTCCCGAGACCGAAAACTGGCGCCGCAGATGTTCACCACATATGCCACCTCCTGCTCGGTCAGGGCGTCGAGAGGATCCGAGCTCGGAGGCTTCCCGGCACGGCAGGTCCACAAGGCGTGCATAGCTTCAGCCTGCGCCGGTGAGATGGCCACGCTCTTCGCCCACGCGCGGAGGCGCCGATTGCGTCTCGCGGTGCCGCCCACCAGCAGACCAACGACCACGACGACGATAGCTGCAAGGAGGGAAATGAGGACCCAAGTCCAGGTCATGGGCTGGCCTTACCCTACCGGTGCCGTCCTACCATCTGGTTCCGCCGAACGGCTCGGCGCTGAGCGGCCGGCACTGGCGCGATCGCTATCACGCGACGGGTTCAGCCGGCCCGCTCAAGCGGCTTGTTCGGCGCCTGGAAACACCGCCGGCTACAGCAGTGCGGCGAACTCATCTCGTTCGATCTCGCAATCGCGAAGAATTGCCGAGAGCAGTCCCGGGCCGATCGTCTCACCGGACTGGACGGGCACGACGGTTCCACGGCCGTCGGGATGACGAAGGAAGTGGTGGCTGCCCTTGACTCGCGCGACCTGAAACCCGGCCTTCCTCAATGCCGCGATGACCTCTCGGCCGGTGATCCTCGGAAGGCGAGTCACGCCACTGTGATCTTCTGGACACCGATGAAGTCGAGTGGTTCGACGTCTTCGCCTTGGACCTCAAGGCAGAGCTCCACTGCCTCGCGGACCCTGACGATCAACTCATCCAGCGATGTCGCCTGCGTGTGACAGCCGCGCAGGGCGGGAACTGACGCCACATAGTAACCCTCAGCGTCCCGTTCGATGATTACGCTGAATTCCCGCGCCATCCGATGTCTCCCAGGGGACGATTCTACCGTGGCGAGCGTCGCTACGCTTGGTGCGCCGAACGGACCGGCGCTGAGCGGCCGGCGCTCGAGTATTCGGCCGGCCGGAACGCTTTCATGCCGGACCGCTCAAGCGGCCTGTTAGACGGCGCGAGCTCGATCTATGACGTCGTGTCAATCCAGTATCTCCGGAGAGCAGCCAACTTACCCCGAACAACTTCCGGTTCATACTCGCCGCCGTTCTTCTCGATGATGCGCCACGAAGGCACATTGGCCTCATCGGCCGTCACAAGCACCCTCGTCAGCCCGATCCTTCGCGCTTCGGCCAGCGTCAGGCGAAGTAGGTGCGTGCCGTAACCCTTCCTTCGTTCCGACGGGCGCACGTCATAGCCGATGTGACCGCCCTCCTCTGCAAGATACGGGGTCAACCGATGCCGAATGCGAGAGCATCCAAGAATCCTTTCGGCGTCACGAACTAGCCAGAAGGTAGTCTGCGGGACCCAGTCGTCGGGGAGGTTGCGGCCCACGGAATGATCCCCGCAGGTCTCGACGAATGCCGCCACGTCCTGCGCCGCGTCCCGGTACCTGGGATCTCCTTCAGCAAGAAATTCGCTCGCCAAAGCGCGGAAGTTAGCAGACAGATCCAATGTCGGCCGAAGAAGTGCAATGCGCTCTTCCAAGGTCCTTCCTGTCCGTCTAACGGCTCGGCGCTGAGCGGCCGGCGCTGGAGGATGCGATGTCCACACGCCCGCTCGTGCCGGGCCGTTCGAGCGGCTTGTTAGCGATCATCGGCCATCCACGGCGGGTGCTTGAAGGTCCCATCTGGGACTCGGTCCGGCAACGGGAACCCTGCCTCAGCCATGGTCGATACCCAGCGTTCGATGTCCGCTGCCTCACGGAACTCGACATGGACGCGGTGGTGGTCAGTCTGTAGGATGTATCGTGCGTGATCCGGAATGACGTAGAGATCCTCGCTGACCGACCACCCGAAGACCGTTGTAGTGAAGAGAAGCGTGAGGAGTGTTTGGTAGTCGGCTCGTAGTATGGGCGACGCTCGGGTTCTGGCGGGACATTCCAGAGACGCGCCTCGGCGGAGCCAACCTGAAACGTGAGCACGGCAGACTCTGGGTATTCAGGATCGAGACCCAGGCCTCGTGCCTCGGCCCAACCAAGGAACGTTGAGTCACTGAGCGTTCTCATTGGATCGCTAACGGGATGTCGCCTGAACTAGGCGATGCTTTCGCACAGTTCTGTGTATCCGGGCGGCGCACCAAGGACGCCGGAGGAAGAAGCCCGCCCTTGCGAGGCATTGCGCGATGTGGTGCGTCACGTGCGCCCAGATATCTTGCGAGGCGTCGCTGGCGAGCGGCTCAGCGCCTGCGGCCGGTTCGACGTCGGGGCCCGGCAAGATCACGACAGGAACATCCGGTCGGCGGGGCTTCGGACGCCCGCTGGGCCCAGGTTGAGGACGTGCGTGTAGATCATCGTGGTGCTGACATCGCGGTGGCCGAGGAGCTCCTGGACGGTCCGGATGTCGTGGTTGTCCTCCAGCAGGTGGGTGGCGAAGGAATGGCGAAGGGTGTGACACGTGGCGGGCTTGGGATGGATACTTCCGCAAGAGGGCTCCGGGTAGTTCGACCCAGCCGGCGCCACGGCGGAGGTCGGCCTGATGTTGTGTACGCACGTGGTCGAGGTGCGTCATCAGCAGGGTCTTGACTGCCGCGGGCAGCATCGTGACTCGATCCTTGCGCCCCTTGCCGTCGCGGATCACGATCTGGTTCGTCGCGAAATCGACGTCTTTCACGCGCAGCCGGCAGCACTCCAGCAGGCGGAGGCCGGCGCCGTAGAGAAGAAGCGCCATGATCCGCGGCACGCCGGTCAGTTGCTGCAGGACCGCCCGGGTCTCCTCGCGGGTGAGGACCACGGGCAGGTACTGGGGACGCTTGGCCCGCACGACATCGTCGAGCCACGCAGGTCCACGCCGAGCACGTCTCGATACAGGAAGAGCAGGGCGCTGAGTGCCTGGTTCTGCGTGGAAGCGGCGACCTTGTCCCGTACGGCGAGCGCGGACAGGAATGCCGAGATCTCGGCTGGGCCCATCTCGGCAGGGTGTCGCTTGTCGTGGAAGAAGATGAACCGCCGGATCCAGTGGACGTAGGCCTTCTCGGTCCGACGACTGTAGTGCCTGGTGCGGATGGCGTCCCGGACTCGGTCGAGGAGGCGGGGCCGGGGCGGAGGGGACGGGCTTGCCTCGCGCAGGATCCATGGCGCGAATGCGGGCACCGGGTAGAGGAGAGCGGTGGTTGTTGACCGGCTACAGTGTCAGCATCATAGGTCCTGGGGCGGAGCGTCTACAAGGCGTCGCGGGAGCGATACTCCTTCGACACAGCCTGTACCGGCGCAGGCCCCTGCCTCGTGTCCGCTGACCCGGCAAGCTCGGGCCACCGCTTCGACAGGCCCGCCGAACAGCGGAGGCGCGAACGCTGCGGCTCACCAGCCGGAAAGGCGCAAACCCGACGCCGGACCGCTGCATTCCTTCGCGTCGCCCCGAATGTCCCAGCTGTGGGACGGCGGCAGGCTCGCTCACCGCGCCGACATGGTCCGCGACGGCTACGTGGTTGCCGGCTTCCCGGTATCGCATGCCCGGCGACCACGCCGGATGTCAGGCTGCGCCGCGGGTGTGCTGTCGCCGGTCCCGAGACGCGCTCGTAGTGGCATTGCGACGGCGTGAGTTGCTGGTCATGCCCACTCCGCGAGAGGTCGCTCTTGACGTACACAGCGATCGCCCGCGCGTGTTCCAGAAGTTGTGGGCGGTCGACGGCGTGATGCGCCACCAGACCGCGGGGGACATAAGAAGTCCTTCTGTCTCCCCCGCGTGAAAACTCAAACAAGCGTGATGGAAAGAGTCGAAACGTAAGAAAACGCGCCGGAGAAGGCCTGTAAGCCGGGTTACGATTCCGTCAGCCGCCTGGCGCGCGGAGCCAGCAGATCGTTCAGCCCATCTCCCAGCAGGTTCAACCCCAGCACCGCCAGCGCGATCGCCGCCCCCGGAAACAACGCCAGCCACCACGCCACCCGCAGGAAGCGCTGGGCGTTGTTCGCCAGGTACCCCCAGCTGATCGCATGCGGGTCGCCCAGCCCGATGAACCCCAGCCCGGCCTCCATCAGGATCACGGTGCCCGCGTTGACCGACACCACCACCACCGCCGCCGGCAGCGCGTTGGGCAAGACGTGACGCGCCAGCACCCGGGCGGCCGGGGCGCCCAGCGCTTGCGCCGCCTCCACGAACTCCCGCCGCGCCAGTGACAGCGTCTCGGCGCGGACGACCCGGGCGATCGCCGGCCACGAGGTGAGCCCGAGCACCAGCACCAGCCGGTCCAGGCCCGGCCCGAAGAGCGCGATGATCAGCACCGCGAGAAAGAACCGCGGCACGACCTGCACGAGCTCCGTCAAGCGCATCAGCACATCGTCGGTGCTGCCGCCCCGGTAGCCGGCGACAGCGCCGAGCGTCACGCCGATCCCCGAGGCCAGCAGTGTCACGCTGAGCACCACCAGCAGCGACGTCCGCGCCCCGTAAACGATGCCGGCCAGCAGGTCGCGCCCGAGGTCGTCGGTCCCCAGCGCGTGGGCGCGTGAGGGCGACGACAGCGGCGGCGCCACAGAGGCGAACGGGTCCACCGGCGCGATCGCGCCGGCGAAGACCGCGACCATGACCAGCACGAGCGTCAGGCCGAATCCGACGGCGCCGCCCACCCAGCGCGTGTCACTCGTAACGAACGCGAGGGTCCAGCCAGGCATAGGCGAGGTCGGTCAAGAAGTTGGCGGCGATGACGGCGACGGACACGAGCACGAACAGCCCCAGCAGGACGGGAATGTCGCGGGTGAGGATCGACGACAGCATCAGCTGGCCGAGGCCGGGCCAGGCGAAGACCGTCTCCACGAGGACGGCGCCCGTGCACAGCATGCCGAAGCGGCCGCCGATGACTGTGACCACTGGCAGCAGCGCGTTGCGCAGGGCGTGACGGACGACGGCGCGCTCGGACAGGCCCTTGGCTCGTGCGGTGCGCGCGTAGTCCGTCCCCAGCGCCTCCAGCACGCCGGTGCGGGTAAGCCGCGTCGTCAGTGCCAGCTCGCCGGCGGCGAGCACGAGCGCGGGGAGCGCCAGGTGGTGGAGGACGTCGAGCGCGTAGCGCCAGCCCGTCCAGGCCTGGCGCGGGTCGGTGATGCCCTGGACGGGGAAGAGGCCCGTGCCGAGCGCCAGCGTGATGGCCGCGAGCTGGGCGAGCCAGAACGACGGCATGGCGTGGCCCAGTAGCGCTGCGGTCCGCACCGCCAGGTCGGCCGGCCGATCGGCGCGCCGGGCGGCGAAGATGCCGAGCAAGATGCCGATGACGCTCGACAGCGCCAGCGCACTGCCCATCAGCAGCAGCGTCGCGGGCAGGCGCTCGGCCACGACGTGGGCGACCGGGCGGCCGTGCACGAACGACTGGCCGAGGTCGCCGCGGATCACGCTCGTCACGTAAGTCAGCAGCTGCTCGGGCAGCGGGCGGTCGAGGCCGAACTTCGCCCGGATGAACGCGTAGTAGGCCTCGTCGCCGTGCTCGCCGCCGAGGGCGACGGCCGGGTCGCCGGGGGCGGTGTGGACGACGACGAAGGCCAGCAGGACGATGCCCGACACCGCCGGGACGACTTGCAGGAGACGTCGCAGCAGGTAACGGGCGCTCACGCGCGGCTACGACCGCTTACAGAACGCTGCCTCCGCGAAGAGCCCGGTCCACGGCCGGAAGCCGCCGCAGCGTGCGGCCCAGGCGCGTGTCGTCGGTGTCTCCACCAGCCAGACGTAGGGCAGGTCCTGGGCCACGATCTCCTGGATCTGGCGATAGAGCGCGCCGCGCGGGGCGCGCTCGACCGTGCGGCTGGCCTGGTCGAACAGCGCGTCCACCTTGTCGTTGCGGTAGGCGGCGGCGTTGGTGAACGGGGCGGTACCGATCTGGGAGGAGTGATACATGCGTCGCACGCCGATCTCCGGGTCGGGGCCGTTGCAGTAGGAGATGACGTTGGTGTCGAACGCGCGGTTCTTGAAGACCGTCGGCGCGAAGACCGACGGCTCCAGCGGGCGCTGGGTGACCTCGATTCCCACCGCGCCCAGCTGCTGGCGCATCAGCTCGCCGTACTTGGCGAAGGCGGGGAAGTGCAGGAAGTCGATGGCCAGGGGCGCGCCGTCGGCGACGCCGGCCACGCCGCGGGCCACCCGCGTCGCGCCCTGCTCCTTCTTCCAGCCGGCGGCGTCGAGCAGCCGCTCGGCCTCGGCCCGGTCGAGGCCCGGCAGGCTGAGCCCGCGGGCGTGGGCCCACGCCATCTCGCTCGAGATCGGGGCCGCCGCCACCCGGCCCTCGCCGAAGAGGATCTGCTTGAGGAACGCGTCGCGATCGAGCGCGTGCGCGACGGCGCGCCGGACGCGCGCGTCCTTGAGGGCGGGGCGGTCGAGGTTGAAGCTCACCGTCATGATGCAGTTCGACCCGCCGGGGTGATAGGACGTCTGCGCCGTCCGGAACCGGGCGTCGGCCTTCAGCCGGGCCTGGTGCGGGCCAGGGACGCCCCACAGGAAATCGACCTCGCCGTTCTCCAGCGCCAGCACCTGGGTGCCGGCGTCGGGGATGACGCGCATCACGATCTCGTCGAGGTACGGCAGCCCTTGCTTGAAGTAGGCCGCGTTGCGGGCGAGGCGGATCTCGGCGCCCTTGCGGTACGACACCGCCTTGAACGCTCCGGTGCCGACGGGGTTGACGTTCGCGGGGTTCGTCTGCGGGTCGCCGCCCTGGTAGACGTGGCGGGCCACGATGGGCGCCTCGGTCGCGTCGAGCTGCAGGAGCAGGGGCGCGTAGGGCTGCTTGAACCGGAAGACCACGGTGCGGTCGTCGGGCGCGTCGATGCCGGCCAGGGCGCCGCCCATCGAGGCCTTGGTGCGCGCGTGGAACTTGAGCAGCACCTCCTCGAAGGTGAACTTCACGTCGCTCGCGGTGAAGGGCTTGCCGTCGTGCCAGACGCCGTCGCGCAGGCGGAAGCGGTAGACGGCGCCCCCCTGCTCGATCGTCCAGCTCTCGGCCAGGTCGGGCGTCGGGTCGCCGTGCTCGTCGCGGCCGAGCAGGCCGTTGTAGATCAGCTCGGCGGCGGCGTGGGTGGCGCCGCTGGTGGTGATGGCGGGGTTGAGGTGGCCGGGGTCGGCGACGATGGCGACCACCAGGGTGCCCCCGCGGGACGGGCTGTCCTGGGCCTCCGTCCGCGGCGAGATCCCCCACGTGAGAGAGAGGACGAGAACGACGAGGACGGTGGTCCGGAGTTGTCTACGCATATCGGCCTCTGGTGCGGGTGGCGGTCGGTTCGAGCCCGGGCACTTGCTTCGGGAAATCGAAGTATCACCGAGATTCCCGGCGGGTGCAACGGGACCCGGTTTGACTCCGGCGGCCGGACGCGGCAGCCTGGCGACGGATCATGGACATCGACGTCGAGGCCTTTCGCACATTCGAGCGGCACGCGCACGACCGGATCGCGGAGTCGTATGCCGATTTCCTCGCGCCGATCACGAGCCACGCGATCGGCCCGCTCCTGGACGTTGCCGGTGTGCGCGAAGGTTCGTGCGTGCTCGACGTCGCCTGCGGTCCCGGGCTCCTGGCCGGCGAGGCGGCAGCGCGGCGCGCCACGGTCGTGGCCGTCGATCTGTCCCCGGTCATGCTGGCGCTGGCGCGGAAGCAGCACTCTGCTGTCGAGTTCCGGGAAGGCGACGCCGAGGCGCTGCCGTTCGCCGAGGACAGCTTCGATGCCGTCCTCTGTAACTTCGGGCTCGGCCACTTCCCGCGGCCGGAGCGGGCGATGGAAGAGCTCGCCCGCGTGCTTGTGCCGAGCGGCGTGGTCGCCGTCTCCTGGTGGCAGTTCCCGCGGTCCCGGCTGAACGGGGTCTTCTTCGAGGCGGCGCGCGAGGCCGGGCTCACGGCGCCGTCCGGCGTTCCGGCCGGCCCACCGCCGGATCGGTTCTCCGACGAGCGCCGCCTCGAGCAGCTCCTGCGCTCCGCAGCCCTGACCGACGTCCGCATCTCCACGCTGGTGTGGCAGGCGCGTGTCGAGAGCCTCGACGCCTGGTGGAACGGAGGCCTGGGCAGCATGGCCCGTGTGGCAGCCGTCATCGCCGGTCAGCCGGCAGACCTTCTTCGCCGGACGCGCGAGAGCTTCGAGAGGCTGGCGCGCGAGTATGCCGCCGACGGCGCCTTCCTGGTGCCGCTCGCGGCGAGCATCGCCTCGGGCCGGCGCCCAACGCCCCGGCCGGCCCCCGCCGCGCAGACCTCCCCCGCATGAGCGCCAGGCGTCAAACTTGACGCGAAATGGAGTGGCCGGTAAGCTGCGCGCGATGATACGTTCTCGCGGGCGGTGGTCCACATCTCGATCGCTCGTGTTCGTGCTGACGGTGCTCCTCTTGCTCGGGCACGCCTGCGAGCTGCCGGTGCTGGCCGAGGCCCTCGCGCACGTCCACGAGTCCGGCCACCACGCGTCGGGTCACCACTCGCCGGATGATGGCCCGGATGCGATTGAGGTATCGTGTGACGCACTCGTCGGTATCCGGTCGAGCACCGACCGGTCCCCGGACCTCGGTCCGAGCCTCGATACTCCCGGTGTGCTTGCAGTCGTCGGCGCGGTTTCCTCGCGGGTCGCCGCGGTCCTGCCGCGAGAGTCGACCGGACCGCTCAGGCGACCGCCGTTGTTCCTGCTGCACGCCTCTCTCCTGATTTAGTCTCCTCGCCCGGCCGTTTTCGCTCCGTCGTCGCGATCGACGCGACGGGTCTCGAGCTCGCTTCCGAGGCAGTCCGCCTCGCGCAGTCGCTCCACCACAGGGGAGGAATCTGTGAATCGTAGACGAACGCTCGCTGTCGTCCGCATCGTCGGGCTGGCGGTGATCGCCGCCTGGCTGGCGACAGCCGCAGTCCGCAGCGCGGGGGCCCATGAAGACCACGAGCATCCTCCGGTTCCCGCCGCGTACGCCAGTGCCCATGTCCCCAGCCGCGTCTGGACAGACCCCCAGATGATCGCCAGGGGCAAGGAGATCTTCACCGCCAGGTGCGCGCTCTGCCACGGGGAGACCGGGAACGGGCGGGCCCCTGGCGCGGCGAATCTCCCGGTCAAGCCGGCCGACTTCACCGACGCCAAGATGGTCGCGGAGATGCCGGGCAACTACTGGGTCTGGCGGGTCGCCGAAGGCGGGCTGGTCGAGCCGTTCAGGTCTAAGGGCTCCACGATGCCGGCCTGGAAGGATGAGCTGTCGATGAACGACCGCTGGGCGGTCATCGCCTACTCCCACACGCTCTCCGGCCATCGTGGGCCGCACGAGGCCCGCGAGCATCCGGAGCTCGGGCCCAGGCCCAAGCTCGTGACCGGCGAGGGCGCGGTGATCGCCCTGCGTCCCGACAAGCAACAGATCGTCGTGGAGCACGGAAAGATCGAGCAGTTCATGGACGCCATGACGATGGGCTACAAGGTCGCGTCCCTCTCGCTCCTGGACAAGGTCAAGCCGGGAGACAGGGTTCGCTTCACCATCGACACGGACGCCCGCGCGATCACGAAGCTCGACAAGCTGAACGACTGATGCAACCACGGGCGACCGGCATGCCATCTCGTCGTGGCCCTGTCGTGCTCCTCGTCGCGGCCCTGATGCTGGCGGGATGCGCGAGCTATCGGCTCGAGCCGCTGTCCGCCAGCCACCCGGCGCATCCGGAGGCGGCGGCCGCTCCCGAGCGGCCGTCCTCGCCGACGCTCGCCTACGCGCCGTCAGATATCCCGTCCGTCCGGCCGGTCTCGCCGGTCACCGCGGCTCCGCACCAGGGGCATGGATCGGGAATGCCCGGGGCGAAGGGCGCGCCGACGGTCGTCGGTGAAGGAGAGGTCGTATCCACGGTGCCGAATGCGAGCCAGATCGTCGTCGACCACGGCGAGATCAAGGGGTTCATGGAGGCGATGACGATGGGATATCGGGTCGATCCCGCCTCGCTGCTGGCAGGACTGAAGCCGGGAGACAAGGTTCGCTTCACGATCGACGTGGGGCGCCGGGCCATCATCGAGATCGAGAAGCTGCGATAGACAGCAGCGGAGGCCCGGGGATGGCGAGGCGACCGATCGGATGGCTGTGTCTGGTGCTCGTCGGGCTCACCGGCTGTGCATCGGTGAACCTCGACGCCGGGTTCCCCGAGGTCCGCGCCGCGGTCGAGGAGCGCCACGGCACGAGGATCGTGTGGAACCAGGGCACCGAGCTGGATCGAGATGCTGTGGACCAGCTGCGGTCCCTTCTGGCAAAGAAGTTGACTGTCGCCGCCGCGGTCCAGGTCGCGATGCTGAACAATCGCGATCTGCAGGCCGTCTACACCGAGCTGGGGCTCGCCCAGGCGGATCTGGTCCAGGCCGGGCTGTTCAGGAACCCGATGCTCGACGCCGCCGTGCTGTTCCCGCTGTCGGGGGCGCGGCCGGATCTGCAGTTCGGCGCAGTGGTCGGCTTGCTGGACGCGCTGTACATCCCACTGCGGAAGCGGGTGGCCGCCGCCCAGTTCGAGGAGGCCAAGCTGCGGGTCACCGGAGCCGTGCTCGACTTCGCGGCGCGGGTGCGCTCCGCGTTCTACATCCATCAGGCGAATGAACAGCTGCTGGAGCTGCGGCAGACCGTCGTGCAGGCGCTTGCCGCCTCCTGGGACGTGAGCCGCCGGCTGCACGAGGCGGGAAACATCACCGACCTCGATCTGGCCAGGGACCGGGTCGGCATGGAGACGTCGAGGCTGACGCTCAGGTCGGCGGAGATCGCGGCCCGCCAGAGCCGCGAGCAGCTGAACCGGCTCATGGGCGTGTGGCGTAAGCAGACCGAGTGGGAGGTCGACGGACGTCTGCCCGACGTCCCGGCCGACCCGCCGCCGGTGAATGGCATCGAGCGGGAGGCGCTGGCCCGGAGCATCGACCTGGCGCACGCCCGCCAGCGCATCATCGCGGCGGGCGAGCAGGTGGGATACGAGAGGGCGACCTCGCTGATCCCTGGCGCGGAGGTCGGGCTGGAAGCCGAGCGAGAGGAGGGCTGGAAGCTGGGGCCGGTGCTGTCGGTTCCTCTCCCGCTCTTCGATCAGGGGCAGGCTCGGATCGGACGGGGCGCGGCCGGGCTGCGGCGCGCCCAGCAGGAATACTACGCGCTGGCCGTGCGCATTCGGTCGACGGCGCGGGCGGTGCGCGATCGCGTGCTCGGCGCGCAGGACCGGGCCCGGTACTACCGGGACATTCTCCTGCCGCTGCACGAGCGGGTCGTCAGCGAGGGGCAGCTACAGTACAACGCCATGCAGATCGGAATCTTCCAGCTGCTTCGCGATCGCACCCAGCAGATCGAGGCCGGCGTCGCCTACGTCGAGGAGCTTCGCGACTACTGGATGGCCCGGGCGGACCTGGCGCAGATGCTGGATGGCCGGCTGCCGGTCTCGAATGGAGGCCCTGTCGGAGGGGGCGGCGGCGGACGGATGAGAGTGAAGGAGGGTGCGAATGACTAGGCTGTCGCGGCGGCAGATCCTCGGGATCGGAGCCGCCTCACTCGGGGGCGGTGTAGCCTGGCCGGCTGACGGCCGGGCGACCACGCATGGCGGATCGACGCGTTACCAACCCCAGGCCTCGCCGGGGACGTCCGACGGCAGTCGCCCGTACTGGGAGAAGACGTACAGCGGCGGCGCCGTCGATGTCGCGCCGCTGCCCCCCGGACTGCCCGGAGATCACTACCGGCCGGTGGTCGTCCCCGACGGCGCCGCGCTGCCTTTCAAGGTGGTCGATGCCGTCAAGGTCTTTCACCTGGTCGCCGGCGAGGTCGACCACGCCTTCGACCCGGGCCTGCGCGCGAGGTGCTGGGGATTCAACGGGCGTGTGAACAGCACCACGATCGAGGCGGTGGAGGGCGAGCGCATCCGGATCTATGTGACGAACCGGCTCCCGGTGCCGACCTCGATCCACTGGCACGGGCTCTATCTGCCCAACGGCATGGACGGCGTGGGAGGGCTCACGCAGCCGTACATCAAGGCGGGAGAGACGGCCCGGTACGAGTGGACGCTGCGGCAATACGGAACGTTCATGTTCCACTCCCATCACGACGAGATGACGCAGATGGGGATGGGGCTGATCGGCATGTTCGTCGTCCACCCGAGGAATCCGTCACCCGAGTATCGTGTCGACCGCGACTTCTCCCTCATGATCAGCGAGTGGTCGGTGAAAGCAGGAACGGCCCGCCCGAACACCCTGGAGCCGAGTGATTTCAACGTCCTGACGATCAACGGCAAGGTGTTTCCCTCGACCGCGCCGCTGGTCTGCAAGACGGGCGAAAAGGTCAGACTTCGCCTCGGGAACCTGGGCGCCACCGATCACCACCCCATGCACATCCACGGCTATCACTTCCGCATCACTGCGACCGACGGCGAGGACATCCCCCTGTCGGCCCAGTGGCCGGAAACGACCGTGCTGGTCGCGGTGGGGCAGACGCGGAACGTGGAGCTCATCGCCGATGCCCCCGGCGACTGGGCGTTTCACTGCCACATGACCCACCACGTGATGAACCAGATGGGACACGACTTCCCGAACATGATCGGCGTGAACCCGAAGACGCTGGACGAGAGGATCCGCCCTCTGCTGCCGGCCTACATGACCCACGGCCATACCGGGATGGACATGGGCAAGATGGCCGAGGTCATGCCGTATCCCGTGAACACGATCTCCATGAAGGGCGCCACGGGACCGTTCGGGGACTATATCTCGATGGGCGGCCTGTTCACGATCCTCAAGGTGCGCGACCGGTTGACGAGCTATGACGAGGATCCGGGCTGGTATCAGCATCCCGCCGGGACCGTGGCGCTCAAGGCGAGCGACGCGGACCTCGCGCGAGACGGGGTCGACGTGAACGCGCCGATAGACAATGGCGGGCGAACCGCCGCTCCTCCCCCGACCGCGCCCAGTGGTGGCCATCGCCACTGACCTCCGAGCGGGCGTCGCACATCATAGAGCCGCAGGCGGTCGGCTCAGCGGACCGGCAAGTACCCGTGAGACGTCAGGATCTCCGCGCCATCGTCAGACTGGACGAACTCAACGAAGGCCCGGGCGAGGTCGGGCAGGGTGTCCTCGCGCCAGACGAACCCCAGGGTCTTGATGAACGGGTACTGGCCGTTCGCAATATTCTCCAGGGTCGGCGCGATCCCGTCGATGGAGAGTGCCCGGATCGGTAGCCGCTCGATGGTGATCGTGCCGAGATCGGACAGGCCCAGAGCGAACTGGAAGGTCAACAGCGCCTCGTGCATCGCCGGCTCGCTGTAGAGCACGCTCCAGTGGCTCATGTGAGAGCCAGCCGCATAGGCTTCGGCGAAACCCGGCAGCCGCTCCTTCAAGCTGACGACCGAGCTGTCCCCTTCCTCGCGCGACAGGATGTAGTAGGTGTCGTTGTCGAGCCCCTTGAAGCTGTAGACGGGGCCAGCGTGGTTGCCCTCGCCCGTGTGGTTGTAGACCACGTCGAGCACGACTTCCAGCCCGGCGGCATGGTAGGCCCGCACCAGCTCCCGGAACTCGGTGTGCTGATCGCACATGGCACCGGTGCGCCTGCGTCACCTACCGCTTCAGCCGCAGCAACCGCGCGTTGATGGCGACGATCACGGTCGACACCGACATGAGTACGGCCCCGGCCGCCGGCGTGAGCAGGATACCGACCGGGTACAGCACACCGGCCGCCACCGGGATCGCCACCGCGTTGTAGCCGGTCGCCCACCACAGGTTCTGCACCATCTTGCTGTACGTCGCGCGAGCCAGCTCCACGATCGCCGTCACGTCGCGCGGGTCGGAGCGGACCAGCACGATGTCGGCGGACTCGATCGCGACGTCGGTGCCGGCGCCCACGGCGATGCCGACGTCCGCCTGGGTGAGTGCCGGGGCGTCGTTGACGCCGTCGCCCGTCATGGCCACCGTGAGGCCACGGGCCTGGATCTCCTTGATCTTGGCTGCCTTCTGGTCGGGCAGGATCTCGGCGAAGACCTCGTCGAGGTCCAGCTCGCGCGCCACCCAGCGTGCGACGGCGGTGGCGTCGCCCGTGAGCATCATCACCTTGATCCCCATGGCCTTGAGCCGAGCGAGCGCCTCGCGCGACTCGGGACGAATGATGTCGGCGAGCGCGAGGGCGCCCTCGAGGCGATCGTTCACGAGCACGTAGACCACGGTCTTCCCCTGTTCGGCGACCTCGCGCACATGCGCGTTGTCGAGCTCGAGGCCCTCGGCTCGGAGGCCGGTGGCGGGAACTGGATCTTCTTCTCCCGGGCACCGCGCACGATCCCTGCGGCGATCGGGTGCTCGGACTGGCTCTCCAGGCTCGCGGCCGCAGTCGACCAGCAGGCGGCCGGCGCCGGTCTCGATCAGGAACTTCGATCCCGTGACGGTCCCGGTCGCGCCGAGGAACTCGAGCGTGGCCATGGGCGCCCCCTTACGCTTCCTTGCCCCGCTGGCCACCTGGCCGGCAGGAACACACATATTCTTCGGACCGGTAGCGGGCGAGGAGTTGGTCCACGAGCCGGATCGGGTCGGCCTCGTACATCACCTCGGCCCCGGTCGGCTTGCGGAGGCTCATCTCCACTGTTCGCAGCGCATCCGCCACGGTCGGCTCCAATGGCTCTCCGGCCGAACCCATGACCCCGATGCGGATCCTGGACGCCGGTGAAGGGGTCGCGGCTGACTTCGGGGTACTGTTTCATGCGACCTTCTCCGGCCGCGTCCGCAGAGGATACCGCGCGCTCCGCAGCCCGGTGAACGGGCTCACGCGCCTCTTCCGTCGTTCCACGTCCACTCCCGGATCTCGGGCATGTCCTCGCCGTGGCGCTCGATGTACTGCCGGTGCTCGACGCGCTTGTCACGCAGTGCCTGCCTGGTGTAGGCCGCCGTCGCCCCCAGCCCAGGCACGCGGTCGATCACGTCGGCCACCAGGTGGAAGCGGTCCAGGTCGTTCCGGACGACCATGTCGAACGGGGTCGTCGTCGTGCCCTCCTCCTTGTAGCCTCGCACGTGGAGGTTCTTGTGGTTGGTCCGCCGGTATGTGAGGCGGTGAATGAGCCACGGATAGCCGTGGAAGGCGAAGATGATCGGTTTGTCCGTCGTGAACAGCGTGTCGAACTCCCGGTCGGAGAGCCCGTGCGGGTGCTCACTCGCCGGCTGGAGCTTCATGAGATTCACGATGTTGACCACCCGCACCTTGAGGGCCGGGAGGTGCTGGCGCAGCAGCGCCACGGCCGCGAGCGTCTCGAGGGTCGGCACGTCGCCGGCGCACGCCATCACGACGTCGGGCTCGCTCCCTCGGTCGTTGCTCGCCCATTCCCAGATGCCGATCCCGGCGGTGCAGTGCTTGATCGCGGCATCCATGCCCAGGTACTGCAGGCCGGGCTGCTTGCCCGCCACGATGACGTTCACGTAGTCGCGACTGCGCAGGCAGTGGTCGGCGACCGACAGCAGCGTATTCGCATCGGGTGGCAGGTAGACGCGGATCACATCGGCCTTCTTGTTGACCACGTGATCGATGAAGCCGGGGTCCTGGTGGGAGAAGCCGTTGTGGTCCTGGCGCCAGACGTGCGAGGTGAGCAGGTAGTTGAGGGACGCGATCGGCCGCCGCCAGGGGATCTCGCTGCACACCTTCAGCCACTTCGCGTGCTGGTTGAACATCGAGTCCACGATGTGGATGAAGGCCTCGTAGCAGGAGAAGAAGCCGTGGCGACCGGTGAGGAGGTAGCCCTCCAGCCAGCCCTGGCAGGTGTGCTCGCTCAGGATCTCCATGACCCGCCCGTCCGGACCGAGCGATTCGTCCTCCGGACGCCGGTCAGCCATCCACGCCCGGTCGGTCACCTCGAAGAGCGCCCCCAGGCGGTTCGACGCCGTCTCGTCGGGCCCGACGACGCGGAAGTTGCGCCGGTCCTGGTTCAGCCGCATGACATCGCGCAACAGCGCTCCGAGAACTCGGGTGGCCTCGGCGAACACCGCGCCCGGCTTCGGGACGTCGACGGCGTAGTCGCGGAAGTCCGGCATCTCGAGGTCCTGGAGGAGGAGACCGCCGTTGGCGTGCGGGTTGGCGCCCATGCGCCGCGTTCCCCTGGGGGCAAGCTCGGCGAGGTTGGGCAGCAGGCGACCCGACCCGTCGAACAGCTCCTCGGGCCTGTAGCTCTTCATCCACTGCTCCAGCAGCCGGAGGTGCGCCTCGTTCGTCTTGACCTCGGCGAGAGGCACCTGGTGGGAGCGCCAGGAGTCCTCCGTCTTCTTGCCGTCGACCTCCTTCGGGCCGGTCCAGCCCTTGGGCGTCCGGAGGACGATCATCGGCCGTCGGGGCCGCCGGCGGGGCGTGCCGGCTCGCGCCTCTTGCTTGATAGCGCGCACCCGGTCGATCACCGCGTCCAGGGTCGCGGCCATCTGCTCGTGCATGGCCTCGGGGTCGGAGCCCTCGACGAAGAAGGGCTCGTGACCGTAGCCGACCAGGAGATTCTCGAGCTCGCGACGGTCGATCCTCGCGAGGACCGTGGGGCTGGCGATCTTGTAGCCGTTGAGATGCAGGATCGGCAGGACGGCGCCATCCGTCCCAGGGTTCAGGAACTTGTTGGAGTGCCAGGCGGCCGCGAGCGCGCCCGTCTCGGCCTCCCCGTCTCCCACGACGCAGGCGACGATCAGATCGGGGTTGTCGAGCGCGGCCCCGTAGGCGTGCGCCAGCGAGTAGCCGAGCTCGCCGCCTTCGTTGATCGAGCCCGGGGTCTCGGGGGCGGCGTGGCTCGGAATGCCTCCCGGAAACGAGAACTGTTTGAAGAGGCGCCGCATCCCGTCGGCATCCTGGGAAACGTTCGGGTAGAGCTCGCTGTAGGTGCCCTCGAGATACGTGTTGGCGACCATCGCTGGCCCACCATGTCCGGGACCGCACACGTAGATCATGTCGAGGTCGTACTTCCTGATGACCCGGTTGAGGTGAACGTAGATGAAGTTCAGCCCCGGCGTCGTGCCCCAGTGGCCGAGCAGCCGGGCCTTGACATGCTCGGGCGCGAGGGGTTGCCGGAGCAGGGCGTTGTCGAGGAGGTAGATCTGTCCAACCGACAGGTAGTTGGTCGCCCGCCAGTACGCGTTCATGGCGTGGAGCTCGTCCCTGGAAAGCACGCTACCCATTTGATCCTCCTCCGCGGTCTCCACGAGCGGTGCGTCCGCTGCGCACGCTCCGCCGTCGGGCTGAGCCACGCGCCGCCCGCCCGGCTGCTTGCACTCGGGCGCCCCGCCGGTGGGCGGCGGGCCTCGGCCTCACTTCTTGCCGGGCGACGCCGGCGGCGCCGCGCTCGGCGGGCCGCCCATCATCTCGGCCATGTGCTTCTGCATGTCGGCCATGTGCTGCTGCATTCGCGCCATCTGCTCGTGCATCGCCCGTGGCCCGCGCTCGCCCGAGCCCATGCCGCCCATCATGTCGTGCGCCTGCCCCATGTGGGCCGTCATCTGCTCCATGAGCTCGCCCATCCGCTTCATCTGCTCCGGGGACATCGTGCCGCTCTTCAGCAGGTCGGCCATGTTCTGCATCATCCCCTGCATCTGCTGCATCATTCCCCGCATCTGCATCATGTTGCCCATGCCCATGCCGCCGCGCATCCCCGGTCCCATGCCCCCACCCGGAGGCATCTGGGCGCCGACGATCGCGGGGGCCAGCGTCAGCCCCATGGCCATGGTTGCGATCGGGATCCACCGTATTTTCATCTCCGTTCCCTCCTGTCGGGCGCTTCGCCGACACTGTGTCGCACCCCAACGACCTCGCCTCTCCTCTCGGCACATCGCACTCTTCGGCGCCTCGGTCCTCATGGCTCCACGATCAACCGCCCGCGGAACATGCCCATCTGGCAGGCGAACTCGTACTCGCCGGGCTCCGTCGGGAGGAACTCGACAGGCACGGTCTCCCCCTCGGGGAGCTTCGCGGACTTGTTGAACGCCGGTAGCAGGACCATCTCGCTGCACGACGCCGATTCCTGGCGGACGAAGCTCAGCCGCACGGGCTTGCCTCGCTCGACCACGATCACGTCGGGCGTGTAGCCGCCTTTGACGAGCACCATCTGCTCCTGGTATCGGGCGCTGGTGAACGCCGCCTTCGTCCCTCTGGCCTTGACCAGCCAGAAGAACCAGACGATGAACCCGATCAGGGCGAGGCCGACCAGGTTCACGGCGATCGTGTCCCAGGTCACGACACACGCTCCGCCGGACGCGGCTTCCACCGCTTCAGCCGGTTGGCGTTGGCGATCACGGTCACCGAGCTGAAGGACATCCTTCCAGCCACCGCTCAGTGATACCGGCGGGCGATGAAGTTGTGGATCGGCGTGAAGACCAGCCCCGCGTAGGCGCCGTACAGGAAGCTCTCGACGAGGCCGAGCACGAAGCTCCCGGCGCTCTGCCACCGGAACCCGGGCAGCGTGATCTCCAGGAACTGCACCATGTGCAACGTCTCCGGCACCACGAGACCGTACAGGACGCACAGCACGAACGAGACCACCGCGAAGAGTCCCAGGGACCAGGTCATGACCTTCCAGCTCAGTGGATGCATGGGTTCCTCCCGTTGACCCCGCGGGTCAGTGCTGATGTCCGCCGCCTGGTGAGGAGCCGCCCTTGCCGCGCTCGT
>Ga0268386_10000776_pt1 | contig 20923 bp, 20 predicted proteins | sample RVTome_15_FD_200260 | JGI IMG/M metagenome (GOLD analysis project Ga0268386, IMG submission 200260) | Soil microbial communities from uranium-contaminated site in the Upper Colorado River Basin, Wyoming, United States - RVT150D86... ...
GAGACGAGGGGAGCACCCCTCCTGGCTTCTTCCTGACCGCCTGGGAGGGCCTCTTCCTGCGCGACCTGTCGGGGAAGCTGCTGCGCCAGTACAGCAAGCAGACGACGTTCGCATTCGCCCCGGATGACGCCGTCTACAGTGCTCCATTCACATCCACGCGCGACTACATCCATCGCAACGGCCAGCTGGCCGCGATCCAGACCGGCACCGGCACGATCACCCACCAACACCTCGACCACCTGGGCACGCCGCGGGCCATCTCGGATGCTTCAGGTGCCCTGGTGAGCACGCACAAGTGCACCCCCTACGGCAAGGAGCTCGGCGGCTCGAGCTGGAAGGCGCTGCAGTTCACGGGGCACGAGCGGGACTCGCACGGGGCAGGGGAGGATGACAATCTGGATTACATGCATGCGCGGTTCTATGCGGGGCATGTGGGGCGGTTCCTGTCGATAGATCCAATCGATTCGTCGCTTCCGAACAAGCCGCAGTCCTGGAACAAGTATGCTTACACCATCAACAACCCTCTTCGATACGTAGACCCAGACGGCGAGGCTTGGAGGCCCCCAGAGGGTGCCTCACAGCTTGAGATCGACGCTGCTCTTGCACTGATGGGCGACCCGGGTATCGGCCCAGGAGCCCTTGCCGTGGGGCCGCGAGCCGGTCTGTCTCTCATTGGCCGGCTGGGGTTACACCTCGCTGGTCGGCAGGGCTTTGCCGGCAGAGTTGGAAGCTCCTTCGTCAGATTGTCTGTGGCGAACGCCCGAGCCTCCTTCACAGGCATTGCAACACAGTTAGCCGAGGGGGGCGCTCCCACCGCGGGTTTCGCGTCACTCGTCGAGGGCATTGCGCCGGTCACTCGCGGTGGGCTGGCCGCCTTCGAGCGGCAGTTTGCACAGAGGGGCGCTGGCAACCTCTTGAAGTCCAGGCAGAGCTTGATTAGCAGACTATCTGAACACCTCGGCAAGATAGAGCGGGCCAGGGCTGCGGGTGGCCTTACCAGCTCACTTGAAAGGGAGATCCGAACGTTCGCTCAGCAGATTAACGCGATCGACCAAGTGCTCGCCGAGAAGGGTGGTCTTGTCTTCATCCAGGGCGAGCTCTTTAGGATCACACCGAAATGAACAGCGACCGATTACTCAAGGACATGGATTCGTGGAAGAAGCTAGCTGAGAAGCTAGATCGTCTCCCAGAGGTCAACAGGTACGATAGCTCCGACGAGAAAGAGGCGTGGACGCTCGCCCATGCGTTCGCAGATCTGGAAGAGTCCTTCCGGACGTTTCTGCACGATCAGCTTCCACGCCTCGTCAACGGGGAGACGACGACCGCTGCTTTGAACGACCTTCTGACTGAGATCGGTGAGGAATTTCGGCACATCCTCTACCACATCAAGGACTCGAAGTTCTACGCCTATCTCGAGGCCTCGGAGGCAGGTTCGCTGGATGCCTCGCAAGGCAGGAGAGACGAGTAGGCCTCAGCAGCGGGCGTAGAGCCCCTCGGCCCTGGCGAGCACCTGCTGGCGCCAGAAGCTCCAGCAAGCTAACGAGGGAGATGCATTTGGAGTAGCTGCCGTCTTGGTTGCGCAGAAGGCTAAGGAGAAGTTTGGTAAGGCCAAAGAGGGTCTGTTCCAAAGAGTCAAGGATCTCTTTGCCCGGGACCGCGCCAAGCCTGATTCTGCGAAGGGCGGGCCAAGCCCCGGGAGGGACGACGCTGATGAGCCAGAAAAGGAGTGATCTCGCGTCTGCAATAGGACCCGGCACAGTCCTTCGTTGGTCGGTTGCAACACTTCCGGAACCAACCACAGAACAGGTGGTGGAAGCGTTGCGAGCGATTCAGAAGAATCAATTGCCCGTGGTGACCATGGCACGCGGAAGCGAGAGGCTTGAAGCATCGGTCACTCGCGGCGACGCGTACGTTATGAGTTGGTCCGATGGTGAGAGCCCTCCCGCTGTGTCGATGGATTGGACCATCTCGGCTGACGCGGTAACCAACGCCTTTACGAAGTTCTGTCGTGGCGATGACTACGATCAGCTGGAGATCGAGTGGCGCGAGTCTTGTTGGCCTGACTTGTCCGAGAAGGACCTCGAACCACTCCGGATTGCGGCAGAGAGACACGCCAATGAACTGGCATCGGAAGACGACGGATCCACGGAGGGACAGCAGTGGTTCGTACGCCGGAGCTTTGCTCGCGAACTGACCCGGCGAGGAATGAAACGAGTTCTATCAACGATTCAGGGAGGTCCACTTCCGAGCGATATCGTGGCCTATGAGGTTGAACTACTGTTCCTCCGATTCCTCGAAGAGGCGATGAGGAGCGACCGCCAGCAGACAGCGGAGTAGCAATCAGATCGAAGATCGCCAATCGAGGCGCCAGCGGAGTGGAGTCCCCCAATCGAGGTGCCAACCGATTGGAGTCAGGATGGGCTCGGGGAGGTCCCGCAGCGACGGGTCGAGAGCTGCTGAACAGGCCCTGAGCGCTGGAGGGGCGGTTGCAGGCGGCCCGAGGTACGACCGCGGCGAGAATCGTCCGAGCGGAGGCACACCGATCCGGTATCGGGCGATCGGAGATCGGCTCGAGGACCGTCGTGTCTGACTCTGAGGGGCGAAAGACCCGAGTGTGAGCTACGGAGGCCGGCAGGGTACGTAGGGCAGGCCCGGAGGGAAGGAGCCAGGCGGGAACTCGGGGGGACGCGCTCCGGTCTTCAGGTCCTCAGCGGCTTGCCGGAAGGCCGCGTGGAACTCGGCGTAGGCATAGCGGAAGGACTGTCGAGCGGCCTTGGTCGCGGCGTGGCAGGCGGGCGCCGGGGAGCGCTTCGGCCGGTCCGGCCTACCGTGAGGATCGAGCCTGAGGATGCGCCGCCGGCCGAGCGGGGCGCGTCCGGTCTCGGCCTGCCTCGCCCGGGCCTCGCGCTCGATCTCCTTGACCATCGCCTGGACACGCTTCCGGTACTCCTGGAAGGAGAGATGCGCCCAGCAGGGCAGCGGCGCCAGCTCCAGGCTCTCCGCCTCGGCGTAATCGTACTTGCCGAAGGCCTCCCCGCGCCTCCGGGCATCCCGTTCGGCCGTGCGGGAGATCCAGACGCCAGTGACGGGGCGGCCGTCGAGCAGGGCCCGGGTGCCGCGGGCGCCCGGCCAGTCGAGCGGGCTGCGCACCAAGTCCTCCTTGCAGCCGTGCTCGAGCAGGTAACGCAGACGGGCGACCTGAGCCGCCTCCTCGTCGGTGACGTGGATCGAGTGGTAGCGCCGTCCCCAGAACTTCTCGTGCCAGTCGTGGAGCCGACCGGCCTCTTTGGCGAGGTTGCCGTCGAGGTATCTCATGAAGGCGCTGAGCGCCTGGGAGTCCCTGGGGACGAGGAGCAGGTGGGCGTGGTTGGAGAAGAAGACGTAGTCGACGACGTCGACTGCGTAGAGCCACCGACAAACACCGACAAACGGCTGGCACCTTTTTCTGGGGGAGTCCGCGCGGCGGACAAAGAAACGGAGCGGCCCCGCGCCGGGACTGCTCCGCAGGATCTTGCCGCTGCCGCGGCCTAGTTTGCCGTCGTGTCCCAGGCGCCCGTGTCGCCGGTCTCGAACCCGTCGGCGAAGATCATGCCGGCGCCGCACTCCGGGAAGCTGAATGCCGCGATACGGGTGCGCCAGGGGGCATTGCCCGTGACCTGCAAGTACTCGTTGGTGTACCAGAAGGTGCAGTCGTCAGCCGGGTCAAGCTCCATCGCGGAGTAGTCGCCCCAGCGAGCCGCCGCGTGCGTCTGCGCCCCAGTGCCCGCCTCCATCAGTGCTTCGGGCCGCAGCGTGCCCAGCGGCTCGGACGCCACCCGGCCCGCGTAGTAGATCGAGGCGAAGTTGGCGCCGTCGCCACGGCTGTAGCCGATGGCGATGTCACCGTTGCCGTCCATGGCGAGCGAAGGCATCCAGCGGTGGATCGCATCCGGGGAGTGTGTTCCCTGTTGGAAGATGGACCACCCGGCGCCTTCGGCGAGGAGGCGGCGGAGCTCGAACCAGCGCGGCGCGGCGCGGTTGGGCGGGGCCGCGTTCACGTCCACCGTCCAGGTGCCTACCAACGTCTCGTGGCCGCCGAAGTTGCGGTACACGAGCCGCTGCATCGGCCACCACGAGGCGCTGTCGAGGCCCTGGGCGGTCCCCGGCTGCGGGATGCAGTTCTGGACGAAGAAGCCGCAGACCGTCCAGTTGAAGTCCGCCAGACCGCCGGCGGGCGTGATCTGCTGCACGAGGGTGAAGGTCGTGTTGGCCGGCGTGACCCAGTCGACGTCGAACTCGTAGATGTCGATGCTGTCGGCGGGCGGGTTGAAGAAGTACGCCTCGCCGCCGGCGCGGAACGAGTAGAGCAAGCCCGGATCGTTCGCGGACGGGTTGCCAGGACCGTCGACGTCGGCTGGCACGATCAGGTTGGGGAAGCTCTGGAAGACCTGCATCGGCCGCGCGGCGGCGCCGGCCAGCATGTTGTCGCGGTCGATGGCGAAGACGTCGTAGGCACCCTGGAAGCCGGAGTTGGTCCCCATGAAGTAGGCGCTCTGGCTGGCCGCCGGCCACACGCCCAGCTTGAAATAGTCGGGGAAGCGGGGGGTGGTCACCGAGTAGAGGTGGTAGGCCCCCAACGGGTCGGGTGTCTGCGAGACGGCGAAGCAGACGTCCTGGTTGCCGGCGCTGACCGCGAACTGAGACAGCACGAAACGGTCGGCGTTCTGGTCGTACATGAAGATGGCGTCGCCGTTGTTGAAGGTCTCGCAGGGGCCGCCGAAGCCCGACCACAGCGTGTTGGTGTTGAAGGGGCCCGCGAGCAACGTCCCGGTCTTGCTGTAGATGGCGAAGGAGAGGTTGACCACCTGGATGTAGTGGTCGGGGCCGACCGTCCCCTCGGGGTCCGGAGGCAGCACCCCGTTGATGTTGTTGATGCCCTCGAATTCGACCGCCAGCGAGGGCATGCCGGCGCCCGACGGGACCTCCGACAGCGGCGCCAGCGGGTCGTCGACCTTCGGCTCCGTGGTGCCGAAGAGATTGCCGTTCTCGTCGAACATCGACTCGTGGCGCGGGGGGTTGATCTCCTCGGCCTCCGGCGTCGGCGTCTCTCCCTCGATCACGGGGAGGTCGCGCACCGGCATGCTCGGCAGCGGACCGTCCATTTCCACGAGATACGGGTTGGTCCGGGAGAGGCCTTGCTCGACCGGCTGCCGCGCCTCCGGCCGGCCGGAGCCGAGCGGCGCGAGGATGGCCGCCTGGACGGCGGTGGTTCCGCTCACCGCCTGGTAGTGCTTCCAGTGGAGCTTGCCGTCGTCGGGCTGCCGCAGCCCGGCGGCGATCAGCCGGCTCTCGAGAGAGTGACCCGCGGGGAGGAGGCCGACCCGCGGCGCATAGGTCGTGTCGCCGACCGTCACCTCCAGCCGCACCTCGGGGTTCTTCGCGAAGAGGGCCTGGAGCGAGTCGAAGGCGCTGCCCGCGGTCACCTCACCGGTCCCCAGCTCGACGTGGAACGACCCGTCGACGACCGAGACCCCGGCCTGGGATTCGGAGAGCAGCTCCTCGCCGCCCGGCGTGAAGTAGTGGAACACCATGTCGTGCTCGCCGGCGAGGGGAGTGCCCTCGGCGTCGACGGCACGGCCGTCCCAGGACACTTGGGCGGGGAAGGGGCCGGCGACGACGGGCACGGGGACGATGCACAGCAGACCTGACCAGAGCGCCACTCTCTTCACGAGACGTCCTCCCGTTCCTATCGGTGGGCGAGGCGCCGAAGCCCTACCGGCGACCGCCCGCTCTCGAGGTTGCCGCCGGAAGTTAGCGCAGCGCGGCCGAGAAGGCAATGCTGTGTCCTAGCTCATGACCTTTGAGGCAACGGGCGGGAGCTGGATCTTCGGGTCGAGGGTTTGAAGGTAGCGTGCGGGCGGTGCGCGCTGCAAGCTGCGGTGCGGTCTGTAGGTGTTGTAGAGGTCCTGGAAGCGCTGGAGATAGGGACGCAGCTCGGTGATGGTGTCGGGGAGCTCGTAGATCTCGTAGAACTCACCGCGCCAGGTCTCTTGCATGCGCTCGACGGTGCCGTTGAGCTTGGGGCTCTTGGGGGGCAGGACCCAGAGGCGGATGCCGTGCCGCTTGCAGGCCTGCTCGAAGGCGGCCATGAACTCGCTGCCGCCGTCGACCTGGATCGACTCGACGGGGAAGGGCGACTCGGCGAGGACCTTGTCGAGGAAGCGGGCGGCGCTGGCGCTGGTGGCCCGGTCGTAGATGTCGCCGACGGTCCAGCGGCTCACCGGACAGCAGGCCGAGAAGTGCTTGAGCCACTTCCCCGGCGCCAGGCACACGTGCAAGGTGTCGATCTGAATGCGCTCACCGGGTCGTTGCGGCTTGCGGCTGCCTCGGGGCAGCCGGCAAGCGTACTGACGCCTGGCCTGGCGGGCTCGGCGATGGCGACGCCGCAGCACGCGGACAGGCTCGATGGCGCCGCGGTCCATCAGGTAGCGCAGGATGCGCCCGACGGTCGCCTCGGAGACCGCGAAGCCTTCGTCTTGGAGCAGCGGCGCCAAGGAGCCTTTGCCCCAGGCGGGGAACCGCCTGCGCAGCGTCTCGATGCGCAGGACGAGCTCGGTCGACCAGACGGGTCGCCGGACGTGGTGCGGCCGGCTCGAGCGGCGCTCGAGCCCGCGAGGCCCTCGACGAGCGAGGCGCTCGCGCCAGCGGTAGATCGTGGCGCGACTCGGGCCCAGGATCTCTGCGGCTTCCCAGCCCGCGATCCCCTGGCGCCGCAGCCGCTCGAAGCCCTTGAGCACCCGCAGCCGCTCGGCCGCCTCGGGGCTCAGTGTCGCGATGTCCTGTCGGTAGAGCTTGTAGAACGAGCCGTCGAGTGCGACGATCTGCATCGGGGCCTCCCTTCTCTTGGTCTTGTCAACCCGAAGGGTCTAAAGGGCCCCCTTCCACTGTCAAGGGCTGTGGAACCTGCCGGACCGCGGAAAGCCCGGTCCCCCACACAACCCGCCCACCGGCCTTCCCTCGGCCCTTGGAAATCCCTGACAGGATTCCCACAGCTCCCACAGCCCCGACTACGGCTGCTGTCTCAAAGGTGTCTGAGCGAGGTCATGCTGTGTGCTGGGTCGGCATCTGTGCATCGGACGGCTCCGCTCGGTCGAGGAGCCGCAGGGGAGCTGGAGGCTGTGGACCTACGGCTACGACGCCGGCTTCCTGACGTCGGTGACCAACACGAGCCCTTCGGGCACGGACTGAATCCCCGCGATCGAGTACCATCCCAACGGGGTCTGGTCGCAGATCGACCGGAGCAACGGCTGGCGCGACCTGCAGACGGTCGCCTCGAACGGCATGCAACGGCCCCTCGAGATCAAGGCGCAGAACGCCGCCCAGCAGGTGCAGCACACGACCGGGCCGTTCGGCTACGACGGCGCGGGGAACGTGAAGGCGATGGGCGCCCCCAACATGAGGTGCCCAACATGAGGTGCCACCCTTCTCGGGAGGCAGGGCTCGCAAGGAGGCCTCGGGAAGGCCTTTGCGCCTTCAGGGAGCTCGGTTTACGGTTGTTCGTGGCGTTGTCGGGCGGCTTGGGGAGGTGACGAGGACCGCAGACGGGCCCATCCGCGCGAGGCTTCGCCCAGCTCGGCCTCATGGAGGGTCGGAGCAGGGGGGAGCAGGGGGCGGAGTCGTGATGCTGGATGGGCTGGGCGGCCGCCGTGGCCGCCGTGCTCGGCCTACGGTGCCCGGCTGCGGACGTAGGGCAGTCCTGGCGGGAACGAACCGATGGGGAATCTGGGCTTGCGCAGCCCACTCTTCAGGTCCTCGGCGGCGCCCCGGAAGTCGCCGCGGAACCTGGCGTAGTCGCGGGCGAAGTCGATGCGGGCGGCCTTGGTGGCGGCGTGACAGCGCGGCGCCGGGGAGCGCTCGGACTTCGCGGGTCGCTCGTGGGGGTTCTGGTGCAGGATGCGGCGGCTGCCCAAGGGAGGAGTGGTTGGAGAGGAAGACGTAATCGACGACGTCGACGGCGTAGAGGCGGACGCACCGCGTCACCGGGCGCGCACTCCAGCCCGACGCGCCAGACCCGCCAACCCCCGCAACGGGTACAATGACTCCGCGATGTCCCGAGACTTCATCCTGAACCGCTACATCGAGGAGGCCCTGCAAAGCGCCGTCTACGACAAGCTCCAGGACGGCAGCTTCGCTGGCCGCATCCCGGACTGCGTCGGCGTCGTGGCCTTCGGCGCCACGCTGGCCCAATGCCAGCAAGAGCTGCACTCGACGCTGGAGGACTGGATCCTCGTAGGACTCAAGCTCGGGCACCCCTTGCCGGTCGTCGCCGACATCGACCTCAACCGGACCCCGACTCGTGAGCCGGTGGAGGCCCTGTAAGCGCCGGGACTTTGTCCGGCGTCTTCGACAGCTCGGCTTCGAAGGTCCATACGCCGGGCTCTCCTACGATTGCCTGCTAGCATGCCCGGCGTGGTCGCGGTCGAGGATCTCTACGAACCGGAATGGGTGGATTGGTACCGCATGACCCCCGAGGAGCGCTGGAACGAGAGCGCGTGCCTCTGGGCCCGCTACCTAGCACTGGGAGGCTCTCTTGATCCCGAGCCCGATCCGCAGAGCCCTTTCTACGATGCGGGCTCATCGAGTCGACCACCTGCTGATGGGCGGTCAGGCCTGCGTGTTGTACGGCGCAGCGGAGTTTAGCCGCGACGTCGACCTGGCCATCCTCTCGGACCCGGAGAATCTCGATCGGCTCCGTCGTGCGCTGGCGGAGCTCGACGCCGAGGTCGTTGCCGTACCACCGTTGCGGCGCGAGCACCTCGAGGCGGGGCACGCCGTCCACTTCCGCTGTCGCCACCCGGATACGCGCGGACTGCGGATCGACGTCATGAGCCGGTTGCGGGGGGTGGACCCGTTCCGAGAGCTCTGGGCCCGCCGGACCACGTTCGCTTTCGAAGACGAAACCCTCGAGGTCCTGTCGCTGCCCGACCTGATCGCAGCCAAGAAGACCCAGCGCGACAAGGACTGGCCGATGGTCCGCCGACTCGTCGACGTCAACTACCTGGCCCATCGTGAGGAACCGACGCCCGAGCGCATCGCGTTCTGGCTGCGCGAGCTGAGGACTCCGGAGCTGCTGGTCGAGGCAGCGCAGGCGCATCCGGTGCAGCTGGCGAACGCGTGCCTCGACCGGCCGTTGCTGCAGCTTGTGACGCCCGCTCACCTCGACGGCGGCGACCTGGCACGGGCCCTGCGCGCCGAGGAGGAGGCGGTGCGCCGTGAGGACGAGGCCTATTGGCGGCCACTCAAGGAGACGCTCCGTCGCTTGCGACGGGCTCGGGGACGCTCATCATGACCGGAAGGCTGCCCCCCGATACGTAGTCGTCTTTGCGGAAGGGCGCGGCACGGCCGACGAAGGCGCTCCTGGCACGCGCGCCCCGTGTGCGATACCCTCCCTCCGTGGCCGGATCCGGTCCCACCATCGTCATCGACCCCAAGCTGCCTCAGCTGCCGCGCATTCCGGGCGGGCTGATCGGCGGCGGCGTGGCGGCCGTGTTGCTGCTCGTCGTGTTGTTCACGAGCTGGTACACGGTCGATCCGGAGGAGGTCGGCGTGGTGACCCGGTTGGGCAAGTTCGTCACCACCACCGAGCCCGGGTTCCACTTCCGGATCCCCCTCGGCGTCGATCGGGTGGTCAAGGTCCCGGTGCAGCGCCAGCTCAAGCAGGAGTTCGGCTTCCGCACCGTGTCGTCGGGCGTGCGCTCGGAGTTCCGGGACGTGCCCGACGAGTCGAACATGCTGACCGGGGATCTCAACGCCGCCGTCGTCGAGTGGGTGGTGCAGTTCCGGGTCGACGACCCGTACCGGTTCCTCTTCCGCGTCCGCGACGTCGAGGACACGCTGCGCGACCTCTCCGAGGCGGTGATGCGACAGGTGGTCGGCGACCGCACGGTCGACGAGGTCCTGACCGTCGGCCGCCAGGAGGTCGCCACGCTCGTCGAGGAGCGCCTCCAGGCCCTCTGCGCCCAGTACGAGACGGGCATCAGGATCGAGCAGGTCGTGCTCCAGGACGTCACCCCGCCCGATCCGGTCAAGCCCTCGTTCAACGAGGTCAACCAGGCCGAGCAGGAGAAGGAGACCCTGATCAACCAGGCGCAGTCCGAGTACAACAAGGTCATCTTCCGCGCCCGCGGCGAGGCGCTGCAGGCGATCGAGTCGGCCGAGGGCTACGCCATCGACCGGGTGAACCGCGCCGAGGGCGAGGCGGCCCGCTTCCGCGCCCTCTACGGCGAGTACCGGCAGGCGCCCGAGGTGACGCGCCGCCGCCTCTACCTGGAGACGCTGGGGACCGTGCTCCCCAGCGTCGGTCGTAAGGTCGTCATCGACGAGGAGCTCGAGGGCGTCCTGCCGCTGCTGCCGCTCGGAGAGCTCGGGCTTCCCCGGGGAGAGGGGCAGTGAAGCGCTTCGCGACCCCGGCCGTGGCCGCGCTCCTGGTGCTCGGGGCGCTGGCGATCGGCGGCGCCCTCTACGTCGTGAACGAGGCCGAGCAGGTCGTGATCACGATGTTCGGAGAGCCGATCGGTGACCCCGTCGTCGACCCGGGTCTGCACTGGAAGCTGCCCCTGCTCCACGACGTCCACCGCTTCGACAAGCGCTTCCTGGAGTGGGACGGCGCCGCCAACCAGCTGACCACGCGCGACAAGCGCTTCATCTTCGTCGACACCTTCGCCCGCTGGCGCATCACCGACCCGTTGCTCTACTTCCAGCGTCTGCAGAACGAGCGCGGTGCCCAGAGCCGGCTCGATGACATCCTCGACGGCGAGACCCGCAACGCCATCGCCAACCACGACCTCGTCGAGGTGGTGCGCAGCTCCAATCGCGAGCCGGAGGAGGACGAGACCGTCGTCGACGCCGCCCAGACCTTCGAGGCGATCGAGATCGGGCGGGAGAAGATCCGCGGCGAGATCCTGGCGCGCGCGCAGCAGCGCACCTCCGACCTCGGCCTCGAGATCCTCGACGTCCAGTTCAAGCGCATCAACTACGTCGAGGACGTGCAGCGCAAGGTCTTCGACCGGATGGTCGCCGAGCGGCGGCGGATCGCCGACCGCTACCGCTCCGAGGGCGAGGGCGAGGCGGCCCGCATCCGGGGCGAGAGGGAGCGCGAGCTCAAGCGGATCCAGTCCGAGGCGTTCCGCGAGGCGGAGGAGATCCGCGGCGACGCCGACGCTACGGCGACGCAGGTCTACGCCGGCGCCTACGACCAGTCGGACGATTCACGCGCCTTCTACCAGTTCCTCAAGACCATGCAGACGCTGACCGACACCGCGGACGAGCAGACGGTGCTCGTCCTCTCCACCGACGGCGACCTCTACCGGTTCCTGCAGCGTCCGCAGTAGGCTCCCCGCAGGTTGGCTTCCGCGTCCCGCCGCCACGCGCTGGTCCCGCCGCTGGTCGCCTCGGCTCTGACCGCCGCGGCGCTCGCCGCCGCGGCGACCGCCGCCCGGGGCCAGGGGGGCGAGCTCGAGCGCGCCCTGGCCTCGGCGACGGAGTCGGCCCGGCGCGTCGCGCCCGCGCTCGGCGTCCACGTCCTCGACTTGACGAGCGGCGCGACGATCTGGGCCTGGGAGCCCGATCGGCCCCGCATCGTGGCGTCCAACACCAAGCTGGTCACCTCGGCGGCGGCGCTCTCCCGGCTGGGGCCGGGATACCTGCTCGAGACTCCCTTGCTGACCCGGGGCGAGATCGACGGCGAGACCCTGGACGGTGACCTGGCGGTGGTCGGCGGCGGCGACCCGCTGATCTCCGGCCGCCGCAGCGGCGGCGACTCGCTGGCGCTCTTCCGGGAGTGGGGCGTGGCGCTGCGGGAGCTCGGGATCCGCCGCGTCGCCGGCGACCTGGTCCTGGTCCACGGCGCGTTCGACGACCTGGTCGTGCATCCGGACTGGCCGCGCGACCAGCTCGACGCCTGGTACGAGGCGCCCGTCGAGGCGCTCTCCTTCAGCGACAACTGCGTCCTGGTGCGGGTCTCCCCGGGCCCCCGGCCGGGGGCCCCGGCCCACGTCGAGGTGCTCCCCGACGTCGGCGCGGTCGAGGTGAGCTCGAGCGCGCGGACGGTGGCGGGCCGGCCGCGCTCGCGCGCCACGATCCATCGCGCGCCGGGGAGCGACGTCGTCTTGGTGCGGGGAGAGCAGTCGATGGCGGAGGGGCCCCTCGAGGCGTGGATCACGGTGGAGGATCCCATCGCCTACTTCGGTGCGGCGGTGCGGGCCGGGCTGGAGCAGGCGGGGGTGCGGGTCGAGGGTGCCACCTCCCGCTCCCCGGGCCTCGAGGAGACGGGGTGGACGCCGGTCGCCGTCCACCGCTCCGACCTGCTGAGCGTCCTCGACGTGATGAACCAGCGCAGCCAGAACCTCTTCGCCGAGAGCGTCTTCAAGCTCCTCGGCCACGAGCTCTGCGGCGAGGGCTCGTGGCCCTCGGGGCGCTCTGCGGTGGAGGAGTTCCTGCGCGTCGACCTCGGCCTGCCCGACGGTTCCTACAGCCTCGCCGACGGCTCGGGGATGAGCCGCGAGAACCGCTTCACGCCGCGCCAGCTCACCGCCCTGCTGGCCCACATGTTCGGGCACCGCTGGAGCCGCGAGTTCCTGCGCACGCTGCCCTACAGCGGCCAGGAGGATCTGCGCTGGGAGCGCCGGCTGGCGGAGGAGCCCTACCGCGGCAACGTCTTCGCCAAGACCGGCGGCCTCAACGGGGTCTCGACGCTGTCCGGCTACGCCAAGGCCCGTTCGGGGCGCCTCTACGCCTTCTCCATCCTCTGCAACGAGACGCGCTCCAACGGGGACGCCATGCGCGCCCAGGACGCCATCGTCCGTGCCCTGGTGGATCACGGGTAGGCGTATACTGTCGCCGCGATGCTCGGGCTGGCCGCGCTCTTCGCCCTGGCCCCCCTCCTCGCCGGTCCCGCCGCCGAGGGGACGGTCGGCGCACACCCGGGGGCGCGGCGGGCGCTCTGCGAGGAGGCCCGCGCCATCGCCGAGCTCCCGCCCTGCACCGGCCCCCGCGGCTGCGCCGCCTACGAGCGCTTCGCCGAGCGCTTCGGCCCGCCGCGGACCTCCGAGGCCGGGGCGCCGGACCCGGAGGGCGCCGTGATCACCTTCCCCGACCGCCGCCCCTTCCGCCGCACTCCCTGGCCGCCCCCGGTTCCGGTCCCCGTCGCCCCCTGTCCGGCCGGGACGGGGACCCTCCCGTAGGACGGCACCTCGCGGCGAGGCGGTAAGCTCCCGCCCCATGGCGGGGAAGGCGGACGCGGCGGCGATGAACGAGGCGTCGACACCACCGCGCGGGCCGGCGCGATTCGGCGAGCGGGCCGCCCCGGTGCTCTTCGGCCTGGCGCTCCTGCTCCTCCCGGAGGGCCTCCTGCGCCTGGCGGGCTACGGCGGGGCGCCGCCGCTCCTGCTCGCCTTGAGCGCCGAGCCGACCGGTCCCGCCGCGCCCTTCCGCGAGGTGAATCCCGCCGTCGCCGAGCCCTTCTTCGCCCGCTCGGCCGAGAGCGGGACCGTCCTCGGGGGCCACCGGCGCGAGGTCGTCCCGGTGCCGAAGCCGCCGGAGGAGCTGCGCATCGTCCTCGCCGGCGCCTCCACGGTCGAGGGGTTTCCCCTCCCCGGGAACGTCACCGCGGCCCGCTTCCTCGAGGCGGGCCTCCGGTCGCTGCTGCCCGGGCGCCCGGTCCGGGTCGTCAACCTGGGGGTCACGGCGGTGGCCAGCTACCCGGTGCGCGAGCTCTCGACCCGGGCCCTGCGCGAGCTCGAGCCCGACCTGCTCGTCGTCTACACCGGCCACAACGAGCTCTTCGGCGCCGCCGGGGTCGCCTCCTGGCAGCGGATGGGGTCGAGCGTGCGGACGATGCGCGCGGTCTACGCGCTGCGCCGGCTGGCCCTCTGGCAGGGGCTTCGGGACCTGCTCGTGCCCTCCCGGCCGGCGGCGCGCGGTCCGGAGCTCGTGGAGGTGATGGCCGGGGTCGAGGCGGTCGAGCCCGGCGGGCCCCAGCATGAGCGGGCGCGGCGGAACCTCGAGATCAACCTCCGGGCCATCGCGGCCGAGGCCAGGCGGCGCGGGGTCCCCGCGGTCTTCTCGACCGTGGCCTCCAACCTGCGCGACCTGGCCCCGATCGGCTCCTGGGAAGGGGACCTGCCGCCGAAGGTGGCCGCCTCGGCGGCGGCCGCCCACGACGCCGAGCCCGACGAGCTCTCCCGGCTCGCCGCCGCGGCCCCGCTCCACGCCGGCGTCGCCTACGCCCTGGCCCGCGCGCTGGAGGGTCGGGACGAGGCCGAGGCCGCCGCGCTCTACGCCCGGGCCCGCGACCTCGACAGCATGCCCTGGCGGGCGCCGGCGGCGGTCGGCGAGCTGATTCGCCGGGTCTCTACCGAGGAGCGGGTCGGCCTGGCCGACGCCGAAGCGGCCTTCGCCGCCGCCGTCGACGGCCCGCCGGGCTGGGACCTCTTCGCCGACCACCTGCACCCGAACCTCGAGGGCCAGGCGCTGCTGGCCGCGACCCTCCTGCGCGCCGTCGCCGAGACCGGCGCCGTGGACGGGCTCTCCCCGGCCGGCGCCGAGGGCGTGGCCTGGCCGGCCGTCGCCCACGCGCTCGGCTGGAACCGGCTCGACGCCTACCTGCTCACCCGCAAGATGGCCGCCTTCTTCCGCGACGCCCCCCTCGGCCGCAACAACGCGGCCGCCGTCACCCGTTTCGAGGAACGGGCCGCCGCGCTCGAGGCCGAGCTCGATCCCGCAGAACAGCGGGCCGTCGCCGCGTGGCGGGAGGCCTCCGACGCCGCCGGTCGCTTCGTTCCCATCGCCTGGTTCGGCGGCGTGGCGGCCCTCGAGGCCGGAGACGCCGAGGGCGCCGCCGCCTCCTTCCGCGCCGCCGGCGCCGCCGCCGGCTTCGCCGACGACGAGCGCGCCGCCGCCCGCCTGCTCGAGGTGCTGACCCTCGTCCGGGCCGATCCGTCCGCCGCCGGCCCCCGCCTCGCCGAGGCCCGCCGGGAGGCCGAGATCCACGCCGCCAGCGCCTTCCCCCAGACCGCGGTGACCCTCCGCTCCCTGGCCGGGCTGCGGGCGCTGGCGGGGGATGCTCCCGGCGCCCGGGAAGCGGAGGCCCGGGCGGCGGCCCTCACGGATCGGCTCCCGCCCGCGTCGCGCCGCTACCTGGCGGTCCTACCGGAGCCCGAGCGACTCCTCGCCGCCCGGCGGCCGCGCTGATCAGGGCACGACGCAAGAGGGGTGCCAAAGGAGGTGCCAAAGGAGGTGCCAGAGGGGGGGCGCCCTCCAAGGGCGCACCCTCTACCGGTAGGGCCGGACGTCCAGGCCCGGTACGCGGCGGAAGTGGCGGTCGTTGGCGGTGACCAGGGGAAGGCCGTGAGCGACCGCAGTGGCGGCGATCCAGAGATCGTTGGTGCCGATGAGCAGGCCCTGGTCGCTCAGGTAGCGGTAGAGCTGCCCGTACCGCCAACCCACCTCGGGAGTCCAGCCGAGGACCCGGAAGGGGCTCAGGAGGCGCTCCCAGTCCCCGCGCTGGGTCAGTGAGGTGCCGGCCGCCAGCTCGCCGGCGATGGTGAAGGTGACGTGGAGTCCCGCGTCTGGATTCCGCTCAAGGAACCGCTGGGCCGGTCCGACCTCTCCCCGCGCCAGCTCGCGCTCGAGATCGACGAGGAAGGTGGTCTCGAGGATCAGGGGCGAGCCCACTTGTCCTCGGGAGGCTGGTCGTTGCGGTCGAGCTCCTCGATCCGGGTCAGGCTCTCCTCGGAGAGGATCGCGCCGCGCCTCCTGCGGGCGGTCAGGAAGTCCGCCGCACGCGACGGCGAGTCCGGCCACTCGGCGCGCATCACGACCTGGCTGAAGGACTCCTCCGGCGTCCGTCGGGCGGCGCGGAGCCGCTCGTATGCGTCCAGCTTGAGCGAGATCGTCTTCGTTGCCATCCATGCACTATGCATGAATGCATGCACTGCGGTCAAGCGCAGCCTCCCCCGCCGCCGTCGGGGCGTGCTCAGCCCCGCCGCAAGCCCTCCGCCACCGGGATCCGCGCCGCCCGCAGCGCCGGGAAGAGGCCGCCGAGGAAGCCCATGACGAGGGCGTAGAAGAGGCCGGCGGCGAGGAGGCGGGGGGTGACGGTGAGGCTGAAGGCGACCTGGCTGAAGGTCTGCCAGTTGATGGTGGCGGTCTGGTAGCCGTGGACGGCGAGGTAGGCGAGGCCGCCGCCGAGGAGGCCGCCGACGAGGGCCAGGGCGAGGGACTCGGCGAGGACGGAGAGGACGACGGGGCCGCCCTGGAAGCCGAGGGCGCGCAGGGTCGAGATCTCGCGGGTGCGGGCGGCGACGGCGGAGTACATCGTGTTGAGGGCGCCGAAGGTGGCGCCGATGGCCATCAGGAGGGCGATCAGGTTGCCGAGCGTGCCGACGAACTGGCGGAGCACCCGCGACTGCGCGGCCAGGAAGTCGCTCTCCCGCTCGACGTCGACCTCGAGCCGCGGGTCGGCGGTGAGGGCGTCCTTGAAGGGCTGGAAGGCCGCGGGCGACTCGAGCCGGGCATACACCGACTGGAAGGTCGAGCCGCGTCTGTAGGCGGGCTGCAGCACCCGGGCGTCGGTCCAGATCTCCGACTCGGCGATGCCGCCGTCGGCCTCGAAGAGACCGACCACCTCCCAGGTCGCCTCGCCCCAGCGCAACCGGTTGCCGACCTCGAGGCCGGCGAACTGCCGCGCCGCTGCCACCCCGGCGATCACCTCGTTGCGGCCGGGCTCGAAGCGCCGGCCCTCGACGATCGAGAGCTGCGGCCGCACGGCGAAGGCGGCCGGCTCGACGCCGCGCAGGGGGACGTTGGCGTCGGTGCCGGTGCTCCTCTTGGGCAGGTCGACGACGACGAAGAGCTCGGCCGAGGCGACCGGTCCGTCGGGGCCGCGCAGGATGCCCGCCGTCTCCTTGACGATCCGCGTCTGCTCGAGCGCGAAGCCGCTCGACATCTCGCTGTCGCTGCCGCCGCGCAGCACGATCGCCGTCTCCTCCGAGCCGCCGCTCGCCATCACCTGGCGGAAGCCCTCGGCGATCGAGAGGACGGCGACGAAGACCGCCACCACGCCGGCGAAGCCGACGACGGCGACCGCCGAGGAGCCGAGCCGCTGGCGCAGGCTCTTCAGGTTGACCAGGGTGACGGCCACGGCCTGTCGCAGGGAGCGCATCTCACCGTCTCCTCAAGGCGTCGACGATCTCGAGCCGCATGGCGAGCCAGGCCGGGACGCCGCCGCTGGCGAGCCCCAGGAGGGCCGCCAGCCCGGCGCCTGCGGCCAGGGCCTCGCCGGGCACGTAGAAGACCGGCAGGAAGGTCTCGACCAGCGAGCGCAGCCCGGGCGCCGCCAGCCAGACCAGCGCCAGGCCGAGCCCACCTGCCACGACGGTCAAGAGCAGCGCTTCGCCCAGCACCAGCCCCAGCACCCCGGCGTCGGAGAAGCCCAGGGTCTTCAGGACGCCGAGCTCGGCGGTGCGCTCGCGCACCGCCTGCGCCATCGTGTTGCCGGCGATGAGCAGGATGACGAAGAAGACGATCGCCACGATCGCCATCAGGATCGCCCCGGTGTCGCCGATCTGCTTGGCGAAGCCCTGCATGAAGGCCTTCTCGGTCGTCGTCTTGGTCTCGGCGGGCGAGTTGGCAAAGCGCGCGTCGATCGCCTGGGCCACCTGGTCGGCGCGCTCCGGGTCCTCGACCTCGAGGACGTACCAGCCGACCAGCCCGGGATCCCCCACGCGCTCCTTCAGGTAGTCGTACTGGAAGAAGAACTGGCTCGCGTCGACGTCGGGGGTCGCTCCCTCGTAGACCCCTGCGAGGTCGAAGGTGAAGGTGGCCGGGCCGCCGTCCCGCGGCCGCCAGAAGGTCGGCTGGATGGGGATCTTGTCGCCCACCTCCCAGCCGAAGCGGCGCGCCAGCGCCGCGCCGGCGACGGCGCCGGTGCGGGTCGCGATCCAGCGCTCCCTCTGCTCCTCGGAAAGGACGAGCTCCGGGTAGAGGCGGAGGTACTCCGCCGGGTCCACGGCGATCTGGGCGAAGAAGTTCTTGGGGTCCTGGTAGACGCCGCCGAACCAGCTCGCGTGCGTCGCCGCCGCCACGCCCGGGATGCCGCGGATCTGCTGCAGGTAGCGGATCGGCAGCGGCTGGATGATCGACACCTTGTGGATGGTCAGCAGGCGGTTCTGGCCGGCGATCTCGATGCCGGCGTCGAAGCCGTTCCTCACCGCCATCAACAGCCCGAAGAGAAAGAAGGCGACGACGATGGAGAGGAAGGTGAAGGTCGTGCGCACCTTCCTGCGCGTCAGGTTGCGCCAGAGCAGGTGGAGGTACTTCACGCCGCGGCCTCCGCGACCAGGGTGCCCTTGTCCAGGTGTAGAGTCCGCTTCGCCCGCTCGGCGGCGCGCGGGTCGTGGGTGACCATCACGACGGTCTTGCCGTGACGCTCGTTGAGCGCGGCCAGGAGGTCGAGGATCTCGTCTCCGGTCGCGCGGTCGAGGTCGCCTGTCGGCTCGTCGGCGAGCAGGATCGTCGGATCGTTGATGATCGCCCGCGCGATTCCGACCCGCTGCTCCTGGCCGCCCGAGAGCTGGCCCGGGTAGTGGCCGGCGCGGTCCGCGAGCCCGACGAGCTCGAGGGCGGTGCGGGCACGGTGGCGACGCTCGGAGCGGGAGAGCCCGGTCAGGAGCAGCGGCAGCTCGACGTTGCGCTCCGCCGTCAGCACCGGCAGGAGGTTGTAGAACTGGAAGATGAAGCCGACGTGGCGCGCCCGCCAGCGGGCCAGCTCGCGGCGGCTCGCCGTCGTCAGGTCCTTGCCGCCGACCAAGACCCGGCCGGAGGTGGCTCGGTCGAGGCCGCCCATCAGGTTGAGCAGCGTCGTCTTCCCCGACCCCGACGGGCCCATCAGGGCCAGGAAGTCGCCCGCCGGCACGTCGAGGTCGAGGCCCTGGAGGACGTCGATCTTCTCGCCGCCCCGTCGGTAGATCTTGTGCACGTCGCGGATCACGACCAGGCTGTCGCTCACGGCTGTCTCCTCCGAATCGTGGACGGTACGGCGCTCGTGGCGCGCGAGGTGGGGCGGAGTCTCATCGGCTCGCTCACCCGGTCACTACGCGGTCGCCGTCTCTCAGTTGCTCGGGCGGCGAGACCACGACGACCTCGCCCTCGCGCAGGCCGGCGCGCACCTCGACGTCGTCTCCCGTCGCTCGGCCCTCGGTCACGGCCCGCCGCTCGACCGTGCCGTCGCGCACGACGAAGACGACCGTGACGTCGCCCTCGCGGCGGATCGCCTCCCGCGGCACCAGCAGGCTCGGTCCGGGCGCTGCCTCGGCCTCGTCCATCTCCGCCTGGAAGGCCACCTTGACCCCCATGTCGGGCAGGATCCGCGGGTCGCCGAGCTCCTGGAAGGCGATGCGGACTTTGAAGGTCGCCTTCTGCCGGTCGGCGGCCGGTACGGTGGTGATCACCCGCGCCGGGATCCGCCAGTCGGGGTAGGCGTCGAGGGTGGCGAGCACCTCCTGGCCGGGCTCGACCCGCTGGATGAAAGCCTCGTTGACGTCCACCTCGATCTCGAGCGAGCCCATGTCGACGATCGTCGACACCCCGGTGCGGGTGAACCCGCCCCCGGCCGAGACCGGCGAGATCATCTCCCCGGGCTGGGCGTCCTTGGAGACCGCGACGCCGTCGAAGGGTGCCCGGATGAAGGTGTCCTCGACCGCCTGCACGGCCAGCGCCACCCGGTGCCCGGCCACCGCGACCTCGTCGCGGGCCGAGTCGAGCCGCGCCGCCAGCGAATCCGCCTCGGCCTCGGCCATGTCGAGGGCCGACTGGCTCGCCACGCCCGCCCGGCGCAGATCGCGGGAGCGCTCGAGCTCGAGCCGGGCCTCGCGCAGCCGTACCTCGATCTCTTTCAGGGCGCTCCCGGCGGCGGCGAGCTCGGCCCGGGAGAGGGCCAGCTCGCGGGAGGCCACGGCGTCGTCGAGGCGGGCCAGAACGTCGCCCTCGCCCACCGCCTGGCCCTCCTCGACGAGGACCTCGACGATGCGGCCGGTGATCTTGGAGGAGACCGTGGCCTGGCGGCGGGCGACGACGTAGCCCGAGGCGTCGAGCACCGAGATCGACCCCTCGGGCCCCGCCGAGCGCACCGTCGCCGTCTCGACCAGCGGTGCCCGCTCGCGGCCGAGCCACCACGCCGCAGCGCCGGCCACCAGCACGACCGCGCCGAGGGCGATGGCGACGCGCCGCACCGTGGAAGGGCCGGCGGGCTCGTCGTCGCGGTCGATGCGAAGCTGCTCGAGGCGGTCGTCGGCGTTCATCGGCGGCACATTGTCTCCCGCGGCGGGGGCGGCGGAAAGGGACGGCTGTCAGCGATGGCGGGTGACGGGGGTCAGGTGACCTCCACGACCTCGAGCTGCTGCCGGAGCTTGATCAGCCGGCCGGCCGGGTAGACCCCCGCCCGCAGATGGACGCCGGGGTAGAGCGAGGTGCCGGCGCCGACCACGCACCCGGGGTGGAGGACGCAGTTGCAGCCCGTGTGGACGCCGTCGCCGAGCAGGGCGCCCAGCTTGCGGCGACCGGTGGCCAGGCGCTCGTCGCCGTGCGGGATGACGATCTCGCGCCCGTCGTGGCGGAAGTTGGAGAGGATGGTGCCGGCCCCGAGGTTCGCCTCGCGGCCGAGAACGGAGTCCCCGACGTAGGCCAGGTGGGGGGCCCTGGCGCCCGCGAGCAGGATGGACCGCTTGACCTCGGTGTTCGCACCCACCAGCGAGCCGGCGGCGAGCCAGACTCCGCCGCGCAGGTACGCGCCCGGGCGGACGGTGGAGCCCTCGCCCAGGTAGGCCGGCCCCTCGATCACGGCTCCCGGGGCGAGGCGCACGCCCTTCTCGATGACGATGCGGTCGCC
>Ga0268386_10000777_pt1 | contig 20918 bp, 16 predicted proteins | sample RVTome_15_FD_200260 | JGI IMG/M metagenome (GOLD analysis project Ga0268386, IMG submission 200260) | Soil microbial communities from uranium-contaminated site in the Upper Colorado River Basin, Wyoming, United States - RVT150D86... ...
GGCGCACCGGGGGCCGCCTTATGGCGGTACACCAACTCCGAGTCGCGGCTGAACGGAGCATCGGTTTGATGGCCAGGCGGAAACAGCGGCTGCTCGGCAGTCATCAGAAGTGCTGGCTGTGGGGCCGGCACGTGGTGACCGAAACGCTTCGCGCCGGGAAATGGATTCCGCTGGAACTTCACCTCTCCGATTCACTCCCCGATGACGAGCGCACCGCCGCTCGCGTTTTCGCACGAGCCTCTCAGATTCCCGTCCACATTGATTCTCCCGAAACACTGCGCAAACTCTGCCGCTCCGAAGACCACCAGGGATACGTGGCGAAGATGCCGGAGTTCCCTTATGCCGACGCCGGGAAGCTCTGCGAGGAGCGTGCGGAACGCCCGCTGTTCGTCCTGCTGGACGGCGTGCAGGACCCGTTCAACTTCGGCGCGATCGTGCGCTCGGCCGACGTGTTCGGCGTCGACGCCGTGTTTCTGAAACAGGCCGGGCAGGTCGGCGTGACCAGCCTCGCCGCGCGGGCCTCGGCCGGGGCCGTCAATTTCGTCCCGATCGCGCGAACGGACGACCTCGCCGCTCTCGCCCGGCGGCTGCGGGGATGCGGCGTCTCGGTGGTCGGCATGCATCCGGGTTCAAAAGATTCGCTGCATCAGATCGACTTTCGCGGCCCGTCGGCTGTTATCATTGGCAACGAAGCCGCCGGCCTCTCCGAGGAGCTGCGGCAATGCTGCGACCGCGAAACCCGCATCCCGCAGCACGGCCGCGTCGATTCCCTCAACGCCGCCGTTGCCGCCGGCGTCGTGCTGTACGAGGCGGCGCGGCAGCGTGAGCGGATTGAAAATTGAAAATTGAAAATTGAGAATTGCAAATTGGTCCCGATCGGCGTTTTTCCCATTTTTCATTTTTCAATTTTCAATTCTCATTTTTCAATTTCCCCCCGCTTCCGCCGTGTCTCTGACCCTCCACAACCCGCACAGCGTTCTGGCCGCTCTCGATGCGCGGCCGAAGGACGTGGTGGAAGTGCGGCTGGGGTCGCGGAATCCCGGCGGGGCGTGGTCCGAAGTCGCCGACCGGGCGCGGACTCACCGCATTCCGGTCGCCGTCGGGCGGGTGGAACCGACCGGCCGGCGGCGGAATTCACAGCGCGAGGCGGATTCCGGCCGTGGCGGCGCGTCGGCGTCCCTTGTGCGGGAGCGAGGCGACGTGTCGCTGGAAGAGTTGTTCGCGATCAGATCCCCGGGATTTTCCGAAATCCCGGGGATCTCCGCTCACCCCCTGTTCCTCGCCCTCGACTGCCTGCACGACCCGCACAACGTCGGGGCGATCTTCCGCACGGCGGCGTTCTTCGGCGTCGCGGGGATCGTCGTCACACGCGATCGGTCGGCCCCGCTGAACGCCACCGTCTACGACGTCGCCTCGGGCGGACTCGAATTCGTGCCGTTTTCGGTGCAGACGAACCTGCGGCGGGCGCTGGACGCGGCGAAAGAGCACGGCGTGTGGGTGCTGGGGACGTCGGAGCGGGCCGAGACCGACTACACCGCCGTCCCGCTCGACCGGGCGTGGCTGCTGGTCGTGGGGAATGAAGAATCCGGCATGCGGCGGCTGACGGCGGAGCATTGCGACATGGCCTGCCGCATCCCGCCGCAATCGACGGTGACGTCGCTGAACGTCTCGGTCGCCGCGGGGATTCTGATCGCACGGTTCGCGGGCGGGCTGTAGTTGGTGTCCCGCCTTTTCTTTCGGAGTGCGGGGATTCTTCACCGCTTTGGATCGACGGCAGCGGACGTTGGGAATCCCTCGGCAAACGATCCAAAGCGGTGATGAATCCCCGCATTCCAAAAAGGCGGGCCGGCCGAAGTCGGTACACCGTGGGTTGGGGTCGTGTGTCCAGAATTCAATTTTCCCCGAGCGATATCCGGGTACGCGACGGCTCGAATGGAAAATTGAATTCTGGACACACGACCCCTTCCCCCTCTTGAAGTCGGTACACCAGCGGGCGGAAACTGGCCGTGACCCGTTTCCGCGGATTTTCTATGATTCGGCCGACCCCGTGATTCCGGCGAGCCGGAGGGCGTCAGCCCCCGGAGTTCTCCGGTCGCTGACGCTCCCGGCTCGCCTTGACCCCGCAGAACGTGCTGGAGATTCCACGTGCAGACGTTTTCCCGTTCGATCCGTCGCGCGACGGGGCTGGTGGCCGCCGCGTGTTTGCTGAGTGTTCCCGTCGCCGCTCTGGCCGCCGGTGCGCCGACGGTGAAGCTGGCGCTCTCCTTCCGCCCGGTGCAGAAGGACGTCGAGTACGAGACGCCGAAACAATCCGAGTACGACAAGTGCAAGGTCGAGGTCGAACGCAAGGGGAAGGCGTCCGGCTGGGTCGTCACCGGGCCCAACGGGCAGATCGTGCGGCGGTTCGTCGACACCAACGGCGACAACGTCGTCGACCAGTGGCGGTACTACCGGCACGGGCTGGAGGTGTACCGCGACATCGACACCGACTTCAACAACAAGGTCGACCAGTCGCGCTGGCTGAACACCGCCGGCACCCGCTGGGGAGTCGACAAAAACGAAGACGGCCGCATCGACGAATGGAAGATCATCTCCGCCGAAGAGGCCTCCCGCGAGGCCGTCCAGGCGCTGGCCGCCGGCGACGCCGAGGCGCTGCAATTGCTGTTCATCACGAAAGCCGAACTGGAATCGCTCGGGATCAGCTCCGAGTTGCAGAAGAAAATTCTGGACGACCTTGATTCCCCCGCGAAGAAGCTCCGCGACTTGCTTTCCAAGGGGGGCGTCACCTCGAAGACCGTCTGGGTGCGGTTCAGCGCGTCGTCACCGGGGATCGTTCCCGGCGACGACGGCAAGGCCAAGCGGGACCTCGCCGTCTACCAGAACGCGATGGCCATCGTCGAGACCGGCGGGAAATCGGGGCTGGTGCAGATCGGCGAGATGGTGCTCGTGGGGAATACGTGGCGGCTGACGCAGATGCCGCTGCCCATCGGCGAGAACGCCCGCATCGCCTCCGCCGGGCACTTGATGCAGCCGGCGCTGCCGACCGGAACGACGGCCGCTGCCGCGGGGGGCATCTCCAAGGAAATGCAGAAGCTGCTGGCCGACCTGCAGGAACTCGACCGCGGCGCCCCCAAACCGACCGACGGCGCGGCGGCGTTCGTCAAATACAACGCCCGCCGGGCCGCGATCATCCGCAAGATCATCGCCGCGGCCCCCACCGAAACCGACCGCACCCAATGGTGGAAGCAACTGATCGACGGCGTGGCGGCGGGGGTGCAGTCGGGCACGAACCCCGACGGCCTGAAAGACCTGCAGCGGATGGAAGCGCAGATCCGCCGTGAGAACTCAAAGTCGGAGCTGCTTCCTTACGTCTCGTTCCGCCGGCTGCTGGGGGAGTACACGGTCAAGCTGCAGACGTCCGCGGCCTCCAAACGGGCCGACGTGCAGAAGTGGTGGCTCAAAGAGCTGGAAGACTTCGCGACGACGTTTCCGAAATCCGAAGACTCGTCCGAAGCGATGTTGCAACTGGCGATCGCGCTGGAGTTCACCGGCCAGACCGGCGACGCCCGCAAGTGGTACGGGCGGTCGGTCGCCGGCGGAGAGAAGACGCCGGCGGGCATTCGCGCCGCCGGGGCGCTGCGGCGGCTGGACCTCGAAGGTAAGACGCTGTCGCTGTCCGGCCCTTCGCTGGGTGCCACTGGCGGACCAGCCGCCAGTGCCACCCGGACCCTCGACGTGGCCGATTATCGCGGCAAAGTCGTGCTCGTCGTCTTCTGGTCGACCTGGTGCAAGCCGTGCACCGAAGACCTGCCGCAGTTGCAGGCGCTGTACCGCAAGCACAAGGGTGACGGGTTCGAGATCGTGGGGGTGAACCTCGACGCCGATGCCGGCCCCGCGAAGCCGTTCCTCGCGAAGCACCGCGTCCCGTGGCCGCACATCCACCGCGACGGCGGCCTCGACAGCCCGCCGGCGCGGAAGTACGGCATCATCTCGCTGCCGACGATGTTCCTCGTCGACCGCCGCGGCAAAGTGCTCAGCCGCTCGACGTCGGTGGAAGTGCTGCAGAAGACGCTGGCGGGGGTGTTGAAGGGGAAGTGATCCAGGCGAGCCTCCCCCTCGTTCCCAAGCTCCCGCTTGGGAACGCACTCGCGCGAAGCTCCGCTTCGCAACGCGTTGGTCGTCACCGACCGGGCGGCAATCGCTCGCCGTTCCGCGCGTCGCCAGGCAGAGCCTTGCGACGACTGCGTTCCCAAGCCGGAGCTTGGGAACGAGGAGAAACGAGGAGAAACGACGTTACCGCGGAATCGGCCAGCCCAGCGCGCGGTGCAGCTCGAACTGGGCGCGGTTGTAATTCGCCTTCGCGTTGAGCTGGTCGCGCTTGGCATTGTTGAGGGCGGTGATCGACTGCAGCACTTCCAGCGGCAGGCCCTGCGCGTTGCGGATGCGGGCCACGTTCCGCTGATACGACGACAGGGCCGACGTCACGCTCGCTTCGGCCTGCGCAACCTGCGAGCGGGCGGAAATCAGCCGCGCGTAGGCCTCGGTCACTTCGCGGCGGACCCGGTTGGCCAGAAACACGCGGCGGAATTCCAACTGGTGCACCTGCGAGGCGGCGAGGTTGCGGGCGGCCCGTTCGCCGAAGCCGAGGTTTCGCACTTCCCAGTAGGCGAACGTGTCGACGTCCCAGCGGTCGCCGAAGTTGCCGACGCGGTTGGCCAGTCCGCCGCCGAAGCCGCCGTAGCTCAGCCCCGCGCCGACGACCGGCATGAACGGCGAGAGGCGTTCGAGATCGAAGCGTCCGATGGCCGCGGAAATCTCGAAGGCGTTCTCGTGCAGTTCCGGCCGATTTTCGAGGGCCTGCGAGACGAGCCCGTCCAAAGGGGCCTCGGGGGAGACGAGTTCCATCGGCAGGAGCACCGTGTCCACCGGCCGCAATTGCATGCCGCTGTCGAGGCTGAGCACTTCCGCCAGCCGGGCCGATGCCAGGTTGATCGCCTCGGTCGTGCGGATCAGCACGTTCTTCTGCAGGTTGAGCTCGGTCTGGGCGCGGTCGGCGTCGGCCAGCGTCCCCTGCCCCCGCTTGGCGAACGACGCCGTCAGGTCGGCCATTCGCTGCAGCTCGGCGAGGACCTCGTTGGCGATCCGCCGCTGGTCGACCGCCACCTGCAGGTCGACGTAGGCGAACGCGGCCTGGAGCAGCAGGTTGTTGACCGTCGCCGTCACGCCGTGCTGTCGGGCGGCGGCGGTGCGGCGGGCAATGATCGGCTGGAAGAGGGCGTCCCCGCTGTCGAACACCGCGGCCAGCCCCGGGAACGACGGCGGGCCGGACCCGATCGCGCGGGCTCCGAAGCCGGTGAAGACGCCGTTGCGATCGGCGTCGATAATCTGACCTTGCGCGTTCTGCATCTGGCCTTCATGCTTGTAATAGTTCGCTCCGCCGCGGATCGACGGCACCCAGAGCGTTTCGGCGAATTCGAGCCGGGCGAACGCTTCCTGCACGCGCTGCTGCACGAAGCCCACCTGGGGGTTCTGTCCGGCGACGAGGGCGAGAGTCGTGGGCAGGTTGATCGGCTTGACGTCGGCGTCGACGATCGTCGGGACTTTGGTGGGAGCGCTGTCTTCCTTCGGGGTCTTCCCGTCGGGGCCGCCTTTGGGTGCCGGCGGGATTTTCTGCGACACGGCGTTCGGTTTGCCGTCGCCAGCGGCATCGGGCAACGGCTTCGGGACCCCCGGTGCGGCCTTCTTCGCCGCGGGTTGTTCGTGGCTGACACGGCGGATCGGGGCGGGAATGGCGGTGCCATTGTCGGTAGACGCGATTGCCGGCTTGCGATCGCCGGGAGCGGAGCGGTCGTCATCCGCCGCCAGATGCACGATCGCCGGCGAAACGACGGCCGGCGGCACGACGTTGCGATGAACGTAGGGTGGATTGTCAATCCGTCGTGCATCGCTGCGGCAACCGCCGATTCCCCAGGCCAGGGCGAAGACGGCCGCCGCGACCGAAACCGGAACTCGGCGCTCAACGGGGCTTGACATGGCGACGTACAATTCCGGTCGTCAGGAGGGCTGGGGTCGTGTGTCCAGAATTCAAATTTCCGTTTGGGGGCACTGGGCCACATGCAAACTGGAGACGGAAAATTGAATTCTGGACACACGACCCCTTCCAGCGTCGGTTCTTCCGATTGCATCGGCCGGAAGCGTCGAAACGATGCAACCGATTCGACGGCCTGTTCCGGTCTCCCGTATTCAGACGAATGCACCGCCGGTACAATCCGGACGATCGGACCAAACCGTCGCGCCGTCGATTGCGCGCGAAACTTCTGAGAGATCTGCGGGTTAAATCACGCTTAACGGAGTTCGCTTTCAGGCGGGGAATCGCGACGGAATCTTCCCCGCCGGGACGTCGGCCGCATCGCCACGCCGTCCGCTTCTGATTCCTCGCTTCGACTCCCCCCATGAAACTGATTGCTCTGGCGCTGAGACGTCCGATCTCGGTGCTGATCATCATCGCCGCTCTGGCGATGTCGTTCTTTGCGGCCGAGGGATGAAGGATGTGGGATGAGGGCTTACGTGTCGATCGCCGGCGTTCTCTGACCCCCGGTTTGACCATGGCGGTCGCGGTCGCGATCGGGTCGGCCGGTATCGGCTGCGGGTCGAAGAAGCCGTCCGAAGTGGAACTCGCCGCCCCTGCTTACGCGGCGATCGTCCGGCAACTCAAAGAGACGCCCGTTGAGACAGACGCGCAGCGCGTCGGAGGCACGTGGACGAAGGCCCGGCTGGAACCGAAGAAGGTCGCGGCCCAGGTCATGCGGCCCCGTTCGAAGTCGGAACCGTTCCGCCTGCTGATGAATATCGACTATCGCGTGCGACTGCTGTCGCAGGGGGCCGGCACGGAGGAGGCGGCCCAACAGGCGGTCTACGACTCCACCGTTGACATGCAGGTAATCGCGGAACTCGTCTGGCAGGAGAACCGCTGGTATCTGGACAAGCTGATGCTGCCGGACACGCTCAACGCCCGCAATTCCCCGCCGATCCAGCCGGCGCTGGCGAAAGCGATCGAGCGGCTGCTCTGACGGCCTCTTTCGGAGTGCGGCGATTCTTCGCCGCTTTGGATCGGTATGCGGTCGAATTGGGCGCAGCCTGCCGTCGATCCAAAGCGGTGACGGATCACCGCACTCCGAAAACGGTCACGACTCACCTAATCTTTCAGATCCAGGTCCACGACATTGTCGGTCCCGGCGGCGACGTCGGCCTTCAGATCGCTCGTCTTGATGGCCTCGTACTTCTTCGGCAGATCGTTCTTCGGCGGTTTCGGCGGGGCGTCGTTTTCCCCGGGTGGGTTGTAGTCCGCCGAGTCGACGTCGGGAGTCGATTCCACGGCTTTCTGCTCGAATTTGGTCACGGTCACGATGTAGCTGCCGGGAACGGCCCCGTCGCCGGGGGAGAAGGTCTTCAACGTGTAGTTGCCGTTCTTGTCCGTCGTCCCGTAGGCCGCGTTGCCCTTCCCTTGACTCATCATGTCCTTGGACGCGGCAGGGAGGAACGTCACGATCGCCCCTTCGACCGGGTCTCCCTTGTACTTGACTGTTCCAGTGACCTTGGCGGTCTCCGGATTCTTGGAGTTCTTGCTTTTGCCGCAGCCCGAAAGGAGCAGCGGCAGCCCCAGGGCCAAGGGGAGTAAGAGGATTGCGAGACGGTTCATTCCAGGCATCAGCCGGTCTCCGAAATCGTCGGGGTCAGGGAAGTGGATTGTGATTGGAGCTGCCAAAACCAAACCCCGCGGGGGGCCGCCGGTTTCGAGTCTCCGGGCGAAACTGAAGGAAATTTTGAAAATTTTACGAAACCTGAGACGAATCGCGGTGTTCTTTCTCGACATTTCTCTCCCTTCGTCACGCTGCGCTGATTCTGTTGACATTTCGACCGAACGTCTGGCATACTGTCAGCCGGTTTGATGGTATCAGCAGTCGTGACTAATCTGAAGTGAAGTCCGGACAGCGACTTCAACAATTCACTCCAATTCACGCACCGTCATTCGGAGGAGCGCCCATCCCTTCGAAGGTGTCTTCGTTTTTTGAGCGGACCTTTCCCTTGGCTTCGTGCCGTCTTGATACCGGCTCTTTCACTTTTGCGTGATTCCCATTTTCCCATCTCTCCCGAGGAATGCGTCATGTCCGATTCCGCTCGCTCCCAACGTGTTCGCAGTCGAGGGTTTACGCTCATCGAACTGCTGGTGGTGATCGCCATCATCGCCATCCTGATTGCACTGCTCCTGCCGGCCGTCCAGCAGGCCCGCGAAGCCGCCCGGCGGTCGCAATGCAAAAACAACCTCAAGCAGTTCGGGCTGGCGCTGCACAACTACCACGACGTCTACAAGGGGTTTCCGCCGCGGAAAACCGGAACCGCGGGAAGCGGCGCCACAAATGTCACCGGGCACCAACACAACGGCACACGCCGCAGCGCCTTCGTGTCGCTGATGCCCTTCTACGACCAGGGGCCCCTTTTCAACGCGATTGAGGCCGGCGGCGGGAACATCACCGTCAGCGGTACCACGCTGGGACCGGTGGCTCCGGGCGGCCCGCGGGCCTGGGTCGGGTGGTCGGTCTGGAATGTCGTCGTCCCGATGTTGAACTGTCCGTCCGACATTCAGAGCCGGGACATGAAAAGGAAGACCAACTACATGTTCTGCGTCGGGGACCAGATCAACTGGCACCTGAACACAGTGAACCCGCGCGGGATTTTCGGCTTCCGCAAGAGCACCCGGATCGCCGAGATCACCGACGGGACCAGCAATACGATCGCGATGAGCGAGCGGTTGCGGAACCCCAACGGTGAAGGAGGCCAGAACCCCCCCGCTCCCGGTCTCATCAAAGCCAACGAAGGGTCGCTGCGGAATGTGGCCGGCATCGTCACGAACCCCGGCATGTGCCTGCTGCAGATCAATGCGAGCGGCTACTACACCAACTCCAGCCTGGTCAGCCGGCGTGCCGGGTCGATTGCGTGGGACGGCCAGACGGAGAACGTCGGCTTCAACACGGTCATCGGGCCGAACGGGCCGTCGTGCGTGAACCGCGGGAACAACTCCGACTCGCAGGAAGGCGTTCTGCCCCCGTCCAGCCGGCATCCCGGCGGCGTGCATTGCCTGATGGCCGACGGGGCCGTGAGGTTCATCAGCGACAACATCAACACCGGCAACCTCAGCGCCGGGGATCTGACCACCAGCAACACCAATACCTACACCGGCCCAAGCAATTACGGTGTGTGGGGCGCGCTGGGGACGCGCTCCGGCAAAGACATCGTCGGCGAATTCTAAGCCGATCCCGCGTCGATCGGGAGTTTCCCGGCCGACCAGAATCTTGATCCCCGAAGACGCCGCGTTCGCGAACGCGGCGTCTTTTTTTTGAGTTTTTTCGAAACTGTTGGCACGTCACAGGTGTTCTTTCTCGACACTTTGTTACAAAAGCCGCGCCGCCGTTGTTCCTATCGCCATTGGACCCACGAGGCAGAATCCATCTCAAATGAAGCCGGGGCACCGACTTCGAGCGAGAAAACCACGGCGGGCGAATTGACCGGGAGGATCCGGTCCCGCCGGTCCTCTCGTTACAACTGCAGCGGATTCCCGCGGGGGCGTTGCGCTCTGATCTCGACGTTTCGATTCTGGCGTTTTCCCGTATTCCCTTTTCCCATCTCTTCTGAGGAATGCGTTATGCCCACATCAAGTCGCTCTCTTCGTGTTCGCAGTCGGGGCTTTACGCTCATCGAACTGCTGGTGGTGATCGCGATCATCGCCATCCTGATCGCGCTGCTGCTGCCGGCCGTCCAGCAGGCCCGCGAAGCCGCCCGGCGATCGCAATGCAAGAACAACCTCAAGCAGTTCGGGCTGGCGCTGCACAACTACCACGACGTCTACAAGGGGTTTCCGCCGCGAAAGGGAGGAACCGCTGGAAACGGCGGTGCCACGGCGGCCACCGGTCATGAGCACAACGGCAACCGGCGCAGCGCCTTCATCATGCTGATGCCGTTCTATGACCAGGGCCCCCTTTACACCGCCATCGAAGGCGGCGGCGGGATTTCTTCCGCCAACGGTAACACGGTGTTTCCGGGCGGCCCGCGCGCCTGGGTGGGCTGGCCCGTGTGGGACGTTGTCGTCCCGATGCTGAGTTGCCCGTCCGACATTCAAAGCCGCGACATGAGAAAGAAAACCAACTACATGTTCTGCGTCGGCGACCAGGTGAACCGGCACCAGAACACGGTGAACCCGCGCGGCCTGTTCGGTTTCCGCAAGAGCGTCCGCATCGCCGAAATCACCGACGGGACCAGCAACACGATCGCGATGAGCGAACGTTTGCGGAATCCCAACGGCGAAGGGGGGCAGAACGCCCCGGCTCCCGGTCTGATCAAGGCCAACGAAGGCTCGTACCGGAATCTGGCCGGCATCATCTCCAACCCCGGCATGTGCCTGCTGCAGATCAATGCGGGCGGCTACTACACCGACTCCACGCTGGTCAGCCGCCGCGCCGGTTCGATTGCCTGGGACGGGCAGACGGAGAACGTCGGCTTCAACACCGTCATCGGCCCAAACGGTCCCTCGTGCGTCAACAACGGCGGCAACTCCGACTCGCATGAAGGGGTGCTGCCCCCCGGCAGCCGGCATCCCGGCGGCGTGCACTGCCTGCTGGCCGACGGGGCCGTGCGGTTCATCAGCGACAACATCAACACCGGCAATCTCAGCGCTCCGGACCAGACGACCAGCGACACCAACACCTACACCGGCCCAAGTAATTACGGTGTCTGGGGCGCGCTGGGTTCCCGCAACGGGGGTGATACGGTCGGCGAGTTCTAAATCGAGCCGGTTACGGCAGCGAAATTCGTGCCGAACCAGAACATGAAGCCGGAGACGCCGCGTTCCGAATGCGGCGTCTCCGTTTTTCGACGTGTCGAACGTCGGATTGCCGCGCGCACTGCTTGCCCGGCCGAAGCAGTGTCGTGGATGTATTCGTGCACAAACTTCGGCCGGGCAAGCAGTGGCACGAATCTGAGAATTGCGGTGTTACATGTTCTTCGGCGGCCGTTTGAGCAGCCCGGCGACGATTTTGCCCGGCTGGCCGTCGAGCAGCGTCTGGTCGCGGTTGTTGCGGCGGAACGTGAGCCGCTCGGGATTCAACCCGAACAGGTGCAGCAGCGTGCGGTGGTAGTCGTAGTGGTTGACGACGTCCTTGACGGCGTGGTGGCCGAAGTCGTCGGTCGCCCCGTGCACGCAGCCGCCGCGGAAGCCGCCGCCGGCGAACAGGGAACTGAACCCGTAGGTGTTGTGGTCGCGGCCGATGCTCTTTTCGTTCTGGATGACCGGCAACCGGCCCATCTCGCCGCCCCAGTGCACGACGGTCCGGTCGAGCAGTCCCCGCTGCTTGAGGTCGGTGATCAGAGCGGCGCTCGGTTTGTCGACCTTCCGGCAAGACCGGGGCAACGAATTGCGGATGTTGCCGTGGTGGTCCCAGAACTGGTACCGCGTGAAGACCTGCACGAACCGCACCCCTCGCTCGACAAGCCGGCGGGCGATCAGACACCGCTCGCCGTATTCCTTCGTGGCCGGGTCGTCGAGGCCGTACAGGCGGTGGGTGGCCTTGGTTTCCTTCGAAATGTCGAGGGCCTCGGTCGCCGACGACTGCATCTTCGCGGCCAGCTCGTAACTGGCGATGCGGGCCTGCAGGTCGAACTCGCCGGGATGATTCGCGGCGTGTTGCCGGTTGAGCCGGTCGAGGAACGAGAGGTACCGCCGCTGCACGCCTCCCGCCAGTTCCGGCGGCGCGTTCAGATTGAGAATCCGCGGCTCGCGGGGGCGGACGACGGTTCCCTGGTAGATCGCCGGCAGCCAGCCGTTCGACCAGTTGTCCACGCCGAGCACCGGCAGGCCGGCGGGGTCGGTCAGCGCGACGTAGGCGGGGAGGTTCTGCGATTCGGCCCCCAGACCGTAGGTCAGCCAGCTTCCCAGCACGGGCCGGCCCTTCAGAATGCGGCCGGTGTTGAGCGCGTTGATCGACTGCCCGTGGTTGTTCACGCCGGTGTGCATGGAACGCACGAGCGTCAGATCGTCGACGACGCCGGCGAGGTGCGGCACGAGCTCCGACATCTCGCTGCCGGCTTCCCCGTGCTTGCGAAATTCCCACGGGCTGTGAAAGACCTTCGAGCTGGCCTGGGCGGCGTTGTCGTATTTGATCTTGCCGGGGAACGGCTTCAGGTGGAATCTTTTCATCCCCGGCTTGGGGTCGAACAGATCGAGATGGCTCGGCCCCCCCTGCATGAACAGCGAGATCATCGCCGTCGCCGACGGTTCGTGGTCCGGCTGCCGGCGGACGAGGTCGTAGGTGCGTTCCTCGAGCTGCGGCTTGACCGGCTCGGCGAGCGCGCCGTCCTGCTTCAGCAGCCACGCCAGCGCCAACCCGCCGATGCCATAGGCGTTCGTCGCCAGAAAATGCCGCCGGCTGTTGCAGGCGTGTTTGTTCGGTTCGCTCATGGCGTTGTTTCCGTAGGACGGATTGCTAATCCGTCCGTCCAGCGATGTCGAATGTCGAATGACGAATGTCGAATCAATGACGAAATCCGAACGACGAAGCGTTGCAGTGCGTTTCGTCATTCGCGATTCGTCATTCGTCATTTCCCGCGGACGGGTTGAAAACCCGTCCTACGAAGAATTCAGCGTCGATTGTGGTCCGGTGGAGCGCATCCCGCAACCGACGACGCAGCGCAGCAGGAACAAAAACGCCCGGCGGCGCGGTTCGCGACGCCGGGCGGTGGCTTTGTGGTGCGGAGTTTATTCCGCACGAGATGTCGATCGTGCGGAATAAACTCCGCACTACGTCCGCTACTTCCCCGCGGTCTTCAGCGACTTGAGCAGTCCGAGGTAATCCACGCTCACGCGGAGCACTTCGTCGTTGTAGCTTTCCTTCGGGAAGATCGGCCCCTTCTTGACGGCGTCGGGGTCGTCGTCCTTGTTGGCGGTCGTCTTTTCGTCCTTGATCTCCTCGCGGCGGATGCGTTCGTTCAGCGAGATCATCTTGCGGCTTTTCCGCCTCACGATGCGGTCGATCTCGTGAACGGTCTTCTGGAACTCCTTGTCCTTCGCGACCCGCTGCGCGCTGGCGACCTGCAGCGATTTGACGACCTCCGGGGTGACGCGGCCGACCGCCTTGTAGTCGGCGGGGGGGACGCGGCTGAACTTCAAGGCGTTGTCCATGTGCGATTCGCCGAGGTCCAGGTAGTCGTAGATCGAAGGCAGCACGACGTCGGACGCGACCCCGCGGTTCTGCGTGCTGTCGCCGTTGACCCGGTAGAACTGCTGGATCGTGAGCTTCAGCGCCCCGCGGTCGGTCGGCTTGAGGAAGCGGAGCACCTGCCGGCCGACCGGCATCACGTTCTGCACCGTCCCCTTGCCGTGCGTCGACTTGTCGCCGACGATCACGCCCCGTTTGTAGTCCTTGATGACGCCGGCGAAGATCTCCGAAGCCGAGGCCGAGAGCTTGTTGCAGACGACGACCAGCGGGCCCTCGTACGCCGTGCCGGTTTCGACGTCGTCGTGCGTCCGCGGGTCGCCGGAGAGCGTCTTGACCTGCACGACCGGTCCTTTGTCGATGAACAGGCCGGAGACCTCGATGGCTTCGGTCAGCGCGCCGCCGCCGTTGCTCCGCAGGTCGATGACGACCACGTCGACGCCCCCTTTCGATTCGAAGTCCTTGAGGACCTTCTTGACGTCGGTGGTCGTGCTCTTGAAGTCGCGAACGCCCAGCCGCGCCCCTTCGAAGTCGCGGTAGAACGAGGGGATGTTGATCACCCCGATCTTGACGTCGGGCTCACCGAGGCGGTCTTTGGAGTGGATGATTTCCCCTCGCACCGCGGACGAATTGAGTTTGATCACCTGCCGGGTCAGGTCGTAGATTTCGGTCTTCCCTTTGGTGATCTTGCCGGTCTTCTTGTCGACGACGTCGGCCTTCCTGACTTTCAAGCGGACCTTGGTCCCCGCCTTGCCGCGGATGAACCGCACGACCTTGCTGAGCTTCATTTCGACGATGTCGATCCAGGGTTCTGGGCCGTCGGCGTCCTGGTCGACGGCGATGATGCGGTCGCCGACTTTCAGCCGCTTGTCTTTGCTGGCCGCCCCCCCGTCGACGATGTTGGCAACGACCGTGTACCCGTCTTCGGACCGCAGCGAGGCGCCGATGCCCTCCAGTTGGAGCTTCATGATGATCGTGAAGTCCTCGACGGTCTGCGGCGACATGTAGCTGGAATGCGGGTCGTAGGCGTGCGTGAGCGACGAGAGGTACATCTCGAAGATCTCGTGCCGCTCCATCTGTTTGATCGACCGCTCGATGTTGCGGTACCGCTTGTGGAGTCGGTCTTTGATCTTGTCCATCGGCTCCTTGTCGAGCTTGAGGGCCAGGATGTCGGCTTTAATGCGTTTCCGCCAGCGCTCGTGGAGTTCCTTTTTCGAGTCGGTCCAGTCGAGCTTGTCGGGATCGATGACCATCGACTCGTCGATGGTGAAATCGTGCCGGGCGTCGATGAATTCGTGTGCCAGCCTGGCCCGTTCCTTCGCCCGCTTGCGGTACAGCTCGAAGGTGTCGTAGGCGAACTGCACGTTGCCTTCCTTGGCGAGCATGGCGACCTTCGGGCGGAACGCCTTCAGCTTGTCGATGTCGCTCTTGGTGAAGAACCGCTTCGAAGAGTCGAGCTGCTTGATGAACTGGTCGAACATCTTGCCCGAGATCGACTCGTCGATCTTCTTCTGGCTGATGTGATATTGGGAGACCAGCTCCGCGACCTGTTTGGCCGTCATCTCGTCTTCGGATTTCGCGTCGGCCAGGGATTGGGCGACGATCGTGGTAGCGACGAAAGCGGCCATCACAACGGCCAGCGTCGTCGCGGCGCGCGAAGGTTTTCTGAACTTCATAGACCTCATCCCATCGAAATCGGGGCCAGCAACTCCGGAGACGATTAGACCTGACCAACCGTCGCTGTTCGACACACCCGGTGTTTTGGAAACACCGGGTGTGTGTGGAAAATGTTATCGCAATTCACCCGGCAGGACAAGGGCGCTTTCGCGGCGCGTATATTCCCATATCAATGTTACACAACGATTTACGATAAATGACCGTCGGAAAAATCCGTAGGATTCCCGAACGTTGATGCGTTTTGTCAACTCCCCAATCAGCCGGCGGGCGCTCGCCCCCGGTTTGGCGTGTCCTTCACCGGAACCGGGGCTAGCGCCCGGCGGCTGATGAGCAAATCGCCCCGGAGGTTGCCTCCCCGCCCTCGAAAAGACGCCGCCGGACCCATTCCCTCACAGGTCCGGCAGCCCCTTCCTCCGGAACGACCGGCAAAATCCGAAAATTTCCACAAGTCCATCGTGCGCGTATCTCGATACAAAGGATGCCCCGTTCCGAAAACCGCGGCCGCGTGCCGCGTTTCCGGTTCAACGAGTCGCAGGGCGTCCCGGCTGGGCCGTGGCGTTCGGTCGTCATCACACGAAGGGAATCAGTATGTGTCAGCCCCGGAGATTTCTGCGACGGTTCGTGACGGCCTTCGGCCTGTCGTGCCTGCTGCTGACGGCCGGCGGTTGCGGCGGAAAGCTGATCGGGGGCTTCGCGGGCACAATGCTGAATTTCTCGGCCTTCTGGCAGACGACGCCCCCCATCCCGGTCAGCGCCTACTACAGCCAGTTGGTGGAAGACACCTACTGGGAGGAGGAGCGTTACGGCAAAGTGCCGATTCTCGACCCGGTGGAAGGGGAGCACGCGCCGCTGTTCTGCCTCGACCCCCCCTCTAACGATGAAGTGATGCGGGCCCTGCCGGACGAAGTCGGCGGGGGCGTCTTCTTCCTCGCGGAAACGTACCGCAACAACGTGCGGATCGTCAAGGAGCTGATGGTCGACCGCATCGGCGAATGCCGGTTCATCCCGCTGGCGGGGCCGGCCCGGCTGCACCACTGCCACTACAAATGCACCGTGTACTACGAGAAGGTCATTCGCTCCGACTGGCCGATTCCCTTCTCGCATAAGGACCAGAAGGTGGAAGTCGTCTACATCGACCACGACCACCTGATCCGCTGCGCCGGCCCGCCGACGCCGCAGTAGGCCGACAGACCACGCCGAATCAAAAGGTCCCGGGGATTTGCCGAAATCCCCGGGACCTTTGCGTCGCGCGAAGAGGATTAAGGGATAAGGGCGAGCCATCCTATCCCTCATCTCGAGAGTTGAGAGTTGAGAGTGCCTGATTGGGCTGATGAAAATCACCTGAAATCGCGGCGTCTGGGCTTTGTGCCAGCCTGTCGCTTTACTTGCGTTATCGGCCGCGACTGAGGGGAACGCGGATGGCGCGGATCGGGCGGATGCATGCGGATCAGAAGAAGAAGGAAATGGCAGAATGATTTTGCGGCAGAATGATTTTGAAAGCCGGCAGGCGTCAATGTCCAGCGGTTCCAATTCCTGGCCGAAAGGTGAAAGTTGACCGCGGATCGTTCGCGGGAATCATTCGGCCCCCCAATCATTCTGCCTTACCGTTCATTTTTTTCTGATCCGCGCAAATCCGCTCGATCCGCGCCATCCGCGTTCCCCCTCCGTAGCGCGCTGAAACAGAACCGGGATGATTCTCGAAGCGCGACAGGAGACATTTTCATCAGGCCAGTGCCTGATCTCAACTTTCCGCTCTCAACTCTCAATGCTCCCGACACTTTCCGCCGCTCGCCCCCATGCGTTACACTGGGTGCCGACAAACCAGCCTCCCGGCGGATTGCGCGAAGCCCTCGCCGGTTTCCCGATTCCGAGGCGAATTCTCGATCTCCTGCACTCAAGGGAAAGCCCCGATGCCTGTTCCATCCTGCGTCCTCTCCGCGCTGATCGCCTCCGCGCTGCTGATTCATTCCGATGTTGGACGAAACGCCGCACGTGCCGAAGACGGCTACGGCACGATCACCGGCAAATTCGTGCTCAAGGGAGAGGTGCCGAAAACGAAATTCCTCATCAAGGCGGGCAAGCTCGTTTCCGACGGGCTGGTTCCCAAGAACCCGGTTGTCTGCGCGGCGAAAGACCTGGCCAGCGACGCGCTGATCGTCGATCCCAAGAGGAAGGGGATCGGCAACGTGTTCGTGTACCTGCTCAAACCGCCGGCGAAAATCCATCCCGACCTGAAGGCCGTGCCGAAAAAACCGCTCGTGTTCGACCAGATCCGCTGCCGGTACGTGCCGCATGCGATGGTCGTCCGCGCGGGGCAGCAGGTCAATGCGCGGTCTTCCGACAACGCCGCCCACAACGTGCATACCTATCCGCTGCGGAATGAAGCCGAGAACTTCATCATTCCCGCCAACTTCAAGAAAGACGTGCCTATGAAGAAGATGGAAGTGGCGGAGTTTCTGCCGATGAAAGTCGGCTGCGACATCCACACCTGGATGTCGGCCTACTGGCTGGTTCTCGACCACCCTTACGCCGCCGTCAGCGTCGCCGACGCGCCCAAGAAAAAGGGAGGGCCCGAGATCGGCACTTTCAAGATCGAGAAGCTCCCCTACGGTGAGTACGAGTTTCGCGTGTGGCACGAAATCCCCGGCTACGTGGGATTGGGCACGCGGCGGGGCTTCAAAGTCACCGTCGACAAGCCGCAGGTCGAGCTCAAGTTCGAGGTCCCGGCTGACAAGTTCAATTCGAAATGACGAAGCGAAAACGAAGCCGGTCCCCGCGACCCGCGGCCGCTCCCCCGAAACCGATGAAGCAGCAGATCGGTTTTCTGCTGCAGTTTCTGGTGCTGGCGTTTCTGCCGGTGCTGATCTTCTACGACCTCGACTTCGGTTTCAAACGGCTGCTGGTGATGCCGCTGCTCACCGTGGCCGCCGTCGCCGTGTTCTGGATCGGCTACCGGCTGCGGGAATCGAAGTGAGGTCTTCGTTTAGCCGCGTTTCGCCGCGACTCGAAGTCTTCGGAGAGGAGCGCGGCGTGGATGTCGCGTCGGCGCGTCGCGCTCCTCTCCGCAAAGCCTCCGAGTCGCGGCGAAACGGCCCACCTCCGGCAACCTGAAGGTTGAATTCCAACACGACTCCCATGCCCCTCGACTTCGATTCCCTCCTCGCGCAACTCGCCGACCTCTCGCCGCGGCTTGAATCCGGCGACTGGCCGGCGAAGCAGTTTGAACTGCTGGGGGAAGCCGGCGCGCTGGGGTGGTTCATTCCCCGCGAGTACGGCGGGGCGGACGTCTCCCCGCGGGAATCGATCGACGGCTACATGCGGCTCGCGTCGGCCTGCCTGACGACCACGTTCGTGCTCACGCAACGCAACGGCGCCTGCTCGCGAATCGCCGGCTGCGACAATACGGAGCTGAAAGCGGAACTCCTCCCGGAATTGTGCACCGCCGGCGTCTTCGCGACCGTGGGCGTCTCGCATCTGACGACGTCCCGGCAGCATCTGCGCGAACCCGCCATCCGGGCGGAACGCGAACCGGGAGGATTCCGGCTGAACGGCACCGCCCCCTGGGTCACCGGCGCCAACCGGGCGGACTACGTCGTCACCGGCGGAACGTGCGGCGACGGCCGGCAGATCCTCTCGGTCGTGCCGATGCGCGCGCCGGGGGTGACGGTCAATCCCCCGCCGCGGCTGCTGGCATTGAACGCCTCGCAGACCGGGTCGGTCACCCTGAACGACGTGTTCGTCGAAGACCGCTTTCTGATTGCCGGTCCCGCCGAAACCGTGATGAAACAGGGAATCGGCGGCGGGGCCGGCTCGCTCACGACCTCGGCGCTGGCGGCCGGAGCGGCGGCGGGAACGTTGCGGCGGCTCGGCGAGGAACGCGCGGCCCGGCCGGCGCTGTCGGAAATCCACGACCCGCTGGTCTCGGAACAGGAGGCGCTCGCCTCAGATCTTCGCGCGGCCGCCGAGTCATCAGCCGGAGACGGCGCTTCGCCGGAATCGCTTCGCAGCCGCGCGAACTCGCTGGTGCTCCGCGCGGCCCACGCCTATCTGACGGCGGCGAAAGGGGCGGGCTTCGTTGCCGGCCATCCCGCGGAGCGCGCCGTCCGCGAGGCGACGTTCTTCCTGGTTTGGTCCTGCCCGCAACCGGTGCAGACGGCCGCGCTGCGGGAATTCGCCTGCGTGCTCGTTTAGCGCGGATTGCCCGTTTATTGAGTCTCAGGTTGATAATGCGACTCGATCGCGGCGAGTCGATTGACCAGTGCAGTGAGTCGACGATGACCGCCGCATCCCGGAGGGATGCCAGCCATTAGCCGGGGGTTGAGCGCAGCGATACCCCCGGTTGCGGAATTTGCGCGACGATTGACCCCGGAGGGGTCACAGCCGCGTGGCTGCGACCCCGTTGGGGTCGGTTGTTTGATCGTGACTGTTCCGGCGGTGTCGCTGCGCTCAACCGCCGGCTAATCGCTGTGATCCCTCCGGGATCGATGAATGACCGCTGCTGAATAGTCGCATTATCAACCTGAGTCTCAATAGCCGCGACTCGAAGGCTTTGCGAAGAGGAGCGCGGCGTCGGCGCGTCATTCACGCGGAGCGCTCCTCTCCGAAGACTTCGAGTCGCGGCTAAACGGGATTTCCGCGCAGCCCGCCGCGATGACTCCGTTTTCACTTGCATCGGCCGCGAACCGCGATAACATGTATAACTCATACATCTTTTACCTGTTTCAGCCGGGAGAGGCCCATGCGACTCGCCATGCAGACCGACTTCGCCCTGCGGACGCTGATGTTCCTCGCCCTGCAGGAACGGCGCTCCCGCGTCGCCGACGTCGCCGCCTTCTACGGCATCTCCGCCCCCCACGTCGCCAAGGTCGTGAATTCGCTGTCGCGGCTGGGGCTGGTGCGGAGCCTCCGTGGCGCCGGCGGCGGAATCGAACTCGCCCGCCCCGCAAGCAAGATCACCGTGGGCGAGGTCATCCTCGCCTTTGAAGGCAACCTGCACCTGCTGGAATGCGTCGGCACCCCCGACGTGTGCGCCATTCAACGCTTCTGTCCCCTGCTGGGCGTGCTCGCCGAGGCCGAGCGGCGGCAGGTCGACTACCTCAACAGCGTCACGCTGGCCGACGTCCTGCCGCGAAAGCCGCAGGTCAAGCGATACCTCGAAAACCGCGAAACGCCGGCTCGCGCGGGCCGCGGCCCGTCCCGCCGGGTGCGTGCAACAGAAAAGTAGGTCCGTGTCGGCCCGACCGGACCTCGATGCGTCAAACCGCGTGTATTGATACCGGGCGACCCACCGAGGTCCGGACGGGCCGTCCGGACCTGCTTTCGAGAGACACGCACTTCCGCCGATAACCCCCTTTTTCACCCATTCAAGGAGAGACAACATGCTGAAGAAACTCGCCCTGGGACTGTGCGTCGCCGCCGTCGCCGCGGCCTCCGCCGTCTGGTTCGTCGCCCCGGCCGATGCGGATGCAACGGCCGCTCCCGCCGCCAAGTCGCCGGCCGCGAAGGCCGACCGGGCCGCCCTGCAGCGCACGCAGAAGCAGGTCCGCATGCTCGACGACATCTACAAGACCGTCGTCGTGTTCATCACGCAGCATTACGTCAAAGACGAAAAGTCGCTGCCGGCCGGAACCGCGGCCATCAAACTGTTCGAAGCCATCGGGAAGAAAGGCTGGCATACCGTGCGGCTGGTCGACGCCTCCGGGGAGCCGCTGGAAGAAAAAAACGCCGCCAAGGACGACTTCGAACGCAAAGCGGTGAAGGCCCTCAAAGCCGGCAAGGGGTCGTTCGAGCAGATCATCCGCAAGAACGGCAAACCGCATCTGCGGTCCGCCACCCCCATTCCCGTCGTGTTGCAGAAATGCACGATGTGCCACGACAACTACAAGAAGGTCAAGAAGGGGGAACCGATCGGCATCCTGAGCTACACGCTGCCGATCGAGTAACCCGCATGATTCATCAGCCGGCGGGCGGTATCCCCCC
>Ga0268386_10000778_pt1 | contig 20911 bp, 16 predicted proteins | sample RVTome_15_FD_200260 | JGI IMG/M metagenome (GOLD analysis project Ga0268386, IMG submission 200260) | Soil microbial communities from uranium-contaminated site in the Upper Colorado River Basin, Wyoming, United States - RVT150D86... ...
GCCATCGTCGATGAGGCGCAGCTCTCGACCGTGCTCGGGTACATCGACTCCGGCCGGGAGGAGGGCGCGCGGGTGCGCACCGGCGGCAACCGCACGCGCACCGACTCGGGCGGGTATTACGTGGAGCCGACCGTGTTTGACCAGGTGCGGCCCCGCATGAAGATCGCGCGCGAGGAGATCTTCGGACCGGTGCTCGCCACGATCGGCGTCAAGGATGCGGAGGAGGCGGTCGCGGTCGGCAACTCGGGCATTTACGGGCTCGCCGCCGCGGTGTGGACCCGCGACATCAGCCGTGCGCACCGCGTCGCGCGCGCGCTGCGTGCCGGCGTCGTCTACGTCAACTGCTACGATGCCGACGACATCACGGTGCCCTTCGGCGGCTTCAAGCAGTCGGGCACCGGCCGCGACAAGTCGCTGCACGCCTTCGACAAGTACACCGAGCTCAAGACGACCTGGATCGACCTCTCCTAGAAAAATTCGTCTCGGAGCCGATTTCCGCGATCAGCGCACGGTCACTTCGACCCGCCGTGCATCCTCAAGCGATCCGCCGCCCGTGGTCACGACGGGCCTCTCCATGTTGATCCGCGTCTCCTCGATCCCGGCGGCGACGAGCGCGTCGCGGACCGAGCCGGCGCGATTCTTGGCGAGCTCCTCGTTGGCGGCCTGGTCGCCGGTCGGATCGTGGTAGCCGGAGATTAGCGCGGTCGACGCCGGATTCGCGTTCAGGTAGACGATTACCGCCGAGAGCGCCGTGTCGCTGCCCGCCGGGAGCGCCGACTGGTCGACATCGAAGTACACGGTCGCGGTCGGCGTCGTGGTCGCCGGAGCGCCCGCCTCGGGTTCGACCGCTGCCGGCGGAGTGGTGGTGTCCTCCACGGGCCGTTCCCTGCGCCCGAAGAGCGAGGACAACAGCCACAGCAACCCGAGCGCGATCAGGAGCGGCAGCAGCCAGCGCCAGATCGACGAGCGACGCTCCGGTACCGGCGGTGGCGCGGCGTACGCCTCGCGGTCGCGGGTCGGAGCCGCCAGGTAACTGCCGATGTTGGCCAGCGGCCCGGGCAATGCCGCGGCGAAGGAGTCCTTCTGACCCAGCAGCAGACTAGCGAGCGAGGACGCGTTCAGGTTATCGCTGCGAGTCCGTCGACCCAGCGCGGCCAGCACCAGCGGCGCCGCGAAATTGAGCAGCGTGGACGCGGTCGAACTCTTCACGCCAGCGTAGCCGGACAGCGCATTGGCCAGGTTGCTGGTATTTCCGCCGAACAGCATGTTGAGCAGCTTGCCGCCGAGACCCATCATCGGCGAGGACGCGCCGCTGCCGAGCAGACCGCCGACGTCGTTCAGGACGCTGCCGTCGTTTGCCGGCGATCGCACGAGATCGAATAACGATCCGGCGAATCCCGAATCGCCGGCGCGGTTCGCGAGCCCGCTGAGCACGACCGGCAGCGCGCCGCCCAGCCCCTTGCGGATCGAGGAGTCGGATTCGCCGAGCATCGAGGCGGCCCTGTCGGCCAGGTCGGGCGTGATTAAGCCGGTCAGACTATCGAGCAATGAAGCGGACATGGTGGTCCTCCTTTGCAGCTGACGTGTTATTCGCTCCCTGGTCCTCAGGCTCCCGCGGTTCCCGACGCGGAACCTGACCTGAGCCGCCATTCTGAACATAATGTGGCGTGCCCCGCTACCATCGGCCGTGCCCGATTGCTGCGGCCGCGGGCGGGTGCCCCGCGTGGCCAAGCGCTAGACTCGCGGGCCGGAAGTCGCCGACTCGCGCCCGGAGAAAGCCATGGCCGTAACCTTTGCCGCCACCCAGTTCGCCTGCACCGAGGACGCAGCGACCAACGTCGCCTCGGCCGAGCGGGTGTTGCGCCAGGCCGTGAAGAAGGGTGCGCAAGTCGTTCTTCTACAAGAGCTATTTGAGACGCCGTACTTCTGCAAGGATCATCTAGCCAGCCATTTCGACCTGGCACGACCCGTCGCCGACAGCCCCGTGGTGAGCCGCTTCCGCGACCTTGCGCGCGAGTTTGGCGTGGTCGTCCCGCTGTCGATGTTCGAACGCTCGAACAACGCGTACTACAACTCGCTGGTCATGATCGACGCCGACGGCGAGGTGCTCGGCGTGTACCGCAAGTCACATATCCCGGAAGGACCGGGCTATCACGAGAAGTACTACTTCTCGCCGGGCGACACGGGATTTCGCGTCTGGCCGACCCGCTACGGAACGCTCGGCGTCGGCGTGTGCTGGGACCAGTGGTTTCCGGAAAGCGCGCGCTGCATGGCATTGCTCGGCGCAGAGGTGTTGCTCTACCCAACCGCGATCGGTTCCGAGCCGCACGATGCGAGCATCGACTCGCGCGACCACTGGCAGCGCTGCATGCAGGGCCATGCGGCAGCCAACGTCATGCCGCTCGTCGCGTCGAACAGGATCGGCGTCGAGCGCGGCCAGAAATACGAAATGACCTTCTACGGTTCCTCTTTCATCGCGGACCCGACCGGCGAGAAACTGGTCGAGGCCGATCGAAGCAGCGAAGCGGTCATCACGGCCACCATCGATCTCGAGCAGGCTCGCGCGCAGCGTCATGCCTGGGGCGTCTTCCGCGATCGGCGACCGGACCTGTATGCGCCGATCCTGACGCTGGATGGTCATCGTCCTGCATAGGCCGGGTACAGACGCCGGCACCGAAGAAACCGGCTCGCAGCCAGTGCTCACCGCGCCGGCTGATCTGCGCGGACGGGTGGCGTGCGTCGATCTGGAAACCACCGGAGGCGCGGCCGCATTTCACCGAGTGATCGAAGTCGGCATCGTGCTGCTCGATGGCGGCGTGGTGGTGGAGGAGTGGAGCAGCCTGGTCAATCCCGGCTGTCACATCCCGCGCGGGATCACGGCCATCACCGGTATCGACACCGACATGGTCGCGGACGCGCCCCAGTTCGAGGAGCTGGGCGAAGCGATCCTCCGGCGCCTGATTGGTTGCGTGTTCGTCGCGCACAACGCCGGGTTCGACTACGGCTTCCTGCGCAGCGAGTTCCGCCGCATCGGCATGCGTTTCAGCGCGCCCAGGCTCTGCACGGTGCGATTGTCGCGCGCGCTTTTTCCGGCGGAACACGGTCACAGCCTCGATGCGCTGATCGATCGTCATGCACTCGGCTGTGAGGCGCGGCATCGGGCACTGGGCGATGCCCGCGTGCTGCCCGCGCTGCTGGATGCCTTCGAGACGCGGGCGGGTCGGGCGCGGCTCGACGAGGCGGTCGCAGCCCAGATGCGCGCCGCGCGGCTGCCGCCGGGCCTGCCCGCGGATCTCTGCGACGATCTGCCCGAGGCTCCCGGCGCCTACGTCTTCCGCGGTGACGGTGGCTTGCCGCTCTACGTCGGCATGGGGCGCAACCTGCGCAGCCGGGTGCTCGCGCACTTCTCGGGGCGCGATCGTGATGCGCGCATCGTCCGCGAGCTGCGTGACGTCGAGTGGTTCGAGACCGGCGGGGAGTTCGGTGCGCTGCTGCTCGAGTCGCGTCTGATCAGGGACCTCGCACCGCTCGCGCATCGCCGGCTGCCCGCGTCCGAGGGCGCGTGCGTGATCCGGCTCCGTGGTGCAACTGCGGGCACGACGGTCGCGATCGAATCGGTCGGGGCGACCGACGTGGGCGACGAGGAGGAAGCCTACGGGCCGTTCGGATCCGAGCTTGCGGCGCGGCGCGCGCTCGAGGGCCGCGCGCGCGATGCAGACCTCTGCCTGAAGCTGATCGGCCTCGAGTCGGGGGAAGGCTCCTGTTTCGCGCGTCAGCTCGGCCGGTGCCGCGGCGCATGTCTCGGCGTCGAGCCACGCGCGCTGCACGATGCGCGGCTTCGGCTCACGCTCGCGCCGCTGCGTCTCCGCTCATGGCCGTTTGCGGGCGCGGTGGCCATCCGCGAGCCGGCAGCCGGCTCGACAGGCAGCGTGCTGCACGTGATCGATCGCTGGCGGCACGTCGGCAGCGCAGCCTCCGAGGAGGAACTGCAGTCGCTCGCCGGCGCTCGCGCCGAGCCGGGATTCGATGTCGACACGTATCGGATCATGAACCGCTGGCTCCGCCGGGTGGACGCTCGCGCCTGCATACCCCTGCCCGCCCGCGGATCGGGCGCGTGAGCGGCGAGGCAACGGCGCAGCGGCGGCAGTTCTTCGCGGCTTGCCCGCGTCACGTGCCGGAGCTGCTGGCCGGTGAGCTGCGCGCTCTCGGCCTCGAAGTCACCCGCACACATCCGGCCGGCGTCGGCTTCGAAGGTCCGCTCGAGCACGGCCTGCTTGCATGCCTGCATTCGCGGACCGCGAGCCGCATCGTGCTGTCGCTCGTGTCGGGGCCATCGGCGGATGCCGAACAGTTCTACGGTCTCGTTCGCGCGGTCCCGTGGGAGGAGCACGTCGCCGCCGAGGGCAGCATCGCCGTCGATGTCGTGGGCGACGCACCGGCCTGGGTTCGACGTTCCACCTATGCCGCGCAGAAGGCCAAGGACGCGATCGTCGATCGCTTCCGCGAGCGCGACGGTGCGCGACCCTCGGTCGATCTCGACCGCCCCGACCTGCGCGTGAGTGTCAGGTTCGGGCGCGACAGCGCTGCGATCGGGATCGACCTGACGGGGCCGCCGCTGCACCAGCGCGGCTACCGGCAATCGGCCGTCGACGCGCCGCTCAAGGAGAACCTGGCCGCCGCGCTGCTCCTGCGTTGTGGCTGGACCGGGATCGCGGCCGGGGGCGGCGCATTCGTCGACCCGATGTGCGGCTCCGGCACATTGGTAATCGAAGCGGCGTTGATGGCGGCAAGGATCGCGCCCGGGCTCCTGCGACGCCGCTTCGGCTTCGAGCGCTGGCGGCAGCACGACCCGGAAGTCTGGGAGCGCCTGCGCGCGGAGGCGCTTGCCGCACGGACGTTGGAGGCGTTGGAGCCGGGCCGCCTGCGCGGCTTCGACCGCGACCAGTCGGCAATCCGCGCCGCGCTTGCGAATGCCAACCGCGCCGGGCTCGGCGAAGTCCTGGTCTTCGAGCGACGCGAGGTGGCACAGCTGCCCGCGGCCGTCGCGCCGAGCGGGCTGGTGCTGGTCAACCCGCCCTACGGCTCGCGTCTCGGCGATGAGCGCGAGCTCGTGCCCTTGTACGCGGAGCTCGGTCGGGCGCTTCTCGGGTCTCATTCAGGCTGGGAGGCCGGCGTGTTGACCGGCAATCCGCGTCTCGGGCTCGCGCTCGGCCTCCACGCATACCGGACGCACGTGTTTTTCAACGGCCCGATCGAGGGCCGGCTGCTGCGATTCAAGCTCGACGCCAGCGCCGCCGTGGAAGATCCCGAAACGCGGCGGCAGACACGCCTGGCGGCAGCGCGCTCGCGGCCCGGCGCCGCGATGTTCGCCAATCGCCTGCAGAAGAACCTCAAGCGTCTCTCGTCCTGGGCAGTGCGCGAGGACGTGAGCTGCTTCCGGATCTACGACGCGGACATGCCCGAGTACGCCTTCGCGATCGATCTGTACGCCAACGGCGAACGCCACGCCTGCGTGCAGGAGTACGCAGCGCCGGCGACGGTCGCCGTCGAGGCCGCGCGCGCGCGGCGCGACGAAGCGCTCTCGGTACTCCCGGATGTGCTCGTGCTGCCCGCGGAGCGCATACACCTGAAGACGAGGCGGCGACAGCGCAGCGGCGCGCAGTACGAGCGTACGGATGGGGAGGGCGCGTTTCACGAGGTCCGCGAAGGCCCGTATCGTTTTCTCGTCAATTTCGACGACTACCTCGACACGGGTCTCTTTCTGGATCACCGGCTGACGCGTCAGCGCCTCGGCGCGCTCGCCGCCGGCAAACGTTTCCTGAACCTTTTCGCCTACACCGGCACGGCGACCGTGCACGCGGTCGGCGGCGGCGCAGTCGCGAGCACCACGGTCGACATGTCGCGCACCTATCTCGACTGGGCCAGGCGCAACCTCGCGGCGAACGAACTCGCGGGTGCGGCACATGGCTTCGTTCAGGCGGACTGTCTGGACTGGTTCCGCGAGGATCTGCAGGCGCAACGGCGGCCGTACGGGCTGATCTTTCTCGACCCACCGACGCACTCGCGCTCGAAGCGCATGAGCCGCGACTTCGACGTGCAGCGCGATCATGTCGAGCTGCTCAGGCTTGTGGCGCGTCTGCTCGAGCCTGATGGCACGATCGTTTTCTCGAACAATTTTCAGCGCTTCCGGCTCGATGCCGCCGCGCTGCCAGAATTCGAGGTCCGTGACATAACGCGCGAGACCGTGCCGCCGGATTTCTCGCGCAACCCACGTATCCACCACTGCTTTCTCGTCAACCGGCGCGGCTGAGCTGGCCTGTCAACCGGCGTCCGCGGCCGGCGTTTTTCACCCCGGAAACGAGGAATCGCGCCGCCGCCGGCGCGACCGCGCCCGGAGGTGTCGACGTGAGAAAGCTCGCCCCTATTGCAATTCTTACGATGCTTGTCGCCGCGCCCGCGGTTGCGGACTCGAACAAGCACCGCCGTTACGAGCCGCGCTACACCTACGGATCGCTCGTCTCGCACTGCAACCAGCGCGCGAACCGGATCGGACTGCGCGGCCATGAACGGCGCGAGTTCGTTGGCTGGTGCACGGACCGTGGCCGCAACTACGCGAGGTACGACTGGGACCGGCGTGACTGGGATCGCATCCGCTTCTTCCGCGACCGCTATCGCGACCGCCATCGCGGCGACTGGCGCTGGCGCGACGATCGGGGCCGGGACGACTGGGACGAGCGGGACTTCGTGCACCTGCTGAACGACGACCCGTACTGGTACTACATGCGCTACAACAACGACTGGCGCTACGCCGCACTGCAGGACTTCATCGGCTGGAGTCTGCGCAACTGATCGCAGCCGGTCAGCCGCTTGGCGGGGGTGCCCGGGATCGCGCACACTTCGCGGATGCCTGCCCGGCGAAAAGCGAGCACCCGGCCCGCGAAGAGCACGTCGCGACGCTCGCGCGGCAAGCTCGCTCCCGCGCGTGAGCGCCGCGGGCTGGCGGCCACCGAGGTCGCGCTGCCGCTCGATGAGCCGCAGGTCCTTGCACTCGCGGCACAGATAAACGCCGCCGGTGGCGCCGCGCTCGGCGCCTACCGCGATCCGCTGGGCGGTCGGCCGCTCGTCGTCGCGTCGTTGCCGCTGACGGCAGTGCAGCCGACACCGTTCCAGCGTGACCTGTCGCCCACGCACACCAAACGCCTGGCCGCCAAGATCGACGAGGCCGGGGCATTTCTCGACCCGCTGATCGTCGTCCGTGGCGCCGACGGCGGCCTGTGGACGCCGAACGGGCGCCACCGGCTCGCCGCCGCGAAGGTACTCGGCCTGCGTCAGATCACCGCGCTCGTCTCGCCCGACGAGTCGCTCGCGTATCGCATCCTCGCGCTCAACACCGAGAAGGCGCACAACCTCAAGGACAAGAGCCTCGAGGTGATCCGCATGGCACGCAGCCTCGCCAAGCCCGACGGCGCGCAGCGTGAATCGAAGTACGCCGCCGAGTTCGAAGCACCGGAGCTGCTCACGCTTGGGTTGGTCTACGAGCGCAATCCACGCTTCGGCGGCGGTGCGTATAGCCCATTTCTCAAGAAGATCGATCGGTTTGGTGATCGTCCGCTCGCGACGTCGCTGCGTGATCGCGAGGCCTGGGCCGCGCGGCTCGTCGAGATCGACGGCGAGGTCAAGCGCATCGTCGCGAAGCTGCAGGCGCAGGGCCTGAAGTCCCCCTACCTGCGCAACTACGTGGTCGCGCGGATCAACCCGGTGCGCTTTCACAAGACCAAGAAGGGCGATACGAAGCCGCCGATGACGGTGGCGCAGGGCCTGACACGCATGGCGGCGGCCGCCCGGAGCTTCGACACGAAGAAGGTTTCGAGTGCCGATCTCGCGTGGGTCGCCGCCGGGGCGGAGTCGACGGACTGAGGCGGAGCGCGCGGTTTAAGGGATAATCGGCCGCATGCGTCCCCTTCCTCGCCGAGCTGCGCAGGCGGAACGTCTACAAGGTCGGCGTCGCTTACGCCGTCGTCGCCTGGATCGCGCTTCGGGGCTGCATCCTTCCTCCTGCCGTCGTTTGGCGCACCCGACTGGGTCTTCCGCGTTCTCGTTCTGCTGGTCGTCCTCGGCTTCGCGCTCGCGGTCGCATTCGCATGGGCGTTCGAGCTGACGCCCGAGGGACTCAAGCGCACCCACGACGTTCCGCATGAGCACTCGATCACGCACGTACCGGCCGCAAGCTCGACTTCGCGATCATCGGGCTCCTGATCGTCGCGCTCGGCATCTCCGTGTACCTCAACCTCAAGGAAGCGCCGCGCGGTGGCCGATCGGCTTCGATAGCGGTGCTGCCGTTCACCAGTCGGAGCGTGGACCCGGCGCACGCGATGTTCGCCGACGGAATCCACGACGAGCTGCTGACCAGCCTCGCCAACATCGGCTCGCTCAAGGTGATCTCGCGCACCTCGGTGATGGAGTACCGCGATACGACCAAGAACCTGCGCCAGATCGGCAAGGAGCTGTCGGTCGCCACCGTTCTCGAGGGCGCGGTTCAGCGCGCCGGTGACAATGTGCGGATCAACGTCCAACTCATCGATGCGGCGACCGATGAGCACGTCTGGGCCAACACCTACGACCGCCGCTTGAGCACTGACAATCTCTTTGCGATCCAGACCGAGATCGCGACGACGATCGCTGACAAGCTCAAGACGACCCTGACGCCGGAGGAGAAGGAGCGCATCACGAAGGTTCCGACGGAGAACCTGCAGCGGGCCCGTGAGCTCTTCGAGCAGGCAATCGCACTCGACCCGAAGTTCGCCAAGGCCTACTCGGGCCTGAGCGATACGTTGGTCATCCTGTACTCGAATTTTGGCGCGCTCGAGCCCGACGTGGTGATTCCGAAGGCGAAGTCCCTGCTCGACAAGGCGCTCGAGCTCGACCCTGAAGACGCCGATATCCACGCCTCGATCGGACTCCTGGCCAGCGCCCGGTGGGGTGCCACACAGTCGGCCGCCGATCTCACCGCCGCCGAGCAGGCCTTCGAGCGTGCGATCGCGCTCAACGCGAACCATGCGCAGGCCGTCGCCTGGTACGCGGGGCAGGAGCTCTTCGACGGTGAGTACGCCCACGCGATCGACCTCTTCGAGCGTTCGCTGCAACTCGACCCGCTGGCGCGCATCTCACAGCTCAACCTGGGGGAGAGCTATGCCGGGATCGGTGAGCATCGCAAGGCACTCGACACCTGGCTCGAAAGCGCCCGGATGAACCCGGACTGGCCGACGGCACCGGAAGACATCGGCCTGCATCTCACCGAGCTCGGGCGGCTCGATGAAGCGCTGGCCGGGGCCCACCGCGCCCGTGCCTTGAGCGAGGACCCGTCGACGGTGCGGGGTGCGGGCGGCGTCTATGGGGCTTTTGGACAGACGGAACGGGCCGCGGAACTGGCGCGGGAGGTTCCACCTGACCATCCTTTCTGGGCGCTGAGACAGGCTTTCGCCCGTCGCGTCGAAGGGGACCCGGCGGGCGGCCTCGTGATGGTGGAGGACGCGATCAAGGATATGGAGTACGCGCCACCGCCGTACCTCAATGTCGCAGCCTACCTTAGCCTGCTGCAGGGGAAGTTCCCGGCGTCGCGCGGCTATCTCGAGCGTATGTGCCCGCAGCTGCTCGGCCCTACCCCAGGTTTCGACACGTTTGGTTTCTGCAACGCATCTGCCTATGCGTTCGTACTGCAACGCCTGGGCGATCGCCAGCGCGCGGAACGCGTCCTGGATGCGTACCTCAAGTACATCGCGGATCGGCCGCGACTGGGGCTGAAGGGCTTCGGCATCGCCGACGTCGAGGCCCTGGCATTGCTCGGACGACGCGACGAGGCACTCAAGCGCCTGCGCGAGGCTGTCGATGCCGGCTGGCGAACCACCTGGCCCCGGCACGGCTGGCACCTCGCCGAAGATCCTTACCTGACCGGTCTGCGGGATGACCCTCGCTTCCGCGCGATCGTGGCCGAGGTCGATGCCGACATCGCCCGCATGCGCGAGCGCGCGATGCAGGCCGAGGCGAGCGGCGACTGGCAGCCACTGCTCGCGCTCGCCGCCCATGGCGAGGGACGCGTGGCGCCAGTCGGGGACGATTGACGCCGCGTTACCATGCGCAATGCTCGCCCCGTGTGAAATCTGTTTCGCCATGAGGCCAGACGCAGACGCAATCGCGGTGCTGTCCCGCGACTGCATCGAGCACGGTCTGCGATGGTCCTGGACGGCGCAGCGAGTGCGGCGCTGCATCGACGACCGCGACACCAACGTCATCGTGATCCGCGACGGCGGCGTGATCGCCGGGTTTGCGATCATGAAATACGGTGACGACGAGGCGCAGCTGTTCCTGCTTGCGGTCAGACCATCGCATCGGCGACGCGGCATCGGCACTGCGTTGCTGTCGTGGCTCGAAGTCACCGGCAGGACAGCGGGAATCACGGTCATCCGGCTCCAGGTGCGCTCGACGAACGATGCCGCGATCGCGTTCTATCGCAGCGTCGGATTTCGCGCCACCGGGGTGCAGGCTGCGTATTACCAGGGCGCCGAGGACGCCTTGTTCATGAGCTGGGAGCTCACTGCGCCCCACTGACCTGGCAGTCTCGAACCCGTTTCGTCAGCCGCCCCAGGCTTTGAGATTCAGGAACTCCCGCCTCGTACGTGGACCGTAGGTCGCGAAGGCCGGATCCGGGTCCTCCCGGTAGTCCGCCCGCGCGACCGACACGCGATCCTTCGCCAGGTGCTTCTTCAGCACCTCGTCCGGAACCGGATAGATGCGCAGCGCGTTCAGCCCGAACACCTTGGCGCGCAGCTCGCGCGTGATCTCCGGATAGCCGTGCTTGTCGCGCAATGCCGGCGCGATCTGGAAGCTGCGAAAGGCCTGGATCTGGTCCTGCGGAGATCCGTACCAGATTGAATCAGTTCCCCACAGCACGTTGTTCTGGCCGCAAAATCGGAACAGCTTGCCGAGCGCATGGGCGGCCGAATCCGGATCGCGCATCAGAAAGCGCCAGGTCGATCCGAGCTCGGCGTACACGTTCGCGCCCGGCTTGATGCCGTTCGCGGCGAGGCTGGTACAGAGTGCATCGATCCCGTCGTTGCGTGCCGGGTCGTAGGGCCCCTCGGCATGATCGGTGACGAACCCAGAGTGATAGATCAGGAAGTTCACGTCGGGGAAGCGCTTCGCGACACGCCCGATGTCCGCGCAGGTCGAGTGCTCGTAGGACTTGCGGCCGAAGGCGAGCCCCTTGTGGATCGCGATGTTCCTGACGCCGAGCTTGCGCGACTTCTCGATGAGCGCGAGACCCGCGGCATCGTCCATCCAGAACCCGGCGCCGTCGGGTCCCCATTGCGTATAGGTCTTCCAGGCGCTGATCGTGTATCGCCCGGCGAGCTCATCCATGCCCTCGAGATCGCCCGGCTGATTCGGATTGACGCGGCCGTGCACGTAGAGCCGGTGCGTGCCCTCGAGCCGCTCGACGATCCGGGCCGTAGCCGCCGCTTCCTCGATGGTCAGCGGTTCGCCTGCGCGAGTGGACGGGACGAAGGAGAGCACCATCAGATCGGTATCGGAATCCAGGAACACATCCTTGACGAACTGATCGGGCCCGACGCAGCGCAGGTAATCGAGCTGCCCGGGCCCGCGGTGCGGCTCGCAGCGCGGGTCGGTCGTAAAGCCCTGCAAGGGACGCGCGCCTTCCGGCAGTTGCCGCGTCCAGGCGCCGGCCGGGTTTACGAAATGCCCCTGGACGTCGAAGATGAATTCGTCGCCCGCCACGCTCGCCTGCGCGACTTCGAGATCGAGTGCCGCGTCGTCGGGCAGGTCGTACCAGCCGCCGGTGCGGCCGTCGCGCGCGTAGGCTGCGTTCATGCCGAGCAGGCTGGTGGCGGCACCGCAGGCGGAGACGAGGAAACGGCGGCGGCACAGCCCGAGACGCTTCGCATTCACCGTCGCCGTCTCGTGCGCAAGGTGATTCGCCTGGTGATGCACGGGCGCCAGCGGAACGGGCGCGAACTCGCCGTTTGTGGTGGTGTCGAGCTTGACCGGCAGGCGCCGGCCATACGGGTCGTGCCGATGGTTCATACGCTCTCCCCGGATTGGCGGCAGGCCGGTTGACACGTGGTTCGGACGCGCCCTGCTAGTATGGCTTTCGGGTGGACATCTTCAAGACATTCACGCTCGAGTGCGCGCATCGCCTGCCCAACGTGCGCGCCGGCCACAAGTGCGCGCGTATGCACGGGCATTCGTTCCGGGTCGAAGTGCACGTGAGCGGCCAGGTGGATGCGCATTCCGGATGGGTGATGGACTTTGCGGACGTTCGCGACGCCTTCGAGCCGCTGTTTGAGCGGCTCGATCACCGCTGCCTGAACGACGTGCCGGGACTCGAGAACCCTACCAGCGAGAATCTCGCGCGCTGGATATGGCGCGAGCTCGAGCCGCGGCTCCCGCCGCTCTCGCGGGTGGTGGTCCACGAGACCTGCACCAGCGGCTGCTGCTACGATGGACAGGGGTGAGGAAAGCGCAGAACATCGGCGGCGCGAGGCTGATACCAACGCCAGACAACAGGGGGATCGCATGGAAAACCTCAATCCGAAGGAAGCCGTGTCGGCACCCGAAGCGCCCGCCGGCGCTCCGAGCGCAGAAGAACGGCAGTGGGCGATGTTCGCCCACCTGTCGGCGCTGCTGGGCGGCCTGCTGACCTCGGGGTGGGGCGGCAACATCGGCTTCTTCATTGGACCGCTGGTTATCTGGCTGATGAAGAAGGACACCATGCCCTTCGTCAACGATCAGGCGAAGGAGGCGCTCAACTTCGCCATCACGGTCTCAATCGCCTTCCTGGTATTGATGATCCTGACGGTCATGACCTTGTTCGTCGGCGCGGTGCTCACGGTCCCGCTGATGCTGATCATCGGCGTCACCGCGCTGGTGTTCATCATCATCGCTGCGATGAAGGCCAACGAAGGGGTCGCGTATCGCTACCCGTTCGCGCTGCGGCTCATCAAGTAGCGGCACTCATCCGCGGCCGGCTAATCCCGCGCCGTATAAGGTTCGAGCGCGCCGTAGCCGCGCCGGTCGATGCGATCCATCCGCGAATCGAGCGGAGGATGCGTCTTGTGCAGCTGCGCGAGACTCGGCGACTCGGTACCGAGCGCGATCATCTTCTGCAGGACTGCGTACAACGCGAGCGGATTCATCCCGGAACGGGCGAGGTAGATTTCCGCGGCTTCGTCGGAGCGGTATTCGGCTTCGCGATCCAGCGCGGTCAGCATGACCGTGGCGCCGTACTGCTCGGCGTAGCGTCGGGCGTAGTCGCCGGCGACGTTGCCGGTGCTCGAATTGACGTCCTTGAGCGCGAGCTCCTTGCCGTAGCTCGCCAGCTCCTGCTTGCGTATCACGTTGTAGTGATCGCTCTGCACGCAGTGGCTTATCTCGTGGCCGAGCACTGCCGCGACCTCGCTGTCGCCGGACAGGAGCTCATAGAGGCCGCGCGCGATGAGTATGAAGCCGCCGGGCGCGGCGTACGCGTTTACCTCCGGTGTATCGATCACCCCAAAGGTCCATGGCAGATCGGGGCGGCTGGTCTGCGATCCGAGCCAGCGACCGATCAGGTTGACGCGTCGCTGCGCCCCGGCGTCGTTCCACAGCGGACGGGCGCCCAGGACCCGGCCTGCGATCTCCGGTCCGAGCGCGATCTCCTCGGCCGCGACTTCCGCGTCGGATTTCGGGATCACCTTGTCGGCGGTGTCCGCCGCGGTGGTGGCCGCGGTACCGGCCTTGTCGCCCAGCATCGAGCCGAGCTCGCGGCCGAGTGAGCCGAGCAGCCCGCCGGCCGATTTGGCGGGCTTGGGCTTTGCTGCCGCAGCTTGCGTCGGCTCGGCGGTACTGGTGCCCTTGGCCTCGGCCGCGTATGCGACGCTGGTCGCCTGCAGGCCATGCTCGGCCGCATAGGCAGCGCCGGCCGCGGCATCGACCCGGTTGCTGATCATCGCGTCGAGCTGCGCCTGGTTGGGCGCGGCTGCCTTGAGCTCGCTCTCGTCGATGCCGCGCACGCCGGCGGTCTCGGTGATGCGGCCCTCACCGGACTTGCCGCCGAGCAGCGCGCGTACGCTGGCCCCTCCGCCCTCGGCGCCGGCGTAGGCGACGCGCACGTCGTTGACCCGCACGAACCCGCCCATGCCGGCGGCGAGCTGCACCTGGTACCAGAGTCCCTGCTGCGCGGAAATAATCACCGAGGTGCCGCGTGTCAGGGTCGTAACCTTGGGCGCATCCAGCCTGGGCTCGGCGTGCACATCGACGGTCGGCTTCTGAACGACGGCTGATACCCCGGCGAACGCCACACCCGATGCCAGTAGCGCTGCGGCGATCACGGTGAGTGGAAAGGCGCGCATCACGATCCTCCCGAAGTCCCGCCCGTCGGGGCGGAGTACGCCTCGCGCCGGGCGAGCGGCCATTCGGCCTGCGAAGCCAGCAACCGGCCAACCAGGTCACGCAGCCGCACCCGCTCGCCTCGGTCGCAGTCGTCGTCACAGTCGTCGATCTCGGTGCAGGCGAACGCAACGCGCACGCTGCCATCGTCGGGCAAGCGCGCATCCTGCTCCGCCAGCTGCCGTTCCAATCTTACGAGATCCGAGAGCGCTCGCGTGCGCGCCGTGATCTCGCTGTCCCCGTGCCACACCAGGACCATTAGATCACTGAGCGCGTCGTGCAGCCAGCTCTTGCGTTCGACCACGCCTTCCAGCATCACGGCATCGCTGCCCGCGTACAGGAAACGTCGCAGGCGTCGTCGGTATTCGCGCTGGCGTCTCGCGGCGGCCTTCGGATCGAGGTGCGCATCGGGGACGAAGCGCAGCCGCGCGACGGCGAGCCAGCGATCGGTGGCGGGATCGTAATCGGGCAGAAAATCGCCATTCCCCACCGCGCGCCCGCGTTGCACGCCCGCGTATACGCGACAGAGACCGAAGATCAGGCTGACGAAGGCTACGCTCGCGAATACATCAAAGAAGAATGAAAAGAAGGTGAGTCCAATAAACGCCGAGCTCAGCAGCGCCAGGTTGGTGGCGACGAAGACCGAGTCGATGTCGGGCGTCGGTTCGCCCCGATGAAATGCAAAGGTGGTCATCAGTACCAGGAACGTGGCTAGCACGTATTTGAGCCACGCCGGCGGTGAGCGGATCGCGCTGCCCGCGATCAACGCCTCGGTGGCCTCGGCCATCACCTCGACGCCCGGCATGACCGGATCGACGGGCGTGGGCTTGGCGTCGTTGACACCGGATGCCGTGTAGCCCACCAGCGCCACGCGATCCTTCAGGGCGGGCCGCGCGGTCGTCGCTTCGCGGCAAACCGGCCGGCTGCCGCCCAGCAGATCGGCAGCGCTGATCCGCGGCAGGCGGGTCTCCACGCGCCAGTTGGGACGCACGGTGGGGGCGAGCGTATCGGGCGGTACCGGTGCGGCTGCCATGGCGAGGCGCAGCGGCAGCGATGGCAGGGCCCAGTCGCCCGCCGTCTCGCGCAGCAGGATGTCGCGCAGCACGCCGTCCTCATTCCGCGTGACGTTGGCGATCGCGCTGAACCTCGCCATCGCCTCGCCGTACGGCAGAAGCAGCGCGACCTTCGGATCGTGGGTCGGCTGCCGTGTCAGCGCAAACGCCGCTGGCGCCTGCGACGCGCGCAGCGTCGAGCCCTCGTCATAGTCGGGGTGCAGCCGCGTCGAGGTGAACACGAACCGGCCGGCGCCGCCCGCCGCCATCGCTTCGAGCGTCTGGTCGCCGCTCGGATCGTCCTTCGACGGGTCCGCGAACAACACGTCGTAGCCAACCGCGGCGACGCCCACCCGGTCGAGCTGGTCGATCAGATCCGCATGCCGCTGGCGCGACCACGGCCAACCACCTTCGCCGCGGGCGCGAAAATACTCGATCGAGCATTCGTCGATCTCCACCACGACGACACGCCCGGAGGGTTTCGGCTCGAACGGTCGCCACCGGATCACGCGGTCGAAGATCGCATCCTCGGCCGCATCGAGCGTGCGTGAGTGGCTCAAGTCCCAGCCGAGCCAGGCGATCGCCCCCAACGCGAGCAGCGGATAGAACGCGAACTTCAACCGATGCGCGAGCCTCGAGAACGGTCGCCGGTAGCTGCGCTCGACCCTGCCCCAGGACTGGATGAACGAGTGCCCGAGCCCCGCGAGGCTGGCGTCGATCCACGAAAGCATTCGGTTCGTCAGCCTGCCGCGCATCGTCGAATACCTGGCTCAGAGCCACATTAGTCCGCGTTTATCTGGCCCTTAGCCGATTTCTTGCCGTCAGGCGAGGTCCTTCATCCGGAACCAGAGCATGGCCAGTACCAGCAGCGGCGTGCGGAGCCTCTTCCCGCCGGGGAAGTTGCGGTGCTCGAGCCTCGTGAAGAGATCGAAGCGCTCCGCCTGGCCGCCGATCGCCTCCGCGATCAGTTTCCCGGCCATGCCCGTGAGCGCGATCCCGTGACCTGAAAAGCCCTGCAGGTAATAGATGTTCGGCGCCAGCCGCCCGAAGTCAGGCGCGCGGCTCATCGTGATGTCGACGAAGCCGCCCCACGCGTATTCGATCTTCGTGTCGGCGAGCTGCGGGAACACGCGGATCATCCGTTGCCGCGTCGCAGCGCCCGTGTTGCGCGGGTCGAGCCCCGAGTAACTCACCCGGCCTCCGAACAGCAGCCGATGATCCGCAGACGGCCGGAAGTAATCGAGCACCCAGTTGACGTCCGAGACCGCGATCGGTTCTCGCAGGAGCGCGCACATACGCGCTTCGCCGAGCGGCTCGGTCGCCACGATGTAGGTGCCGACCGGCATGATCCGCGAGCGCAGCTCGGGGACGAGATCGTCGAGCCAGGCGTTGCAGCAGATCGCGACGTGGCGAGCGCGGACGCGCCCCGCCGCCGTGACAACCGTGGCAGGATCCGCCCGGTCGATGCGAGTGACCTGGCTGTCTTCGAAGATCTGCACGCCCGCCGCTTCGGCCGCCGCGGCGAGGCCAAGCGTGTAATTGAGCGGGTGGAGGTGCCCGCTGCGGGGATCGTACAGGCCACCGAGATACCGTTCTGACGCGATCCACTGCCGCACTTCGTCACGCTCGAGCCAGCGCGTGCCGGGATAGGCGTAGGTGTCGATCATCTCCCGCTGCCAGGCCTTCAGCTCCGTGACGTGACGCGGCTTGACCGCGACGTGCATCTGGCCCCAGTGCAGATCGCAGTCGATCGCATGACGTCGGATTCGTTCCCTCAGCAGGTCCACCGCCTCCACCGACACGTCCCACATCCGGCGCGCCGCATCGAGCCCGACCTGGTCGGTGAGCGTGTCCTGGCTGGACGCGAACCCGGCGATGGCCTGCCCACCGCTGCGACCGGAGGCGCCCCATGCGATGCGCCGGCCCTCGAGCAGCGCCACTCGGTAACCGCGCTCGGCGAGATGCAGCGCAGTCGAGCAGCCGGACAGGCCACCGCCCACGACGCAGACATCGACGGTGAGCTCGCCTTCGAGCTTCGGCCGTCGCGGCGCCGGATTGGCCGTCGCTGCGTAGAAGGAGTCGATGTGCTCGTCGGTGCTCATGCGCGCCGGTTCAGCTCGTCGTCAGGTACCAGGCGTAGTCGAGCGGCGATATGTGCGAGTTGAATTCCTGCATTTCGCCGCGCCGCGTGATCACGTACAGATCGGTGAAGGCGTTGCCGAAGTACTGGCGCACGAATTCGCTGCGCTCGAACGCGGCGAGAGCTTCCGGCCAGGTGAGCGGAATGGTTGCACGTGCGTCGCGGTAGGCATTGCCCGCGAGCGGGGCGCCGGGATCGAGCCTGTGGGTGAGCCCGTGATGGATGCCTGCCAGCACGATTGCTGCGAGCAGGTACGGATTGGCATCCGCTCCCGCGACGCGGTGCTCGACGCGCCGGCTCGCCGGCGACCCGTGGGGAATGCGGAAGGCCACGCCGCGGTTGTTGATCGCCCAGCTCGGATTGAGCGGCACGTAGGCTTCGGGCCGGAATCGCCGATAGGAATTCGCATTGGGCGCGCACACCGCCATCGTCGCGTCGATGGTCGCGGCGAGTCCGCCGATCGCAGCCTTCAGCATCTCGCTCCCGGTCGGATCTTCCGCTGCAAACACGTTGCGTCCCGAGGGATCCACCAGGCTCACGTGCAGATGAGCGCCGCTGCCCGCGTGATCGCGGTACGGCTTGGCCATGAAGGTCGCCTCCATGCCGTACTGCAGGGCGACGCCGCGCACCAGCCGCTTGAGCCGGATCGCGTGATCGCAGGCCGCGAGCGCATCGGGGACGTGACGCAGGTTGACTTCGAACTGGCCGGGTCCGTACTCGGCGAGCACCGTGCCTGCGGGCAGCGCCTGCGCGCGCGCCGCGTCGTCGATCGCGGCGAGCAGGGACGAGTACTCGTTCAGGTCCGCCATCGAGTTGATCTGCGTGCGGAACTCGCGCCGGCCCGACAACGGCTGGCGCGGCGGCTGCGCGTGGCCTTCCGCCGTGCGCTCGCGATCGACCAGGTAGAACTCGAGCTCGACCGCCATGACGGGCGTGAGGCCGAGATCGCTGAAGTGCCGCAGAACTCCGGTCAGCACGTGCCGGGGATCGCCATGAAACGGCCGGCGATCGTGCTCGTACATGCTTACCTGCATCTGCGCGACGTCGGGCCCGAGCCAGGGCACCGGCGCGAGCGAGCCCGCGACCGGCAGGCAGATCCGGTCCGCGTCGCCGTCGTCGAAGCCGAGGCCCGTCGACTGCACGGTGCCGCCGAGCACGTCGAGCGCGAACATCGACGCCGGCAACAGCAGCCCGTCGCGCCCGATCGATTCGAGCTCTTCGATCGCGATGCGCTTGCCGCGCAGGATGCCCATCTGGTCGGGCATCAGCAGGTCGACGTAGCGCACCTGGGGGTGTTCCGACACCCACGCGCGTACCCGCTCGTCATCCGCTGGCTGCGGCATGTGGAACCTAAGGACGTTTAGGATTTAGCGACAAGATCGCCGCTTATGCGGCGGCAGCATAGCCCGCCCCCAGCGGGACCGGCAAGCTTGTACGGCGCTCCGGTTGCCAAGGCATTTGCCTGATTTTGCAGGAGTTTGAGCCACAGTCGCCGCCCCCCGGCGACTCGCCCCCCTGGCCTGTGCTTTAATCCCCCGACCCCCGCGGCGTTCGTTCTCGGGGGGCCGTCTAGGATCTTAAACGTGCGTCGCACCAAACCGCTGATCGGCATTCCCGCGGATCGCCGGCTACTGGGCCTGCATCCCTTCCATTGCGTCGGCGAGAAATACATCGAGGCGGTGGCGCGCGCCGCGGATGCGGTCCCGGTGCTGATTCCCTCGCTTGGTTCGCTGGTCCCGGTCGCAGAGCTGCTCGAACGCGTCGATGGATTGTTCCTGACCGGCAGCGCCTCGAACGTCGAACCGCATCGCTATGCCGGCCCGGCGAGCGACGCCGGCACGCTTCACGATCCGCATCGCGACGCGGTGACCCTGCCGCTCATACCGCTGGCCGTCGCGAGCGGCGTGCCGGTGCTCGGCGTCTGCCGCGGCTTCCAGGAAATGAACGTCGCCTTCGGCGGCACGCTCTGGCAGAAGGTGCACGAGGTGCCCGGGCTCACCGACCATCGTGAGAACAAGGACGATCCGCTCGAGGTGCAGTACGGACCGGCGCACGAGGTCGAGCTCGTCCCCGGCGGCGTGCTGCACGGGCTGGCCGGCGCCGATCGCGTCCGGGTGAACTCCGTGCACGCGCAAGGCGTGCAGAAGCTCGGTGGCGCGCTCGAGATCGAGGCGCGCGCGCCAGACGGCCTGGTGGAGGCCTTTCGCGTGCGCGATGCGCGCGCCTTTTCCGTGGCCGTGCAATGGCATCCTGAATGGCAGGCGATGAGCAATCCGTTCTCGCACGCGCTCTTCGCGGCATTCGGCGCCTCGGCGCGCGAGCGGGCCCAGGAAAAACGATCATGAGTACGCCGATCCAGCAGTTCTTCAAGGAGCATGGCATCTCGGAAGTCGAGGCGGTCGTGCCGGACATGGCGGGCATCGCGCGCGGCAAGGTGATGCCGGCGCTCAAGTTCGCCGAGGACGAGGGCATGCGGATGCCGGAGAGCATCTTCCTGCAGACGGTCACCGGCGAGTATCCCGAGGACGACCGCGCGATCAGCCCCTCGGAGATCGACATCGTGCTGCGCGCCGATCCGAAGACGCTGCGCGTCGTGCCGTGGGCGGCCGAGCCCACCGCGCAGGTCATCCACGACAGCTTCTACGGCGACGGCCGGCCGGTCACGATGGCGCCGCGCTACGTCCTGCGTCACGTGCTCGACCTCTACGCGCAACAGGGCTGGCGGCCGATCGTCGCGCCCGAGCTCGAGTTCTTTCTCGTCGAGCCCAACATCGACGCGGACTATCCGCTCAAGCCGCCGGTCGGCCGCTCCGGCCGTCCCGAGGTCGGCCGGCAGTCCTACAGCATCGCGGCGGTCAACGAGTTCGATCCGCTGTTCGACGACATCTATGCGTTCTGCGAGGCGCAGGAGATCGAGATCGACACGCTTATCCACGAGGACGGCGCCGCGCAGATGGAGATCAACCTGATCCACGGCGACGCGATGTCGCTCGCCGACCAGGTGTTCCTGTTCAAGCGCACCGCGCGCGAGGCGGCGTTCCGCCACAAGATGTATGCGACCTTCATGTCGAAACCGATGGCGCGCGAGCCGGGCAGCGCCATGCACATCCACCAGAGCATCGTGGAAGCGAAGGGTGGAGCCAACGTCTTCAGCGACAAGGACGGCAACCCGACCCCGCTCTTCTTTGCCCACATTGCCGGGCTGCAGAAGTACCTCCCGTCGGCGATGTCGCTCTTCGCCCCCAACGTCAATTCCTTCCGGCGCATCACGCGGCACCAA